>Ga0180215_1000016_pt1 | contig 297479 bp, 255 predicted proteins | sample eDN3rd37CBELigBY_FD_128871 | JGI IMG/M metagenome (GOLD analysis project Ga0180215, IMG submission 128871) | Enriched backyard soil microbial communities from Emeryville, California, USA - eDNA 3rd pass 37_C BE-Lig BY (version 2) (version 2) | ecosystem: Environmental > Terrestrial > Soil >...
TAATTGTCACAGATCAGGCCGATCTAGGGAGGGAAGGGGAGGGAGCTGTCCTCTCAGATCCAAAATATGGAAAACTTAATTGTTACTGAGGCCAAGATTTCTTTTTATTTTGATGAGTAATCTGAAAATTTCAATTGTCACAGAACATGTTCGTGTGGAGCTAAAATAAATTGCGCCCAAAAGAACAAAGTCGACTCAGAAAAAACAAAGTTCACCCCGTGAGAGCCGAATTTCCAATACGGGGATTTCGTTCCGCGCCGCGCGTCCGCTTTGTTGGACGATCCGGAAGGTCTCCTTTAGGCCGTAGACTCATAAGTGCGGAGCCACAGGCGCATTGAGGCGAGCTGGATCATGGCGAGGAAGTTTGCCGCGAGCTTGTCGTAGCGGGTGGCGCCACGGCGGAAGTGCTTCAGCTTGGAGAAGAAGCGCTCGATCAGGTTGCGCTCGCGGTAGAGCCGCTTGCTGAAGCAGGGTTTCCAGCGTCGGTTGCTCTTCGGCGGGATGTTGGGCGTGGCGCCCTGCTCCTGGATCAGTTCGCGGATGCGGTCGGCATCGTAGGCCTTGTCCGCCGGCACGATCGTGCGCGGGCCGAGATGGTCGAGAAGGCGGTCGGCGATCTGTCCGTCATGCGCCTGCCCAGCGGTTAGGCCGAGCCGGATCGGGAGCCCTTGCGCGTCGACGACGACATGGATCTTGGTCGTGAGGCCGCCTCGGCTGCGACCGAGACAATGATCTGGACCCCCTTTTTTGCCGTCGCAGCCTGCTGGTGCGCCCGGATGGTAGTGCTGTCGATCATCTGGATCTCGCCGTCGTGCGCTGCGCTGATGGCGTCCATCAGCCGGTCCCACACGCCCACCTGCCGCCATCGATTGAAGCGGTTGTAGCAGGTGGTGCGCGGCCCATAGCGCTCCGGCAGGTCGCGCCACGGCGCTCCAGAACGCAGCACCCAGAAGATGCCGTTCAGCACACGGCGGTCGTCGACACGGGGCACGCCGCGAGGCTTGTTGGGCAGGAGCGGCTCGATCACGCGCCACTCGAAATCGGTTAGGTCGTATCGGCTCATGCCGACGCTGAATCAGACCCCGGCCCGGCATGGAAGGGGTTATCGCGAGCTACCCTCAACGGGTGGCTCCGGAAGTGCTACACTCGTTAAATGCGACGCCCGCTCATCAACAATGACAGCCCGTGGCCTATCAAGGTCGTTATGTTCGTCGTGCTGGCTCCGATAATCCTCTTCTTTATTTTGCTGAAGATCGTGCTCTTGCCTTTCGAACGACCGATGCAGCGATCCCCTGATGAGGTCGCGCGTTACCTCCGCGACTTTCTGAATGGCACAGGAGGACCATGGGACTGGGAGGACTTCATCTCCATCCCCATCGCCGATCCACGGTTGGAAGACCTACGGCAGCGGGCATCTGAGCTTGATCTACCGATGACCGACGACGAGACGGCACCTCTCAGGGCGCTCGTCACAGAGGCAGAGATGATCGCACTCGATCAGCAAGCCGCGGTCTGACACCGACCTCGCTCTGCCGGCTCCTTTTATGAGTTCACGACCTAAAACGCTGACGGGCGATAAGCAGCCGTTCAGTCGGCCAGCGTCATCGTCAGGAAATACCTTTCGCGGGGAGCCGCCTTAAAAGGCGACGGAGATATCGTCGTTCTCCTCTTCTTCGTCGTCTCAGTCGCCGTCGTAGCTACTCCGCTGCTCGTGGTCGACCTCGCCGAAATTATTTTCGTCCACGTCACGAAATACAGATGGAAGCTGACCCGCATCAAAGATTGAGATGCTCTGCTCGATGAGTTCTTCAATGAGGATATTGTCGGCAAGCCATTCGCCGATTCACTTGCAAAAAGATAGTTACAAACTACTCTTTCCATTAGACAATATCGATTAGGACCCTGCCCGGTCGGACGTGCCCTCGTCCGTATCGGCGATCCCTGGAGCATGCTGATCTTGCGTAATGCGAGCGAAAGGCCGCTCCGTTTTGAGCAGGCGCGTACCAATCTCGGCATCGCGCCCAATATCCTGACGCGGCGTTTGACGACTTGGTCGAGGACGGTCTGCGGGAGAAGCGCGCCTACAGCACGCGGCCACCGCGCTTCGAATATGTGTTGACGGACAAAGGGACTGAGTCGTGCCGATCCTGATGGCGATCGGCGCTTGGGGGCGCAAATATCATGGTGAGGGCGGCACCAGCTATGTCGTCGACGAAAGCGGCACTCCGATCGAGCCGCTAGTCGTGGATGCCCGCACGGGCAATCCTCTTCCCCTCGGCTCAATGCGGATCGTGGATCCGTAACTCTGAAGACGTGTCATTTACGAGAGAGGTGTACGGGTCCGCAGCATGCTACCGAGGTCAATGCGCCGTGGTCATCGCCAGTCGCATCGCACAAGATCGTATAAGATCGTCCGGAAAGCGTGCCTCAGCTCACGAGCTCAGCGGGCACCCTCAATGGTGAAACATAGCCAGGCTCAGGAGCCGCATCGTTGCGTTCGGAGCACGGCATGTCCTCTCGCGGTGATGCAGGCGAAACCCGGCGGCCCCTGCGTCACCGGTTTCTGCTGCGCCATGCGTCATGCATCCCGCCGCTCGAAGTCAGGCCCGACCGGGCACGATAGCGCGTTTCAATAGTCCGCGTTCAACCCGATCCGCGCCAAGAGCGGCCTGACGGCTTACGGCCCACTTGCTGTCGCTGGCGAGTGCCTGAACGTAGGACAGCTTTCGATGAGCTAATCCGAAGCAGGGAATGACGGCTATGTCGGCGGCTACCGACCGGCAGCAACAGATCCTCTCCTCCCCAGCTGAGGCAGGTCGCGGCCGTGTTGGGTGGGTTCTGGGACTTGCCTGCTGACCGCTATGCTGGCTTGTATGTCCAGGGGACGCACCGGCATGACAGGCGGGTCGGCCACGACAAGCTTGACCCAGAGGGCGTCTCCGGCCTTGAAATAGGACGTCTCGTTCGCCTTGCGCAACGCGTCCATGCTGCCCTGTGCCGTTCCGGAGGCTGCCTTGGTGAAACCGGGCAGCTGGAATATGACCCATGAGCCCTGGTCCATTTCACTCAGACTGAGTGTGACCGTCGGTCTTTCGGTCTCGACCTCGATCTCGGTGCCGGCACGCACATTGCTCTGGTTGCCAGCGACTTTGAAGGTCTGGCCCTTGTGGATGAGCGTGATGGGTTTTTCCGGCGGAGGAGGAGAGGCGAGAGCAGCCAGCAATGGACTGGGGCCGGATCCAGCCGGTCTCGGGCCGTTGATGCCTGCCCGTCCCATAGCTATTCCGCCCGAGCGCATGTTGAAATACAGGCGTCCAACATCACCCTTGCAGACAGAGGCGTTCCAGTCAGGCTTGATCACGCAGCTATCATCGGTGACGACGCTGTTGTTTTCGCCATCATGCAGGTTGATGTGTGACATCGGAATGCCACCCGTGGTTCCGTCCAGATCGAGGATCGACAGGGTTCTCCACGAGTTGCCGCCGCGGTTGTCGTTGTCGAACCGCTTATCCATCGGCGGGAAGTACACTGGCTTCGCGTTTATATAGGTGGCAGTTTTGATGGTGCTTGCGGTGGTGACGCCGGAGCTGTTGAACATCAGCCACGACAAGGCGCCCGTCTTGCGTAGGGCATTGTCCTGGTAATTGACGAACGTCGTGTTCTGCACCTCGTTACGGTAATCGTAATATTCGTAAGCGCGGATCGGGTAATCCGGAATCAGACGCTTGGGAACACTCCGGCCGATAGAAATCTCTTCAGGCGTCTCAGGGTTGCCGATATTGTCGGTTTCACCCACGAACAGGGAGTCTGTCACCAGCGAGGTGTACTTCTCGGTACCGAAGGCGCCAGACGACATCGTCATGCCGATGGCGTTGTCGGCAAACTTCGCGTTGCGAAGCGTGAAAAGCTCGCCGCGGCCCCAGAAACCCTGGTTCCGGTTCTTATAGGCTGTCAGATCTGTGAAGACTGTCTCGAGCATTTCGCTCTGCGGATCCATGGGGTCCTTCAGCGGCATGTACGAATTGCCGGCGAGGGCGTAGGTATTGTCGTCGTTGATGTTCCGGTCGAACATGAACCCGTCGTAGTTCGAGTGGGCCGTGTTGCCGCGGAAAGCGCGCAGAAGTAACCGGCGCGGAAACGTCCTGGAGGCGATTTCAGAGCCGAGAAACGCGCCATTGGGGTGGTGCGGGAGAGACAGCCAGAAGCCGGTCTGATCCGAGCCGGCCGCTACATTGTCGATGTAGCTGTTGTCCGGGTTGGTGATCCAGAACGAAGAGACCGTGTTATCCGAAGGCAGCAAGGTCTTGCCACCGTGGAAGCTCTCCTTTCGGTAGGCCGCTCGGTCGAAGAATAACGGGGGCATCTCGCCGTTCGGCGCGATGTTGGTGGGAACGCATTCCAGTGTCGGATGGCACTTGGTCTGGATGGCGAGGTTGCGGACGAATTGGTTGCCGGTCTCGATCCCATCTTCGAGAAAGAAGCAGTGACCTACGGTGTTGTAGGTCACGTTGTTTTCGAGCGTGAGATTGTTGGTGCCGTGGACAGTCACGCAGCGGTTGAAGGTGTTATGGATCGCAGCGTTTCGGATATACTGGCCCTGACCTTCGCCAATGAGATGCCAGTGGATCGGGTAGCGCGCGAGCGTAAGGTGCTGGCCCATGCGGTTGAGCTCGACACCCTCGACGAACATCTTGGAGCCGGCCATCGCCATGATGTGGCCGCCGAAATAGCTCGTCGATGCGTCTTCCGATGCCTGGATCTTGATGTTGCGGCTCAGCAGGCCGACCTCACCGCGCTCGTCCACGCCGAAGCTGATCTCGCCGAAGTGCATGTAGGTCAAAGGCTTGTCGAGCGTCAGCCTGTTGCCGCTGATCGCGGTGATAGTGCGTTTCTCGGCCTGGCGGGGGTCATAATCGGTTGATGCAAGCACGATTTCATCGCCCTTGCGCCAGCCCGCGGCGTTCAGCACCTCGATCTTGCTGCTGCCCGCCTTGGCAGTCTTTGCCAGCTTGGACCATGTGTGATTGCGATCGCCATGCAGGCTGAGCGTGCCGCGTAGCATCATGATGCCGCGGTCGCCCATGGTGTTGATGTCTTCATTGCGGACCGTGTCGGTCAGGGTGATGACCGCATTGCGCGTATGGGGCTTGGCCTTGGTGCCGATCTCCAGCTCGCCGCCGGCGAGATAGATCCACTCGGTGGAGAGGTTGATGTCGCGATCATCCGCGAAGCTGAGCTTGCCGTTGATGGTGAGGCTGCGCAATGCGGGCGGGCTGACGTCGAGGATGATGCTGCGGTCACGCGCGATGGTGACGGCGTCGCCCGCAGCCGGCACCTTACCACCGGGCCAGGAGTTGGGATCGGACCAGCGCAACTGCTTCATGACATCAGCCGGTGCCTCGGCAGGCATGGCCATGTTGGAGTGATCATGTTGTGCGCTTGCGGGCGCACATAGGCCAGGTAGCAAGGACGCGGAAAGCAGCAAAGGCAATGGAAACAGGCGCGAGCGCTTGCACATGACGTTGATCCCCTCACTCTGAACGGCGATTCCCGCCTATTCTTGGTTTGCGAACGATCATGCAGAGACTGAACTCCTTTGCCAAGCGGTCGAATAGCTCAGTCCAACCGTAGCTGATGATGAACAAGGGACACTAAATTCGCCGAGCGAAGGGCTGGACGGCCGCTTTGTTGGCGATCCAGCGCTGGTCCGATTGGCACCCGAGTGGCAGGTGTCACAGAGCCAGGTGGGAACTGCCAATGACCGTCTTGTTTGCACCTGCTGACGCCAAGCAAGTGGCGATATGCGCAGTTCTGGCCGAAAACCCGGCCGACCGGGCGCGACCCGTGCGGTCATTCAACGCGAGTTTGCATCGCGGCGGGGAAGCGTTCTAGTTCGCCGGGATTGCCATTGGCGTCGGGCCGCTCAGCGAGTTCCTTGCGTTACGCCAGCTCGATAGCAGGATAATACCGGGCAGTCCCTCGCTAATGTTGAGGGAGCCGCGCTGTTGGAGTTCGGGTAAAGCGTGGCGCGCCCATCTTGCGCCTTCCTTCCGATAGGCCGCGAAAGGTGAGATGGCCCAAATTGAACCATCACGCGTCTTGAGTAGCGCGAAGAAAGCCTCGGTGTTCATAGGCCCTCGCGAAGCGCCGGTCGCCACGCCGCGTATAAAACGCTCAACGATTTGGCTTGGCCGTTCGAGCGGCCTGGTCAATTCCACTGACACATCCGCCGGACAGACCCTCAGAACTCGCCCATTCATAAGAATGTGTGAGAGGCCAATGCTTGCCAGAACGCAACGATCGTCATCCGGATCGGACACGATCCCGGTGACCGGATCGCAGTCACCGTTCAATGGACCGTCACAAAGATCGGGGCCACGTTCGTCGATCTTGCTAACAATTCCAGTAGCAAGATCGACTCTTACCAGCCCACCTCCAAATTCACCCAAATTGATGCCTACAAAGGCGGTCTTGCCATCGCTTGTAATCAGAGCCGTAGCATCGGCGCTCTGAAGTTGATCACTTATTGCCCGGTCGAATTCCAACTTGCGCCATGCGGAACTGTCTTTGCCCTTGAGGAAGGCAACCATGCGCCCGATCAGGATCGGCGCACCATGGCGGATCGCAAGCATCAAGGGCCGTTCATCGGCCGCAAACGCAACTGGCGCGAGCGACTCAATTTGGCCGTTGCGATACCGTGACAATGTAAACGATCCCGGCGGCAATGCCGCATTGTAATCAAGGTCGTCTGGTAAGGGCGATGCCGACAAGATCCACGCCGAATCATCACCGGCAGCCTCAACGGCGATCACGCCGCTTTCCAAGAGAAGCCGGCGCTTTCCGTTCCGCAGATCATAGGCGAAGACGCGGCCGCGAAAATCGCTGATTAGAGCTTCGTGGCCAATGATAGCGCCATCCACTGCGGCCGGCTCCATCATTGTCTTCTCACGCTCAGCCGAAGCAATTTGTTCGGCGCGATGTTCGGACCAGAACATGCCAGCGAACGTCATTACGCCGACGAGCAATGCAAGCCATGCGATCCGGACACATGCGGCAGAACGGCACAAGCTGGTCGGCAGCCGCTGTCGAAGAACAACTTTTTGCGCGATACCCTCCTGTCGGGCTCTTGGTCTGGCCGCTATGGCGTGGCAGGGAGCGAGCGTGTCCCGGCTGATCCTGTTCAATAAGCCTTTCGGCGTGCTCTGCCAATTCAGCGACAGAGGAACGGCGTCGCCTCGCCCGACGCTTTCGGACTTTATCGGCCTACCTGGCGTCTATCCCGCAGGCCGCCTCGATCTCGACAGCGAGGGGCTCCTGCTACTCACCGATGACGGCAGGCTGCAGGCGAGGATCGCCGATCCCCGCTTCAAGATGCCCAAGACATATCTCGTCCAGGTCGAAGGCGAGCCCGGGGCGGACAGTCTTTTGACCCTCCGCCGCGGCATAAACCTGAAGGACGGCCCGACCCGCCCGGCCGAGGTCGAGCAGATCGCCGACCCTGCGCTCTGGCCACGTGATCCGCCCGTCCGCTTCCGCAAGACGGTGCCCGACTGCTGGCTCAAGCTTACGATCAAAGAGGGACGCAACCGGCAAGTGCGCCGGATGACAGCGGCGGCGGGCCATCCGACCCTACGGCTGGTGCGATGGCGTATCGGCGACTGGTCGATCGAGGGTATCGAACCCGGACAATGGCGGACGATCGAAGTCTAGGCGCTTCCATCGTTCTCTTCGAACGCCAGGCTGCCCTGATTGACCAGCGTGGCGATCAGCTCGATCGCAGCCGGCGATCCGGAATCGCCCATCGATCCCGGAGAGATCGTCAAACGTTCCTGTCCACAGATTCGCTCAGCGATGGAGGCGGCCGCTTCGGTGCATTCGAAGCATTGCCCGTCAACGAAGAACAGCACGCCGCCACCATCTTGCCGAATGAAAGAAAATCGACTGGCAGGATTGCGGCACAGTGGCACGCCGGACGATATCATTGCGCGTAGTTCAGGGACCGTGAGGGATTCCTGCGGACTCCAGTCGATCTCGGGGTATTTCCGGGCGCTGCTGTACTGGCCGAACCAGCGGGCGAAGGCGCGGGGGTCGAGTATTTTCTCTGCGACCATCGCCTGCAGCCGAGCAATGGCGTGCCCGGAAATCTCCCCCGGGTTGTCCTGCGCTTGCAATCCCGGATCCTCATAGCGGTCATCGTCGCGCAGATCGGCCAGCACATGATCCGTCCAATGCGCGATCAGCTCGCTCCGCGCGGGTGCGCGGAAGCCGATGGAATAGGTCATGCAGTCATCGCTGATTGCGATGCCGTTGTGGGCGAAGCGAGGGGGGACGTAGAGGATGTCGCCGGGCTCGAGAATCCAGTCATCATGTGCTTCGAACTCTGCCAGCAACCGCAAATCGTCATGCGCCAGCAAAGGTGCGGCATTGTCGCACATACCGCCTATCTGCCATCGCCGCCGGCCCAGCCCCTGGACGAGAAACACGTCGTATTGGTCGAAATGCGGGCCCACGCCGCCGCCATCAGTGGCATAGCTCACCATCACATCATCGATCCGCCAGTTGGGGACGAACCGAAACGGTTCGATCAGAGCAGCGACATCCGGCACATGATGATCCACGGCTTGGACGAGCAGTGTCCATGGCTGGTCAGAAAACTCGCTGAAGCGCGCCTCGGAAAACGGCCCCCGCTCCATGATCCACCGATCGGCCGCCTGCGTGATCAGTCTCGCTTCCACGTCGCCCTCGCAGGCAAGCCCGGCCAGTTCGTCGGGATCGAGGGGGTTGAACCAAGTCTCCCACGGATTTCTGATCAGAACCGGCTGCTTCTGCCAGTAAGTGCGGAGGAATACCTCAAGATCGAAATCGATGAACTGCATGTATCCTCGTGGCGGGTTCCGGCGGCAATGGGAATCGGAGGCTCACGACCCCAGAGCGTGCACCATAGCTTCAAAATCGACCTCTGGGGCCGGTTATGTCGGGCGGGTACGGGCACTCACTACGGCGTCGTATCAACGGCGGCTATTCAAGCTTTTAATCTGTAAGCCCTCCGTCCGGGCACGACGACATAGCCGTCCTCCAGCCTACGCTGCGCCATGCTCCGTACCAGCCATTTAGCGATCGAGGTTGGGTGCATGAATAGGGCCGGTTTGTCGGGCAACCTAAGCGAAGGTTCGCGGACCTTAGAACCGGTCACTTGTTTAGTCTGAACGACGGCAGCTTACACGGAGATAGTTGGGGACTTTGAATGACCGATTTGTTGGCGGTTAATCGTCTACATCGACCAACCAAGCCGGCATATCCCGTTTGGCATGAAGCACGCGCCAGACATCCACATGGGTCTCGAATTCAAGGTAGAAAACGAGCCAGGGGAACCCCTTCAGCCCTATGGTTCGCAATCCGGGCAGGTTCAGTTCATGAGCCCACCGCGTGGATCCTGCCGCGGGCATTTCTCCGATGCAGGTATAGGCCTGTTCAAGTGCATCAATAAAGCCGACGGCCACATCCGCGCCAGCTTCGTCCGCGTAATACTCGACCGCGAGGTTGACATCCGCATGCGCTCTAGCGCGCGGTATGACCGGTTTTGCAGTCACGCTCCCGTGCGTTGCATCACACGGTCACGGAGGCCTTGGAAATATCCAGCATCCACCGGCGCGGCGGCTGCCGAACTGGCACCTTCCAGGAGCATTTCACGAAGGCGCTGCATGTCCTGATCCTTGCGGATCAGCTCCCGCACATACTCGCTGCTCGTGCCGTAACCACGCACGTTGACCTGCTGATCCACAAACGCTTTGAGGGCCTCCGGAAGCGAGATGTTCATCGTCGACATGAGCTGTGATTTAGTGCGTTTGGCAAAATTTGGCAAGGTGTCTGAGGCGCAATCGCTGAACACGGCGACGTTCAGATATCTTCCGATCGGTCAAGTCTGGCCATCGGAGAACTATCATGGGACATTCAGACCTCGACCCCGCCGTACACGATCGGCGCCCTTGGAACCAGGGCGGAATGTTGGCCCGAAGCGGCCGCTGAAGCCGCGCGATATATGGGCGATCCGCTTCTATCTCGACGAACACAGGCGCCTGCATGACCGGGCGCTATTTGATCTTGCCATCGATAGCAAATTGCGTGGCTGCGATCTGGTCAAGATCAGGATAGGCGACCTGATGAGCGCAGGGTCATTTGGTGATCGCGCGACGGTCATCCGGGATGCAAAAGCGAATCTTGAAATGGGTAGGAGGGTGGAGTCGACTTTCTTCTTCGACGGATCGAGCGACGCAGGAGCGAGCGCATCGATCTGAGTCAACTCCGGGCGCCTAGCTCAGATTCCCTTTACTTTGCCGATCATTAATTCGCTTGAAGCCGGCGAGGGGACTTTAATTTCTCACCATAGTTCGGGAGGAAGGGCTGCAGCAGGGGCGCTGTCGCGTGTTCCCGAGCGTGACTAGCCAACATTCATGGCAGCGCCACCTTGGCGCACGGGCGGTGCGATCCCTTGTCAATTCCCATTTGTTGAGCCAGTCAGGGCTGAGGGTAGCCCAGCCTGCCCGCTCATGCGGCGGGGGCGCCGGGATGGGAGTGGATTGGCGGGATGGCGAAACGCAGCAAGCGGCCGACGATCATCGACATTGCGCGGCAGGCCGACGTGTCGTTCAAGACCGTTTCCCGCGTCCTCAACAACAATCCCCATGTCGGCAAGGACCTGCGCGAGCGCGTGCTCAAGGCGTCCGCGGACCTCGATTACCGCCCCAATCTCGCGGCGCGCTCGCTGGCCGGACCCCGCAACTATTCCATTGCACTGCTGATCCCTATTCGCCTGGCCGACATGCAGGGCGATGACGATTGGTATCTTCCCGCATTCCTCTCGGACCTGCAGTTCGCCGCGCTGCTGGCCTGCCAGAAGCTCGGCTACCGCCTCTCGGTGGAGGTTTGCGATGTCTCGGCCGGCGCGGCGCCGCCGACGGTTCCACCCGGAATCCTGCGTGGCGAGTATGACGGCGTCATGATCGCGCCGCCGCTGTGCGACCGGTCCGAGCTGGTAACCGCGATGGCAGCGACCGGCATTCCTCATGTGCTCATCGCGCCGGGGCTCGAGGCAGCGGACGCGCTGTCGGTCGCCACGGATGAATATGGCGGCGCGGCGGCCATGACTCGCCACCTGCTGGAGCTCGGCCATCGCCGTATCGCGTTCGTCCAGGGGCCAGAGGGGCACAAGGCGGCTTCTGCGCGGCTTAAAGCCTATCGGGACGTCCTGGCGCAGGTCGATCCGGCGCTGGCGCCGATCGTCGAAAGCGGCCTCTTTAATTTTCCCTCCGGCTATCGGGCGGCCGAGGCACTGTTGGCGCGCGACGAGCCGCCTACCGCCATCTTCTGCGCCAATGACGATATGGCGGCCGGCGCCATCGCCGCCGCCACCCAGCGGGGCCTGCGCGTGCCGGACCAGCTCTCCATTGTCGGCTTCGACGATTCGGCCATAGCGCGCTTGACCTGGCCGCCGCTCACCACCGTACGGCAATCGCTGGGCGCCATGGCGGGCGCCGCCGTCCAGCTCCTGACGGGGAACGGGGAGGGCGCAAGCGGCGAGGACAGGCGGCATCTCACACTCCCCTACAAGCTCATCGAGCGCGCCTCGGCCCGATCGCTCCGGGGATGATGCAGAGGGGGAGGTTCAGGCGGTGCTTGCCTGCCTGGGTTGTGCGCGTCCCTTCCTTGAATCCCGTCCATCCTGAGCCCGTCGAAGGCTCCTTCTTTGAAACGGTCAAGGAAAGGGAAGGTCCTTTACAAGCTCGGGCTGAATGGGGCGGGCGAGGAAAAAGCCTCTAACGCGATACCCGGAGACTGACCTGTGCAGGGGCGTGCCGCCTCGCCTTTTCTCGGAGCCTCACATCGAACACCGCCGTGCAGCTTGCCTGAACGGCGCCCCACCAATTTTGTAGACAACGCTGTCTGGGCGAGACATGGAAGACATGGCCGACCCTGTCGGACGAATGGAAGATCGGGGAGGGAGCAGCGATGGCGAGGCAGACGAGCGGACGGACAGTGGCCGGTGGCGTCGCGCTGCTGACCGGCCTGCTAGCGCAGCCCCTGGCCGCTCAAGTGGATGACCCGGCCGGCGCTCTCACCATCGATGGCACGCCATTTCGCGATCTCAACCGCAATGGCGCGCTCGATCCCTATGAGGACTGGCGGCTCACGCCTGAGCGCCGGGCAGACGACCTGCTCGCGCGCATGACACTGGAGGAGAAGGCGGGCGCGATGATGCATGGCACGCTGCCTGGATCAGGCGGCCTTGGCATCGGCGATTCCAACCAGGGCTACGATCTAGCACAAGCCGGCGCGCTGATCGGCGGCAAGCACATCACCAGCTTCATCACGCGCTTGTCTACGGCCCCCGAGCAACTCGCCGCGCAGAACAATGCCGTGCAGCGCCTCGCCGCGGAGGGGCGGCTGGGCATTCCGGTCACGATCAGCACCGATCCGCGCAACCATTTCGATTATGTGCTGGGCGCGGCCTCGCAAGCGCGCGGCTTCTCCCAATGGCCCGAGGCGCTTGGCTTCGGCGCACTGCGCGACCCAGCCACCACACGCGCCTTCGCGGACATTGCCCGGCAGGAATATCGCGCCGTGGGCATCCACATGGCGCTCTCCCCGCAAGCCGATCTTGCCACCGAGCCGCGCTGGAGCCGCCTCACCGGCACGTTCGGTTCGACGGCCCCACTCGTCTCGCCGCAGGTCGGTGCCTATGTCGAAGGCTTCCAGCATGGCGCGGACGGCGTCGCCAAGGATGGCGTCCTCGCTGTGGTCAAACATTGGGTAGGCTATGGTGCCCAGCCCGAAGGCTTCGACGGGCATAATTGGTATGGCCGCTATGCCGTAGTTGACCAGGGCGAGTTCGCCGAGCATGTCGCGGCTTTCGACGGCGCGTTCGCGGCGCATGTCGGTGGGGTCATGCCGGCCTACACCATCCTCAAGGATTTTGAGCTGGGCGGCAAGCGGGTGGAGCAGGTCGGCCCGGGTTTCAGCAAGGAACTGCTCACCGACCTCCTGCGAGGCGAGAAAGGCTATCAAGGCCTTATCGTCTCGGATTGGGCAATCACCAATGATTGCACGCCTGGCTGCCGCGATCCGCAGCAACCGCAGGCGCCGAGCGACATCGCCATGCCCTGGGGCGTCGAGGGCCTGAGCCAGGCCGAGCGCTTCGCCAAGGGGGTGGACGCGGGCATCGATCAGTTCGGCGGCGTCGACAAGCCGGAAATCCTGGTCGCGGCCGTCAGGTCCGGACGGCTGGCCGAATCCCGGCTCGACCAGTCCGTGCGCCGTGTCATGATCGCCAAGTTCCGGCAGGGTCTGTTCGATGCGCCCTTCGTCGACCCCCAGGAGGCCGCGCGCGTCGTCGGCAATGCCGCCTTCCGGCAAGCGGCGGACGATGTACAGCGCCGCGCGCAGGTGCTCCTTGAAAACAACGGGGCGCTGCCGCTCAGGCCGGGCATGCGGGTCTTTCTGCATGGCATTGCTGCTGATGCTGCCCGCGCGCACGGGTTGACGGTGGTCGAGCGGCTGGCGGATGCGCAGGCCGCGCTGTTCCGTCTCACCACGCCGAGCGAGATGCTGCATCCCAATCATTTCTTCGGCAGCCGGCAGAAGGAAGGGCGCCTGGATTTCCGCGACGGCAACCCGGATTATGAAGCGCTCAAGGCCGCCGCGGCCGCCAAGGTGCCGGTGATCGCCTCCATCTATCTCGACCGCCCGGCGATCCTGGGCAATGTCCGCGACAAGACCGCCGCGCTGCTCGGCAATTTCGGCGCCAGCGACGAGGCCTTGCTCGACGTCATGCTTGGCAAGGCGCGGGCGCAAGGGCGCCTGCCGTTCGAGCTGCCTGCCTCGATGATGGCAGTCGAACGCCAGCGCCCGGGGAAGCCGGACGATAGCGGCGCGGCACTCTATCCTTTCGGAGCGGGGATCGTCGACTGAGCGGCTGGGGCTGGAGGGCGCAAAACCCATCGCCGATCCGCTGGGTGCATTTACATCGCGGCCAAGACCGACACGCCGCCGCAGCATGCCATCCTCGATCACCTTCGCACAGCTCCCGCGCTGATCGAGCTGGCTTGTGCCGAATGCCGTGTGGAGATCGCCGTGATGAAAGCCCGCTTAGCCAGCCATTTCGAGAAAAGCGGCCAATGGAGCTCACTCCGGAGGATGGAGCCAGCGACGGCGCGATAACCTAAACGCGCGGCCAAAAAGGCGGAACACTCTCTAAGTCTAGGAAAACTGGAGCGGAAATGGGTATAACCTTACAGTCGATACACGGCATACCAAACGACCGGCAGCGACGCCCAGATAAGGATCGCACTTAGTAAGCCAATCGCTGATAGAGGCATGTCGCTTTTCTGTATTTTTCTTCCATGCCTTATCTCCCAAATGAGATCGGGTAAACGTGCAGACATAATCATAAGTGCAGCAATGAGCATTCCAACATTCGATAATGAATAAATCGATATTAGGAAAAATATGATTAGAGCAAGTGCGAAAATGTTGATGTATTTATCTTTATATTTTTATTCCTGATAATAATTCATTATTACTTCATCGCGATTAGCAATTTCATTTATTTTGGTATTTATAGATAGACCTCTTACGAGTAATCCAAGCAGATTTGTACAAATCAGCGCAATGACAAACCATGCAGCGATAGAGAACGCGACTTGGGTAAATACACTAATCATATCGCCTCCTTCGTTTTATGCGAGCGTCGATCAAAATCAGCGATGTTAAAACAATTAACCGAAGAATACGCCGGTTAGCGCCGCAACGGTGCTGCCATCAATGATCTCTTCCAGATCGATTATGAGGATGACGGGAATAAACGTGACGACGGCGAGGAATTAAATGGCCCTGATTGTGATCCCTTGGCTGCCCAAATTCGGTTCAGAAGCAAAGACAAGATCGTCAACGGCACGGCTACTGCGGCGATGACCTCGATCCATTCACGGAGCGTCATGGCACTTTGCTCCGCACGCCCGCATCAACAATCGTTTCCACTACAGGCCACATTCATGCCGAGTGGTTGTCACCGAACCGATCTCTCGACCGCTACGCTCCAAATACACAATGCGAATGGTCGCGCCGGCCCGTAAAAGGGGAATGGATGACTTATAAGCACAGACATCAGCCGTTGCCGCTCTGCGAAAAGAGTCTGAAATCACGATCCCTTGAACATCGACAATCGCCGTTAGCAAAAGTTGCTCGCCTGTCGCGTCAATCCTCGAAATCGTAATACCCTCATTGAGTGTCATCGGGGTCCGTGCATTAGCCGCCACACGCCGCAATTCGCTCTGGAGGTTGTTTGGGTCAATGGCAGGTGCGACGGTAGCAATCGTCGGACGACATATCTGAGCAACTTGGTTCGCCAGTTCGATGCGCCCTTTTTGAAGTGCATATCGGGCGGCGCCTTCGCAGTCCCCATCGGCGATCAACTTGCCGACCCTTTTGCGGATTGACTTCTCTCCGTTGAAACCGAGCAAGTCGCCCAGCCCCTGCAACACCATGGCCGTTGATCCATCGTCGCCGCCTGAACTCGCGGGACCTCCGGCATTACCCATGCTCATGGTGTCGCAATGGACCATGCCACCGCCCATCGCCATACAGTTGGAGCTGCTCATTTGTGCATGAGCTTCGCCGGTCCCGATGAACAGGAAGAGGGCAAGGGTGCCGAAATGGCGGCTAACCGATCCGATGTTGCTACGCCTTCCGATCATGACCATCCCTTCTCAACAGTATCACCTCACGAAAGCGCTTAGCCGCTCGATCCAAGGTCATGAGATACGTTCGTATAGTCCGTGGTATTATAGGATTAGTTATACCTTCCTTAATGCATGAAGGCGGCTCAGTTAGTGGCTTGGAATCTTAGAAAAATTAGGACCAATCGCGGAGTTTCTCAGGAAGCGTTCGCGGTCGATGCTGGCGTGGATCGGACGTATGTCAGTCGCGTCGAGCGTGGGCTGGAAAATCCAACGATCGGCGTGGTTGAGCGCTTCGCTCTTGCTCTATCGGTCGAGATCGTTGAATTTTTCGTGCCGCCCAAAGATGGTGAAGCACTGCCGTCGGTTCTGAAGAAGGGGCCGAAAGGGAGGCGGCCCTAGCTGATTGTGTGTGCCGACACATCCGCATGACCGGGCTTGTGCTGGTAAGCCCATATGAGCGATTTTTTTGTGTAACGACCAAGGCTGATAGGACTACGCTTCACCAACCGCCGATTGCACCCCTCCCCCACCCCGGCCCTAGGATGAGGGACGTGGGGTTTCGCCGCTGGGAGTTTCGAGCGAGGCAAGCGCCGGGGCAATTTTCCCGACTTTTGAAGCTGGATTAGTGGGGATGCAGTGGGGCACCGATTAGGCCGAAGCCTCGATCCCAATCTAAGTTCTTGAAAATACTGGAGCGGGCGAAGGGATTCGAACCCTCGACCCCAACCTTGGCAAGGTCCTTATTTGCCGGACCGGCGAGGTTCGCGGCAATCCTCCCGTCTCGAAAACCATTAGGATTTCTGATAGTTACAGACTATCCCGAGCTCGGAAGGGTTCGGCGCGGTTCGCCGGGACCCGTGTTGCGGTAACCCGAGCGGTAACCCCGGGTTACCCGAATGGAGGCAGGGATGGCAAGCGAGGCTGGGCTATACAGGATGGAAAAGCGTCGGTTGGCGAACGCTGACCTCAAGGCGATCAAGCTGCCACCGCCGGGCGGACGGCTCGAAATACGGGACACGAGCTGCGACGGTCTCCGGCTCCGGGTCATGCCATCGGGTAAGATGACGTGGTCAGTGGTGTATCGCGTCACCGGGGCTGGGCTGGCGGATAGCGGCCAGCGCAAGAAGGGACCGCCCAACCGCGTCACGCTGGGCTCCACCGAAGTCAAATACAGCGATGCCCGGCGCATGGCACTCGAAATCATGGAGCTGGCATCGGAGGGCGTGGACTATGCCGAGCAGCAGAAGGAGGCCGCGTCCGGCAGGTCATCGCGTTCGGTCGAGGCGCTGATTGACCGCTTCATTGACGAGTATGCGAAGCGCAAGGGCCGGGAGGACCTCGCCCGTAACTGGCTGACGAAGCCCGAGCTGGAGAAGTGGCACGGCCGGGAGCTGTCGTCCATCGCCCGTTCCGACATTCACGCGCTGCTGGACGATGTGAGCGTGAAGCGCGGCCGGGCGGCCGTGATCGAGATGCGGAAGCACCTGAGCAAGCTCTTCCACTGGGCAATCGACCGGGAGCTGATCCAGTCGAACCCGATCACGCGGCTGGACCGCGATGAGGTGTATGTCGAGCGGGAGCGGGTATTGTCGCTGCACGAGCTGCGCCGCGTCTGGGACGCTGCCGATGATCTGGGCTATCCCTTCGGCCCGATGTATCGAATGCTCATCCTCACCGGCCAGCGCCGCGCCGAGATCGGGGAAATGGAACGCGGCTGGCGGAAGGACGTGAAGCTGGACAAGGATGACGAGGAGGCTGTTCCCGCTGTGATCGTGCCACCGTCGAAGCATAAGAGCCGCCGGGGCCACACCTTCTATCTATCGCCGCCCGCCGTCGCGGTCCTCGACAGCCTCCCGGACTTCGGCGGCAAGTTCCTGTTCTCCTCGACCGGCGGCAAGACCCCGGTGAGTGGATACTCGAAGGGCAAGGCCCGCCTCGACCGCATCCTGAATGAGCGCGCTGCGAAGGCGGCGGCTGAATCAGGCGAAGAGCCCGAGACATTGGAGCACTGGACCCCGCACGACATTCGCCGTTCGGTCGCGACCGGCATGGCCGAGATGGGCATTCCCGGCGAACACATTGAACAGGTGCTCGGCCATTCGATGGAGAAGCTGCGCCGGACCTACAACAAGCACACATACGCATCCGAGGTGCGCGAAGCGATGCTGCGCTGGGGCGCGCTATGGGCATGACGCTGGACGATGTCCGGGAGGCCGCCCGCCGCGCGTGGGCAAACGAAACCGAGCAGAGGGGCGACCGCCAAACGCTGTTGGCGGCGGTCACGAAGATAAAGCGCGCGCTGGACGATAAGGACCGTGAAGGCCTGCCGCTCACTCAACTGCCCAAGCTGACGCAGGCGGAGGTCGCAGCAGTGCGTGCCGACCTGCTTTGGTGGGAACAGGTGGGCAACATGAAGTCAGTTGCCACCAGCATCCTCGACGCAGGCGAGTTCTTCCTCCTCGACCTGCGCGATTGGCTGGGGATGTTCGATGTAAGCCGCAACCTTCGCGGTGCCGGGCGGCCGGAATGGCGGCCGGGGCTCTATGCCGCTGCTTTCGTGCTTTGCGACTGGTTCATGGCGACAAACGGAAGGCCGCCAAGGGCCAAGCTCTATAGCAAAACACCAGAGGCTGACGTGGATGATTGGTCAGCGCCGCCTTCCGGCGGCGCATACGACGCCAGTGCCGATGTATGGTGGCTTGCCGATGAACTGATTCGACTCGACCCCACGCTGCTTGATCTGGACGAGAAGCGCCGCCCGCTCGACTTGCACCAAGCCGATCACTTCATTGAGCTGTGGCGCGATGCCCGGGGCTTGAAGCAGTCCCGAAAGAAAAATCGTTCGTCGGGAATTAGCGGGACCGACTAGCGCCAGCAGATACGCGAATACCCTCCCGGACCGCAGCGAACGCGCGGGGATAGGAGGACGATATGGCCGAGCTGGCCCCCACCGAAGAGATCGAAACGGGCGCGATGCCCGCGCCGGAAAGCCGCGACGAGCCTAAGCGGTCTGCGTCTCCGGCATTCATGCTTCGCGCTGACGTGATCGAGTTCACGACGCTGAGCAAGTCCGTGCTTCGTCGGCTGATGCTGTGCGGTGATTTCCCCGTGCCCGTGAAGCTCTCGCCCAATCGGGTCGCATGGCGTCGGGCTGAGGTTGAGGAATGGGTGCAGAGCCGGGAACGGGTCGCCGCCTGAACATCCATCATCGCCGTCGCTGATTCCGGGGGAGGTGCCGCCCGCCCCCAGGAGTGAGGCGAGCGGCAATGCCTTGGACTGGTATGGACGAGAGGAGTGCTCATCCGTGAGCGATAATAGTGTATCCAACATCGGCGGCGAAGGCCGAAGCGTTGAGGGCGAGATCGCTCTCCGCCCTGCCGATTATCCCCGGACTGGCCCGGCCGCCGCAGCGCACTTCGTGGAGTGGCTTGGTCATGCTGTGATCACCACGATCACGCCGGACAGGGGCGGGACACCGACCTACCATCTCCAATCGCCGGAAGAGGTCCGCCGCTTCGTGGCGGAGGAATCAGGGAAGAAGGGCATCTACTACACCCACGCCCGCGTTCGCAGCGATGTGCGGCAGAAGCCCAAGAAGGAGCATCTGCTCGGCACTCAATTTCTCCATGCCGACCTCGACGCGCCGATGCACCTGACACCGGCCGAGATTGACACTTGGATTGCCGAGACACTTGAGCGCGTCCGTCGCCAGTCCGATGTTCCGCCCCCAAGCTACATCGGCTGCTCCGGCAACGGACTGCATTTGCTGTGGAGACTGGACAGGTTCTTCAAGCTCGACGGCTCGAAGGAAGGCATCGACCTGATTGAGAGCCGCACGCGCGGCATTCGCGTTGGCCTGAAGGCCGACCCCGGCACACACAACATCGACCGCATTCTCCGCATCCCGGGCTCGATCAACCTGCCCAACAAGAAGAAACGCGATTGCGGACGAGTGAGGCGGGACACTTCGATCATCGAGCTCAATGACCTCGCCTATCCGCTCGAAGCCTTCCCTCAGGTATGGGGCGACGAGCATCCCTCGCCAGCAGAGAATGCCGTCCCGGCCGCCGGACAGGGTAAGCCACAGGTCGAGCGCGGCGAGCCCGTCCCGCTGGCGGACCCGGACGAGCTCGACCCGTGGAGCGTGGGCGTCGATGTGAAGACAATCATAATCCACGGCGATGACCCGGATGATTCGACCCGCTGGGACGGTGATCGTTCGGCCCCCCTGTTCTGGGTCTGCTGCGAGCTATACCGGCGGGGCGTCCCGCCGGAGCGCATCGTCGGCATCATCATTGACGACACTTGGGGCATATCGGCCCACGTCCTCGACAAGGGGCAGCGCAACGTCCTCGACTATGCGTGGCGGCAATTCGACCGCGCGAAGGCGGACGTAGACCGAAAACCCCGACATGATCGTCCCCGCATCATATTCAGGGAAAGCGAGCTCCCCCGGGTGCTGGACGAAGCCGAGGCGGCGCTGATCGCATCGGACGCGCCCATCTACCAGCAGAGCGGGCGGCTGGTGCAGCCAGTCACGATAGGCGCGACCGGCATGGGCGACGATCAGGTGCGCCGGTCCGCCGGGTCCTTGGTGATTCACGACCTCAACGAGTATCGCCTGCTTGAGTATTTCACCGACGCAGCCGTGTTCGTGCGCCAGACGATGAACGCGAAGGGGAAGCTGGTTGAGGCCGAGATCGGGCCGCCGCTTCGGGTGGCGAAGCACTACGCGGCGCGCGTGGGGGCGTGGCGACTGCCCGAGCTCGCCGGAATCAGCACCATCCCGACGATGCGGGAGGATGGCACCATCGCAGCCGGTGACGGCTATGACCCGGCCAGCCGCCTGATAATTGACAAGCAGGGCGTGACCTTCCCGCCGGTGCCGGATGCACCCATGCGCAACGATGCGTTGCAGGCGCTCAAACTGTTGATCGACCCCATCAGTGAGTTCCCCTTCGTGCAGGATGACGAGGATGCGGACCCGTGCGGCAGCGAGCCCTGCGCCTCCCGGTCTGCCGCGCTGTCGATGATGCTCACAGCCGTTGCCCGTCACGCCATTGGCGCTGCCCCGATATTCGGCCTGTCTGCCCCGTCGATGGAGACGGGCAAATCGCTCCTAGCTGACATACCCGCCATGATGGTGACGGGCCGCCGGGCGGCGATGATCTCACAGGGCGACAGCGAGGAGGAGGACGCGAAGCGCCTGCTGTCCATCCTCATGCGCGGCGACCCGGTGAACGTGATCGACAACATCACCCGCGAGGTGAGCGGTGACGCGCTGGCGACGATCATCACCGAAGAGAAATGGAGCCAGCGCTGGCTCGGACAGAACAAGATGATCGACGTATCGACCAAAGCGCTGTTCATCGCCAACGGCAACAACCTCGTGTTCCGCGAGGACATGGCCGTTCGCGCGCTGATGGTGAGCCTCGACGCGCGCATGGAGCGGCCGGGCGAGCGGCGATTTGACCGGGACCTGCGGAAGTGGGTGCCGGAGAACAGGGCGGCGCTAGTCATCGCCGCGCTGACGGTCCTGCGCGCTTATGTCGTTGCCGGGCGGCCAATGAAGGGCAAGTTGCGGGCATCGCGCTTCGCAGAGTGGTCAAACCTGATACGCGGTGCGCTTGTCTGGCTGGGCGAGCCTGACCCGCTCGACACGCAGGAACGGGTGAGCGCCGGTGACAGCGCGCGAGCTGATCTTGTCGCGTTGATGGTGGCGATGCGTGAAGCATTCGGCGGGGCCTTCAAATCCTGCGGCGAGATCATTGCGGAGGCGGGAGCCGACGACAAGACGGGGAACCCGCCGAAGCCGCTGGCATTGGCGCTCGGTGCCGCCTGTCCCGGTAGGGGCACGAACACCCGCGCGCTGGGCAAATACCTTAAGAGCAAGGTGGGGCGGCGACATGAGGGAATGTGGATCAAGGCCCATGAGGACCCGAAGAACGCCAACCGATATGCGGTGATGGTCGAGGCCGATGAGCCCAGACAGGGCGAGCTGATGTAAGGGGGTTTAGGGGGGATACGGGGGGTGTTTCTCCCCCGCCCAAAAAAGGGAGTTATTCCTTATCCCCGCTGTCTGATTTTTTTGACCGGCCGGGAGTAACCCCCTCTCTCCCCCCTAAACCCCCTTGGGCTGCTGTGCGATGGCGCGCCCCGCCGTTGCGGGCGTTGCGCCATACGCGCGCGGGCGCGAAGGGCTGGCCGCCGGAGCCGGAGCTTATCCCTCGCGAGGTTCGGGCCGACCATGCACATTTCCACGCTTTGTTGGGCACTTGCTGTCAGGCTGGCGACACCGGGTTACCGCTCGGGTTCCCCTGCTGCGGTAAACCTGTTGCGACGCGGGCGGCCGGGCTCCAAAGTCGGCTGGGGGGTGAATATGCACAATCCACGCGAGCTTGCCAAAATGGTCCGCCATAATCTTGAGGTAGTCCAATCGTTTCGGCCCGATGGCGAAGCACCGACAGAGGTAGAAGCTGACCGCGCCTTGCGCGAAACGGGAGGGCTGCTCCGCGTTCTCGATAATGCCCTGTCGATTGGGCGGCGGCTGCAAGATGACGGTGATCCACCGCTTGGCACTGTCTTAAAGCAGGATGGGCAAGAAGAGCCTCTGTTTTTCCGGGACGTGACGAACAAGCTCACGCACGCACGCCGCTTCGACTGGCGACACGGGGACAGCCCCGCCGTGATATGCACATCTGAAGATCCAAACCGATGGCTAACGGCTGAGATCGACCTAACGGCCTTCGTGACGGTATGTGAGCGCGTATTGCCCTGACCATCGGCGCACACCGTCTCGTCACGAATTAGCGGCACCGACGCGCTGCCCGCTCCCTGCCACTGTCTCTCCGGCCGCATCGTCGCGGCAACACGAAGGAGACAGACGTGATTACCATCGACCACGAAGAGATCGCCGGACGCCTTGGCCGCTTCGATGACTGGAACCTAACCCGAGAGGAGGTCATCTTCATGCTCGGGGAGTTCGCTGCCGCGCATTGGGAGGACTGCGGCGAAGAGCTTGGCGGCTTCGCCCTCGCCATGCACGGGCTGGACATTGCCCAGATAGCGGACCGCAGCGCTGTTGTCGGCGCAGACGAGACCGAGGCGCGCGCAGCGATGCTCCACCACATCGGGTTCATCGCAGGGCTGTTGATTGCCGATGCGTCGGACCCGGAACAGGCCGCCGCGCTGGTTGTCATCGAAGAGGTGACGCAGCCTTGGCAGAACATAGCGGGCTCGCCCTATCCGAAGCAGCGGCCGGTTGATGTTGCCGCCCTGCTGGCCAGCCAGCCGTGCATCAGCGCCTAACCCACTAAGGGTCCGGGCGGCCGGGGCCATCGGCCACGTTTCGATGGCCCCGCCGTCCACCCCCATGCCCGCCGGGTTACCGCTCGGGTATCCGCACCACTATTATCAATGCCCGGCCGTTTGTTCCGTTGTCCGCGCCAGTTACGGTTTCGGACATGAAGCTGACCGACCGCCGCAAGAAGGCCTTTCTGGACGAATTACAGTTGCACGGCATCGCCAACCGCGCTGCCCGGGCCGCCAGCCCGCGCGCATCGAGCCGGTATGGTGCCATCCAGACCTTCGTGGACGAGCGGAACCGCGACCCCGAATTTGCCCGCCAGTGGGAAGAGGCCTTGCAGGCGGCTGAGGCCAGCATCGAACACGAGATTTACCGGCGCTCGCAGGAGGGCTGGGAGGAACCCATCTACGGCGGCCGCCACAAGGAAAAGATCGTCGGCACCGTCCGCCGGTATAGCGACCGCCTGCTGGAGCTGCGCGCCAAGGCCCTGCTGCCCGCATACCGTGAGGTGTCGTCGGTGTCGGTGAACGGCCGCGTGACGCACAATCTCGATGCCGGTGTGCTGGGCGATGCTGTTGCGAAGGTCGCTGTGCAGATGGCGGAGAGCCTGCGAATGGCGCTGCCCGCCCCGGTGAGAGTGATCGACCATGAACCGGGATAGCGCATTGGACGAGCTTGCCGTGATGGTGGGCTTACAGATGATGGGGCCGGACGGCCGCCGGTCGCTTCGCATCTCGCTGTTGATCGAGATGGGCGAGAAGGCCCCGGCATCGCCAGAGCTGGCCGCCCTGTGGGATGAGGACCGGCTGATACGCGGCGAACGCGAGCCGGTGACGATCTATGACCGCTGGGTTCTGGCGCGCGCCCGTGAAGAGGCCGAGCGCCCGCTGTTCGATGAACAATTCTGGCGAATGCGCCGTGCCGACCTGATCGGCGCGGGCTTCGACCAAAATGAGGCGCGCGACGTGATCGCCGCCATTCGCGCCCGAGTGGGCGACACTGCCCCGATTGGAATGGAAGAAGGAGACGATCATGGGAATTTGGAAGCGGCCTGACACGAAGGCCAGCCCGGAGCCGGAAGGCCCGGACCGCCTGCGCGAGATCGCGGCCGACAAGATCGCGGCGGCCGAGCGGCTGTCCGCTGCCATCGTGGAGATGGGCGCGGCGACCACCGCCCTGCTGGATGCCGACCGGGCATTCTGGATCGAGTGGCACAATCGGCACGGGGACTATGGCGAAAGCACCCGGCGCTTGATGAACCAGCTCCGCCCCTTCCTGCTGGGCGACATCGTGTTGAACGCACCCGCGATGCCCAATCACCTGAACCTGCCCCGCCAGCGGGGAACGACCGGCGCGACAATAGCCAGCCTCATAGCCCGCCAGACCAACGATGACCTCGCCTCCGAGGCCCAGCTCAAGGAATCAGCACAATGACCCTGCCCAAGAAGATGATTATCCGCGACATGACCGTGAACGAGGTCTCGACGGTCGATGTTCCCGCCGTGAAGGGCGCTGTCGCCGTGATTTTGAAGCGCGGCGGGACCCCGCTGCTCAAGAACGCTGCCGAGGTGGCCGCCGGGCAGGCCGAGCCGCTCTACAAGGCGGCGGAATACGGTGACGCGATGATGGCGCGGGCCGGTGAGATCGCGGTCGAGAAGGGATGCACCCCCGGACAGGCGCTCCTCGACCACTCCGGCACTGACCCCGTGCTGATCGAGCTGGCCTGTGCCGAACGCGTGGCCGAGGTCGCCTTCCGCAAGGCCCGCACCGATGCCGTCTATGAGAAGAGCGACCAATGGAGCTGAGCCCGGAGAGCTTCCGCAACGGCTATATGGCGCTGTTCGACGGCCAGACCCGTTCGGCCCACCTGGCCGCGCTGATCGACGCCCGGTGCAACGAGCCGAGCCGCTGGCCCACGGTCCCCATCGTCCGCAAGGTCGCCCGGCTGTTCCGGGTCGATGCGGCCGAGCTGGGCGCGTTCTTTGGGCTGTTGCGCCAGCCGGGCGCGAAGGGCGAGGTGTGGATTGACGTTGTCCGCTCTCCGCACACGTCCGGGCTGGTCGCGGTCGAGAAGCTGACCCGCCGGCAGGCCGTCGCCTTGGGCATGATGCGGGCGCTGGTCGAGGGCTGAGGAATGGCGTGGCCCAGCTATATACGGTCGCCGGGCCGCAACCGGCTGGACGTCCACGGCGAGACGCAGCCGACGCAGACCCGCCCGTGCCTGCGATGCCGCAAGCCCTTCGAGAGCGAGGGCGCGCACCATCGTCTCTGCCTGCCCTGCACGAATAGGGCAGCGGAGACGAGCCCCTATGCGGTGTGAGGCCAAATACTCAGCGATAGACAATCGCCCCATATCCAGCTAAGAAAATGGCCCGCGATTTCTCGCGGGCCACCTTTCAGCTCAAGCCTCGGAAACCTCTCCCCATCATGCTGCAACATGATGGGGCTGTTGCCCGATGTGCGAGGCACGCTCGCGACGGAGAGCCGTTTGCGGAGCCTACTGCAAGCCTTGCAGTGATGGCTGTATGGCAGAGCCTTAACCTTCTGTCAACTAGATCCCGGTCTGCGGATCTAAAAAATAGATCCATTTTTCAGATCCTATATTACGGGTCTTGATCCGGGGATCTGCAAATGCGATAGTGCCTCAAACGGAAGGATGGTTCAATGGCCCAACCGAAATTCAATCCCCCGCGCGGCCCCTTCGAAAAGCCCGCGCGCATACCTGTCATTTCAGGCCCGAAACTGATCAAAACGGATACCCCTATCGTATCTGGGTTCATTCACGCGGGAACGCTCGCGCCAAGTAATTATGTCATCCCCAGCTTCGACCCCCGAACCAAGAAGGGCTATCAGCGGCCACCTCAGCAGGCGAGAATTAACGAGCTCGCGAATGATCTGATAAAGGGAAGGGTCGATCTACCCACTTCGATCTTGCTGAATGTGCGAGGTCGCGACGCCCGGAACGCTTTGCAGGATGGTTGCCTCGACCTGTCCAAGCTCGGCAGTGCCAAGCAAGGGTATGCCTTCCACGTTGTCGATGGGCAGCACCGAATCAAGGCCTTGGAGAAGTTGATCACCGAGGAGGACGCTGACGTCTGGTCGAAATACCAGATGGCCTTCGTCTGCATGTTGGGTGCTGACGAGCGGGAAGAAATGGAGCAGTTCTACATCATCAATACGAAGGCCAAGCCCGTGCGGACCGATTTGGCCTATGAGCTTCTCGCCTTGAGGGCGAAAGAAGATGACACCGTTATAGATGCATTGGCGGAGAAGGGGCAGGACTGGCTCGTAAGGGCGCAGGAGATTGTCCAGCGCCTCAATGATTCTAGCCCGCCATGGCGCGGCCGCATTCGCTTCGCGGCAATGGAGAAGGGCAACACAGTGCTTCCAGCGGCCTCAATGGTCACATCGCTAAAGCCGCTGCTTTCATCGTCATATTTCAGCATGCTGTCCGTCGAGCAGCAGGTCAAAATCCTTGATGCGTTCTGGCGGGGGCTACGCAACCTTATGCCCGATGCGTTTGATGAGGCCAAAAACTACGCTCTGCAAAAGGGCGTTGGCGTGATCGTGCTGCACACCGCACTTGTGGCGATCATCGAGCTCATCAAATCCGAGGGCAATTCTCTGCTTGAGGCGGAATCATACCAAACCGTGCTTGAGGACCCCCTGCGGAATTTGCAGGGTGATGATTCTTACGGGGTGCCTGTCTCAGGTGCCGACTTCTGGCGAGTGGCACCGCACGGTGCGGCAGGCTCCTATTCAAGCAGCGCGGGCAGGAGGGTTTTGATCGCCAAGATCCAGACCTCTTTGCCACGGGTAAAGGTTCAATAGCCCAAGCAGTTGCACCACCAGCCATCGGCGGATGCCCGATAACCGCCGATGGCTTGGATGTGGGCTCATAGTGCCACATGTAGCGGGCCGAGCCCGGTAACCCGAGGGGTAACCCGAACACTCGGCCCGAAGGCCGGAAAGTCTCTAAAGTCTTGGAAAATCTGGAGCGGGCGAAGGGATTCGAACCCTCGACCCCAACCTTGGCAAGGTTGTGCTCTACCCCTGAGCTACGCCCGCTCTGGCGGTCGCGGGGAAGCCCCGGCGACGGGTGAGGCGGGCACCTAGCATCGGCTTTGCGGGCCGGCAAGCCTCTTTTGCATGCGGTGCTAAAGAATTCTGGCGTGCCCTTGCGGAAGGGGGGCGCGGCACCCCATAATGAACGGCGGTTCAACGGATTTCGATGCAGAGGGAGACGACGTCTTGGCGACATTGGGCTTGAGCGAGCAGGACAAGGCTGCGATCGCGGATTTCCGCCGCGATGTCGTCGAGCCGTCGCAGACCAGCCTCGTGCTCGTGGACTTCTGGGCGGAGTGGTGCGGGCCGTGCAAGCAGCTCTCGCCGGTGATCGAGAAGATCGCGGCCGAATATGCCGACAAGGGCGTGCGGCTCGTGAAGATCAATGTGGACGAGAATCGCTTCATCGCGAGCCAGTTCCGCGTGCAGTCGATTCCCACCGTCTATGCCATTTTCCAGGGCCAGCCTGTCGCGGACCTCACCAGTGCGCGCACCGAGGGGCAGTATCGCCAGATGCTCGACCAGATCCTGGCGCAGCTTCCCATCGAGAGCGAAGCGAGCCGGCAGGCGGAGGATCTGGCGCCGCTTATCGCTATGGGCGAGGACGTGCTGGCTTCGGGTGATGCGGAGCGGGCGCTCGGTATCTTCGGTCAGATCAGCGATATGGCGCCGGACAATGCCGAGGTGATCGGCGGCAAGCTGCGCGCGTTGGTGGCGCTGGGCCGGCTGGATGAGGCCGATGGGCTGCTCGCCGACCTGCCAGAAGCCGTGGCCAAGGAACCCGCCGTGGAGCGTGGCCGCGCTACCATCGCGCTCGCGCGCAGCGCCACTCCCGGTGTGGACACAGCGCCGCTGGAAGCGCGCGTCGCCGCCAATCCACAGGATTATGCAGCACTCTTCGATCTTTCGGCCGCACGCATGGCTCAGGGCGATCGTGACGGGGCCGCCGATGCGCTGCTCGCCATCATTGCTGGCGAACGCGATTGGGAAGAGGGCAAGGCGCGTAACCAACTCCTCCAGCTCTTCGAGGTGGTCGGCCTGGAAGACCCCTGGGTGAGCAATCAGCGCCGCCGGCTCTCGGCCATTCTTTTCTCCTGACAGGCGCGCGGCCGCCTGACATGCCCCGCCGCCTCGCCATCTTTCCGCTGAGCGGCGCGCTGCTCTTTCCGCGCGCTTCGCTGCCGCTGCATATCTTCGAACCGCGCTATCGGGCGATGATCTCGGATGTGATGGCGCGCGACCAGCGCATCGGCATGATCCAGCCGAGCGGGCCGGGCGAGCCGCCGCCGCTCTTCAGCGTGGGCTGCGTCGGCCGTGTGGCGGAGATCGAGGCGCTGGAGGACGGGCGTTTCAACATCCTGCTCGCTGGCGAGGCGCGGTTCCGCGTGCTGCGTGAGCTGGATGTCGCGACGCCCTTCCGCCAGGTCGAGGCGGATGTTTTTCCGTGCGAGGCAGACGAGGTTGGGATTCTGGCTTCCAGCGAGCGCGCCGCGCTGGAGGACGAGGCCCGCCGCTTCGCCACGCGGCAGGGCTACAAGGTGGATTGGGACGCCGTCACCCGGCTGGACGACGAGACGCTGGTCAACGGCATTGCCCGCATCGTCCCCTTCGATCCTGCCGGCAAGCAGGCGCTGCTGGAGGCCAACACGCTCTCCCAGCGCTCCGAACTGGCTATTCAACTTATGCAGTTCATCCGCAAAGGCGACGGGCGGAGCGACGCCATTCTGCAATAGCGAGAGCGGAGAGGGCAGGGTCGGAGCCGGCCTTGCGAGGATAAGGCGCGGGCCTATGTCGCCTTGAGAGCCGTGCGTGACTTTGCGCTCAGATCATCTCCGACGGGCGCACCAGCCGATCGAAGGTCGCAGCGTCGACGAGGCCCAAGGCGAGGCCAGATTCGTGCAGAGTCAGGCCCTCGGCATGGGCGTGCTTGGCGATTTTCGCGGCATTGTCATAGCCGATTTCCGGCGCCAGCGCGGTCACGAGCATGAGGCTGCGCTCGACCAGCTCGGCGATACGCGCTTCATTGGGCACGATCCCTTCCACGCAGCGCTCGGCGAAGCTTTCCATGCCCACGGCGAGCAGGTGGATGGAGCGCAGCATCGCCGCGCCGATCATCGGCTTGAACACGTTGAGTTCCAGATGGCCCTGGAGGCCGCCGACGGTCACGGCCTGATGGTTGCCGATCACCTGCGCGGCGACCATGGTGAGCATCTCGCATTGCGTGGGATTGACCTTGCCGGGCATGATCGAGCTGCCCGGCTCGTTAGCGGGAAGGTCCAACTCGCCGAGCCCCGAGCGCGGACCTGAGCCGAGCAGGCGGATGTCGTTGGCGATCTTGGTGAGGGCGACGGCCAGCGTGTTGAGCGCACCGGAGAGGTGGACCAGCGGATCGTTGGAGGCCAGGGCTTCGAACTTATTGGGTGCGGTGAAGAAGGGGAGGTCCGTCAGCACGGCGATCTGGTTGGCGACCGCTTCGCCAAAGCCCTGCGGCGCATTGAGCCCGGTGCCGACCGCCGTGCCGCCCTGCGCCAGGGCCATGAGATCGTGCATCACGGCATGGGCAATGCGCTCGCGGCAATTAGCGAGCTGGCAGGCATAGCCGGAAACTTCCTGCCCCAGCGAGAGTGGCGTTGCATCCTGCAGGTGCGTGCGGCCGATCTTGACGATGCCGGCCCATTGCTCGGCCCGCGCGGCGAGCAGATCGTGCAGATAATCGAGCGCGGGCAGCAGATCGTCCGTGGCGGCGCGGGCAACGGCGATGTGCAGTGCGGTAGGGAAGCTGTCGTTGGAGCTTTGGCCCATGTTCACATGGTCGTTGGGGTGGACCGGTGCCTTGCCGCCGCGCGTGCCGGCGAGCAGCTCGTTGGCGCGGCCAGCGATCACCTCGTTGACGTTCATGTTGCTCTGGGTGCCACTGCCGGTCTGCCAAATGACGAGGGGGAACTGGTCGTCATGGCGGCCGGCTGCCACTTCCGCCGCTGCGGTTTCGATGGCCTCGGCAAGGCGCGGGTCCAGCCCATGATCGCGGTTCACGCGCGCCGCTGCCTGCTTCACGATGGCAAGGGCGTGGACGATGCCCAGCGGCATGCGCTCGGTGGCGCCGAATGGGAAATTCTCGATGCTGCGCTGGGTCTGCGCGCCCCAATAGGCATTGGCGGGCACCGCCACCTCGCCCAGGCTATCGGTTTCGATGCGCGTCTCGCTCATAGCCGTCTCCCGCCGTTGGTGCCGCGCAGCATGGCGGCGCAGCAATGCAAAGGCAAACGCATGGACGGGGCTAATGGGTTCAGCCGACGATAAAATTGTCCCAGATGAGCTTGGCGGTGAGCGCGAGGCTGACCGCGATGAGCAGCGGGCGGATGACGCGAGCACCATGCCGCATGGCGACATGCGCGCCCATCCAGGCACCCACCATCGACGCTGCCGCCATCAGCAGCCCTACGAGCCACCAGGCCTGGCCGGCCGCCACGAACAGGATGACGCTGGCGAGATTGGAGGCGAAGTTGAACAGCTTGGTATGTGCCGCTGCGCGCACCAGCCCCATGCCGCGCAGGCCGACCAGGCTGGTGGTGAAGAAGCTGCCGGTGCCGGGGCCGAAAAAGCCGTCGTAGAAGCCGATGGCGCCGCCCAGCGGAGCATAGCCGCGCGGCGAGAGGCGGGCCGGGGTCTCCGCGTTCGTCATCCGCGGCGAAAGGATCATATAGGCCATGGCGGCAATGACGAGGAGCGGGATGATCCGCTTGAGCGCATCGGCGGCGATATGCTGCACGGCCAGCGCGCCAAGCGCGGCGGCGGCGAACACCGCCAGCGTCACGACGGCATGGGCGCGGAAATCGATATAACCACGCCGGGCAAAGCGCGCGCAACTGGTCGCGACGCTGAACACCGAGGCGAGCTTGTTGGTGGCGAGCGCATTGACCGGCGGCAGGCCGGCGGCGAGCAAAGCGGGCACGGTGATGAGCCCGCCGCCGCCGGAGATGGCGTCGATGAAGCCGGCGAGCAGCGCGGCGGCCGCGAGCAGGGCGTAGGTTTCGGGTCCGAGGGTCAGCATGAGAGGAGGGTGGTCATTCTAGGCATGGCAGGCGCACGGCTGGTTAAGGCGCATTGGAAGATGGGCAGGCGGGGCCTTGCAGACTGCCAAGACGCCGCCGCGCCACCCTGGGTGGGATATCGCCAACGGCTCGGCATTTGCCAATGGCTCAACGGCGTGGACGCCACGCCGCTGGAGCAATGTCGCTGGATATTGCTTGCCACGTCCATCTTCGTGCTCCTGCGTAGGCAGGAGTCCAGGGCGGTTGGGTGCTTCGGTTGGATCATGGGCTCCTGCCTGCGCAGGAGCACGGCGGTGGCTGGCGTCGACGCGCATCCTGGATTGTTCACGGGCTCGATCCTGCCGGCATCTGCCATGGCCAGGTCCAGCGCAAGCAGACCGGATCGTCATGGATGGAGCGTGCGCAACCGGCCGCCCGCCGGCCTCAAATCGGCTCGCCGAGCAGCAGCCGCGGCCGGGAGCCAGCTTCACCGCGCGCCTCGGCCATGAAGCGGGCCTTGAGCGGCGCCATGCGCTGCACGGCCGAGAGACCGAGGCGCCGCACCAGCGAGGCGGGGCGGCCGGGGATGTCAAACAGGCGGACGAGGCCGTCCATCATCATGGTGACGCTCATGGAATCGAGTGCGCGCCACTTCTGGTAACGGGCGAGCAACTGCGCGTCGCCGGGTTCGAGGCCGGTACGCATGCCCTCCACGATCACTTCGGCAAGGGCGGCGACATCGCGATAGCCCAGGTTCACGCCCTGTCCGGCAATGGGATGGATGCCGTGCGCGGCGTCCCCGGCGAGCGCCAGGCGCTTGTCCGTGATGCGCGCGGCGCGGTGATAGCCCAGCGGATAGCTCTGCATCGGCGCGGCAAGGCGGATGTTGCCCAGGAAGCCGCCCATGCGCTTCTGCGCCTCGGCGAGCCAGGCCTTCTCGGAAAGCTTGAGATAGGCCGGCGCCTGGCTGCTCGGCACGGTCCACACGATGGCCGAGCGCGTACCCGGCTGCATCGGCAGCAACGCGAAGGGGCCGTCCGAATAGAAGATTTCGTATGCGGTGTTCCCATGCGGTTCGTCATGGTCGATCGCGGTGACGAGAGCGGCGTGCGCATAGGACCAGCGGGCGACCGGAATTCCTGCCGCCTGTCGCGTGGGGCTGCCGCGCCCTTCCGCGGCCACGAGCAGGCTGCCGGCCAGCGTCTCTCCGCCGGCCAGATGCACCGTCACGCCGTGATCGTCGCGCGTCACGTCCAGCGCGCGGTCGGGCTGGAAGCGCGTGAGCGCCGGCACTTCGTTGGCCGTGGCATCGAGAGCCAGCCGCAGCCGGCGATTCTCGACCATGTAGCCCAGAGCACCGTCGTCCGGATCGGGCGCGAAATCGAGCGCGCCGCCCGAGAGGCCCTCGCTCACCCAGATGCGATCGATGCCGCAGCATTGCCCGGTGAGATGGGGCGCGACGCCGATGGCCTCGAACATCTGCCAACTCGCGCTGGCGATGGCTGAAACGCGCCCGTCGAAACCCGGCGCCGTGGTCGCGACGGGATCGGCAGGATCGATCACCGCGCAGGTCACGCCATGGCGTCCCAGCGCAATGGCGAGTGTCAGGCCGACAAGGCCGCCTCCCAGAATGATGACGTCGAAGCGCTGCATGGCTTCTGTCTCTAGCGGGAATTCGCGGGAAAGCGAATGGGGAAGATTGGCTGCACGTACATCATGTGGCGGCGCGGAGCAGCCATGGCGTTTGGCGCGAGTTGCACGGGCGAGCCGACATCGGCGTGTGGCCCCACGCCGCTCCGCTGGCCGCGTCTTGGTCTTGGGCCTGGGGTGGGGCGCAAGGAACCGGCTCCGTGCTGGATGGTGCGATGTCGTCGGACGCAACGTAGGGCGCATGCTCAAATATGTGCGGAGGCAGATTGCCGTGGCCGGGCGTTCGCTATTGTAGCGCGCCGAGGTTCAATGGCTCCGGCAGTCGCCGCATTTCGGTTGCATCTCGGAGAAGCTAATATAGATGTAGAAAAAATGCATGTTATGGAGTCGCGCGTGTACGAACGAGCCGAGCTGGTGGATGAGACGAGCCTGCGTGTGCTGGTGGAGCGCTTCTATGCCCGCGTTCGCCAGGATCCCGAGCTGGGCCCGATCTTCAACGATGCCATCGACGATTGGCCCGAGCATCTCGACAAGCTGACGGCCTTCTGGTCCTCAGTCATGTTCGCGAGCGGCCGTTACAAGGGCAATCCGCTGGCCGCGCACATCAAGCATCGCGCCCGGATCACGCCGGAGTTGTTCGATCGCTGGCTGGGACTATGGCAGCAGACCACGGACGAGGTGATGGGCGAGGAGGCTGCGCGCGACCTCCAGTTCAAGGCCTCGCGCATCGCAGAGAGTTTGCAACTGGGCATGTTCTTCCGGCTCTGAGCCGGTCTTCCGAGGAGCGCTTCATGCCGATCCAGCCCTATCGCACGACACCGGTGTTCAATCAGGATAGCCTGCCGCAAGCCCTGCGCCAGCGGCACAACACCAAGGCCGGCGTGTGGGGTGTGGCCCGCGTGCTCGAAGGGCGCGTGCGGCTCCACTATCTTGATCCGCCCGGCCGGATCGATCTCGATCCAGAGACGGCGGGCCTGTTGCTGCCGCAGCAGTTGCATTATGTCGAGTTGCTGGGGCCGATGAAGATGCAGGTGGAATTCTACGACCAGTCGCCAGAGATCTAAGGGCGCTCCTTTCGCGCGCCCATGCGCTTGCCCCGCCTAGAGGTGCCCATGACGGACTTCATCCTCGCCCGCGCGATCCATGTACTGGCCGTACTCCTGTGGATCGGCGGACTAGCCTTCGTCACCACCGTGGCCACGCCGCTCGTCCGCCACAGCCAGTCGCCGGCGCGGCGCATGGCAGCCTTCCATGGGTTCGAGCAGCGCTTCGCTCCGCAGGTGCGCATCTGGGTGTTGCTCGCGGGGGCGAGCGGCTTCTGGATGGTTTATCGCGCGGACATGTGGAGCCGCTTCACTGAGCCGCGCTTCTGGTGGATGCACGCGATGGTCGGCCTGTGGGCTGTTTTCATGACGACGCTGTTCGTCATCGAGCCGCTGGTTCTGCGCCGGCGCCCCAAGCAGCCCGCCGATCCCGTCGCGAATTTTGATCGCCTGGAACGCATGCACCGCCTGCTGCTGGCGGTGGCGATCATCACGCTCCTTGGCGCCGTGGCTGGGAGCCATGGACTGATGTAACGACGCGGGATGTGGGCGCCGAATGGGATGGCTGGCGGCGCGCTTGTCATTGCAGCCGCCACGCGCCTGTCATGCGAGCCCATGAGTGCATCCGTTTCAACTCCGTTCGTACCGAGCTTGTCAAAGCCCCCTTTCTTCAGCGTGATTGAAGGAAGGAGAGCCGTCGCCAACCGCAGCGGGTGCGGTTTGGACGGACTTTGAGGGGCAGGGGAGACTGGGTCTCTCTTTGGGTTTCGGCGGGCGTGTGATGTTTCGAACCCCTCGCCGCGCGGTTTCGTCCGCCGTTCTGGGAGTGGCGAGCAGACATGTTGCTGGCGCCGATATCCTGGATTAGGATATATCAATATCATGAGCAAAAATAAGATTTGTCATGAAAGAAATGATGCTATGATAATGGGGCTGTTTTCCGCCCTCTGCGTCGGCTTGAAAATCAGAGATTTTCTTTCAAAAATACTCCCATCTGTCGTCCCGGATGCGCGGCCCGGCATCACGCGCTCTTTTTCGCCCGCGCGGGTGTCATGACGTCTCCAATGCCGCCCTCCCATGCGTCCGCCCCGGCCGGAGACCACGACGTGCTGCTCGCCGAGCTCAATATCCTGCTGGAGGCTGAGCGTGCTGGGGCCAAGGTGGCGCTGGCCAGCCGCAAGGGCGCGGCCGGGCCGGCGCATACCGCCTTGATGGACGTGGTGCGGGGGGACGAGGCGCGCTGGTGCGCCATGCTTTCCCGCCAGATCAGGCGGTTGGGCGGGGTGCCATCGGAGGCGACGGGCGCCTTCTACGAGAAAGCGCTGGCGATTGCCGATCCGCTCGAGCGTCTTGCCTTCCTCAATCGCGGTCAGGTCTGGGTGGTGCGCCGACTCGATGCGCTGATGCCGCTCGCCAATGACGCGGCGTTGCGCGTGGACCTGCGCGAGATGGCGGAGAGTCACCGCGCCAATATCGGCCGCACGGAAGTTTTTCTGGCGACAGCGGCTGGCGGCAAATTTAATGCAAAATAATTGCGTGAATTAAGGAAAAACATGATCTTTGTTGCCGATTTGCTGAGTGCTATCCGGAAGCCGGAAAGACGATCCTCGCGTTCTGAATGACGACCGGCCCTTCGGAGACCCGATCGGCCGGAGTTGGTGGCTGTCCGGCCTCCATCCAGTGCTGTTGCACACCCGTAGATGATCGTCTTCCGATGACTGATGGAGGCAATCATGGCCGAGAAAGTTGCAGCAGCCAGCCCGTTCCGGGCGCCGGGGGAGAGCGCGCACGCGCAGGGCCATGGGCACGGTCATGACGGCAAGCCGTCCTTCTTCATTCGCTGGTTCATGTCCACCAACCACAAGGACATCGGCACACTCTACCTGATCTTCGCGATCTTCTCGGGCGTGGTGGGGGCCGCCATCTCCGGCATGATGCGGCTGGAGCTGGCCGCGCCGGGCATCCAGTATCTACCGCTCTGGGCCGGCAGCGCCAATGATGCGGCCGCGCTGCACCTGTGGAACGTGCTCGTCACCGCCCACGGCCTCATCATGATCTTCTTCGCGATCATGCCGGCCATGGTGGGCGCGTTCGGCAACTGGTTCGTGCCGATCATGATCGGCGCGCCGGACATGGCCTTTCCGCGCATGAACAATATCAGCTTCTGGCTGCTTATCCCGGCGTTCCTGCTGTTCGTGGGCTCGGCCTTCGTGCCGGGCGGCTCGGGCAACGGCGCGGGGACCGGCTGGACACTCTATGCGCCGCTGTCCACCATCGGCTCGCCCGGACCCGCCGTGGACATGGTGATTCTCTCCATGCACCTGGCCGGCGTCTCGTCCATCCTGGGCGCGATCAACTTCATCACCACCATTTTGAACATGCGCGCGCCGGGCATGACGTTGCACCGCATGCCGCTGTTCTGCTGGTCGATCCTCGTCACGGCCTTCATGCTGCTGTTCGCGCTGCCGGTGCTGGCGGCGGCCATCACCATGCTGCTTACCGACCGCAATTTCGGCACGGTCTTCTTCGATCCCGCCGGCGGCGGCGACCCCATGCTATACCAGCATCTCTTCTGGTTCTTCGGCCATCCGGAGGTGTACATCATGATCCTGCCGGGCTTCGGCATCATCAGCCAGGTGACCTCCACCTTCAGCCGCAAGCCCATCTTCGGCTATCTCGGTATGGTCTATGCCATGGTGGCCATCGCCATCATCGGGTTTCTGGTGTGGGCGCACCACATGTTCACCGTGGGGCTCTCGCTCAATGTGAAGCTTTATTTCTCCGCGGCATCCATGGTGATCGCGGTGCCGACCGGCATCAAGATCTTCTCCTGGATCGCGACGATGTGGGGTGGCACGCTCACCTTCCGGACACCGCTGCTATGGGTGCTGGGCTTCATCTTCATGTTCACCATCGGCGGCGTGACCGGTGTGGTGCTCGCCAATGGGGGCGTGGATGACGCCCTGCAGGACACTTATTATGTGATCGCGCACTTCCATTATGTGCTTTCGCTCGGCGCGGTGTTCTCGCTCTTTGCGGCCTTCTACTACTGGTTCCCCAAAATGACGGGACGCATGTACAGCGAGCTTTTGGGCAAGCTGCATTTCTGGACCTTCTTCATTGGCGTGAACGTGCTGTTCTTCCCCATGCACTTCCTGGGTGTGAGCGGCATGCCGCGCCGCATCCCGGATTATCCAGCGGCCTACTATCTGTGGAACCATATCGCTTCCATTGGCTATGCGGTCGCGGCCTTTGGGATGGTCTTCTTCTTCCTCAACATCGCCTGGTCCCTGCTGCGTGGCGCGCCGGCCGGCGACAATCCCTGGGGCGAGGGCGCGACGACGCTCGAATGGAGCCTGTCGAGCCCGCCGCCCTATCATCAGTTCCAGACGCTGCCGGAGATCCACTAACCAGGGCAGAGGAGGCCGGCCGCTGGGGTGCTCCTCAGGGGGGTCCTTTAGGAGCGGGCATTTTGAGGCATGATCGATAAGCCGTCGTCCTGCTCAGAGCGGGTTCCAGGGCAACGGTAGCCAACGGACCCGCCTGCGCCGGAGGGGTGAACGGTTTGAAGAGGCGGATATATGGTCGGGTGCGCGGGATGGCACGCTTGTCGCCTCATTCCCGCTACATCCCGTGAGGACGGGAGAGACAAGCCCGGTCGCGCCTGATAGATGGGCGCCATGGCTTCCCTCCTGCCCTGGCGGCGACCCGAGCTCGCGATCGATTTCGGGACCGCAAATCTCCGCGTGATCCGGCGCGATGAAGGCGTTGTCTTCGATGAACCCTCGCTGTGCTGCTTCGCGGGCATGGACCGGGTGCCGAGTCTGGTGGCGGCCGGCGCCGCCGCGCAGGTGATGGTGGACCGTACCCCCGGCCGGCTCGCGGTACGGCGACCGCTCAAGCGTGGCGTGCTCCAGGATATCGACACGGCGACGCAACTGTTGCGCTATGCGGTGCCGCGCGCGCTCGGTCGCCGGCAGCAGGCTGCGCGCGCCGTCGTGGGCGTGCCGGCCGACGCGACTCAGGCAGAACGCAGTGCTCTGCTCACTGCCGCGCGCGACGCCGGCCTGGGCGCTATCCGCCTCGTTTCGGAACCGCTTGCGGCCGCCATGGGCGCGGACCTGCCGGTGAGCGCGCCCAGCGGCACGATGATCGTGGAGTGCGGCGCCGGAACAACGGAAGTGGCCGTCTTTTCGCTGGGTGGCGTCTGTCTTTCCCGTTCGGTGCGGGCCGGCGGCGCCTCACTCGACCAGGCCATTGCTGATCATCTCCATTTCCAGCACAAATTCCTCATCGGCGATCTCACGGCCGAGCGCGTCAAGCGCGATTATGTGCGCTTGCGCAGCGCTGGCAGCGCGGACGATACGCCGGTGGACGTGAAGGGCCGCAGCCTGGTCTCGCGCGTGCCCTCCACCTTCTCGCTGCCACTGCGCGAGCTCGACCGGGTGGTGGAGAAGCACGTCGCCGCGATTGTCGACGTGGTGCGCGAAGTGCTGGGCGAGACACCGCCCGAGCTTAGCCAGGACATTCTCAGCCATGGCATCGTCCTGACCGGCGGCAGTGCCCTGCTGCCGCATTTGCAGACCATGATCGAGACCGATACCGGCCTGCCGGTGATCGTCGCCGAAGACCCGGCGCTTTGCGTCGCGCGGGGGTTGCAGAACCTGCTCCACGCCTGATGCATGCTCTGCGGGCGCGGACCTCGCTCGGGACGATTGCCGGAATGGGCAAAGTCAACTACGAGAGTCGGCGAACGATAACAGAGAATAGGGGACCATCATGAAGCCGACGATATTGCTTCCGGCGTTGGCACTGAGCCTGCTTGCCGCCGCGCCGCTGGCCGCACAGATCACGCTGCCGCCAACCGAGCCCATCGAAACCATCGCGCCCAATATCTACAAGATCTTCGGTGGCGGCGGGAACACGCTGGTCGTCGTGCACAAAGACGGTGTGATCCTCGTCGACACCAAGATGCCGGGCAACGGCCAGGCGATCCTGGATGAGGTGAAGAAGGTGACAGACAAGCCCGTCGTCGCCATCATCAACACGCACAGCCACCCCGACCATGTCGGCAGCACGGACTTCATCCGCGAGAAATATCCCAATGTGCGCGTGATCTCCTCCGAGGCGACGAAGGCGGAGGTCGCCGGCAACCCCATGTACAAGCCCGGCAACGTCCCCACCGAGACGTTCAAGGACCGCATGACCATCGGCTCGGGCGATGAGCGGGTGGAGCTTTACAGCCTCGGCCAGGCCCATACCGGCGGCGACACCTTCGTCGTCGTTCCCGCGGCCCGGCTGCTGTTCATGGGCGACGTGATGGCCTGGAACATGGCGCCCTTCCTGCCAAGCGGCGGCATCGTGCCGCTGACCAATGTGATCGACGAGCTGGCCAACACACTCAAGGATGTGGACATCGTGGTGGAGGGCCATGGCTATGTCGGCAGCTGGGCGGATTTCCAGCGCTTCGCCCGCTTCAACCGCGCTCTGCTGACCGCGGCCCGCGCGGCCTATGACCGGGGTGATGCGCCGGGCGTGGCCATTGCGGAATTGCAGAAGACCGCCGAGTTCGCGCCGCTGCTCGATACGCGCATCAAGGACGGGTTGCCTTATGGTAACACGCCGCTGGCGCGCGCGCACATGAACGTGAACGTCGCCTATCAGGAATTTTCGGGCGAGCGCGTGACCACCGCCAATGGCGCGCCGCTTCCCGCGACCGACAAGCACAAGGCATCGAACCCGGCCGACACGGCGCCGCCCGTCGCTGGCGCCCCGGTTGCGCCGCGTCCGCCGCTGCCGACGCGTTGAGACTGGATGGCGAGGGGGAGGTGATCGCCCCCCTCGCCGCGAGCCGGTGCGGGGATGCCGAGTGCGCGGGTGATACCGCATGGGGAGGGCCCGAGATGAAACCTCGCATTTCCGTGTTGACGCTCGGCGTCGCTGACCTCGACCGTGCGCTGGTCTTCTATCGCGATGGCCTGGGGCTGCCGACCCAGGGCATTGTTGGCCGCGAATATGCGCATGGCGCCGTGGCCTTTTTCGGCCTGTCGGGCGGTGTGAAGCTCGCGCTCTGGGCGCAGGACGACATTTGTCATGATACCGGCCTGCCCAAGCAGCCGGCCAGCCCCACCGCCTTCACCATCGGCCACAATGTGGTACGCCGCGAAGAAGTCGACGCGGTGATGGCGGCGGCGTACCGGGCGGGCGCGGAGATCGTCAAAGCGGCGCAGGACACCTTTTACGGCGGCTATGCCGGTTATTTTCGCGATCTTGACGGGCACCTGTGGGAAATCGTCTGGAACCCGCACCTCCTGCCCACGGACGACTGATATTGCCCGTTCCGGTGGCAAATAGTCGGGTGCTCACAGCGGCGGTTTGAGTCGTTCCGCTCGCTCGGGTCGGAAGATGTGGGTGAGGGGCTTGCGGCACACGCCCGCCGGATCAGGAGGCGAGCACCGTCACGCTGTCGCCGACTTGCGCCGCCTCGAAGACCCGCCGCGCGAAGGCCAGGGGAACGCCCACGCAGCCATGCGTGCCCAGCCCCTGGCGCACGTCGCTGCCGTGGATCGCCACGCCATCGTCGGTCAGCATCAGGGTGTAGGGCATCGGCGCGTCATAGCTGCGCGACCAATAGTCGCGATCCTTGCGCAACACCTTGAACTCGCCAGTGGGCGTCGGCCGTCCATCGACTCCGTAGAGAATGACGGCGGTGCCGATCTCATGGCCGCCCCGGAAGACCGAGATCATCTGCCGTTCGAGATCGACGCGGACCCAGAGCTTGCCGGGCGGGACGCCGGCGTCGTTCCAGACGAACTGGCCGTATTTGAGCACACGGTCGACCCGGAGCAGGCTGTGGATCGCAACAGGGCCATCGGGGCCGGGCAGATGCCAGGCGCCGCCCGCAGGATGGACGATGCGCTCCGGTTCCGGCTCAAGCTCAGGCGTGAGCGAGGCGGGCAGAGGAGCGAACACGGTACGGGGGCGTGGCGCATTGGCGAGCAGCAACGCCGCTGCCGTCGATCCGGCGAGGCCGAACACCGTCAGGGCAGCCAGGACACGCGGCCAGCGCGGCGCCGCGCGGGGACTGGCTTTCGTCCTAGGGCGATGGAAACGAACCATGAGGCGGGCTCCTGCGAAGGCAGGAACCCAGGGATGGCCGAACGGAGCAGCCGCCCTGGGCTCCCGCTTTCGCAGGCGCGCAGGCACGGTCGTTCTAGTCGGGATAGGGTCTGGCCCGGCCGATGCCGGGCCGCTTCCGCCGCAGGAGGTGGCCGATCGCGAAGAAGCCGAGCAGCATCATGGCCCAGGAAGCGGGTTCGGGAATGCCGGGGACGGGCTCGGTATTGTCTTCGTCGCCGCCACCGCCACCGCCACCGCCACCATCTCCCCCGCCACCGCCGGGGATGGGTCCGGCGGTGCCGCCGAAGAATGGGCTGCCGCCATAATGGGGCGCGCTGGGCATGCCCAGCAGACCGCTCGGTTCGGGCTCTCCCAAAGCCGTCGCAAGATCGGGCAGCAAGAACGGGTCCGCCGCGGCGGGCAGCGCCATGGGCGCCTCTTCCGGTCCAGGTTCGGACGCCGACAAGACATATTCGACACGTGGCGTGCTATGGCCCCGCTTGGTCGAGACCAGCCGGGCGTCGTCGCGCGCACCCGGCGAGCGAGCACCGAGAATGGACAGAGGATCGCTCACCAGACGCGAGACCGCATCGACTGCCCCGGCAGTTCCTAAGCCGCCGCCGGTGATCGCTAACGGCACCGCCGCACCGATCAGCACCGCCACGTATGCCACTTTCCGTACCGGCCAGGCCATTTCTTCACCCCACTTCTGAAAGGCACACGAACTCACTCCGAAAAGCCCGGGACGTGAAACACCTCCCGGCCTCTGCACAGATGCGTCGTGAATACCCACCGCAGCGATATGCTAGTGCCTCGGGGGATAGGGTCATGTAAACCCTCGTTAACCCTTGTTGTGGTTTCGGGCCCCTCTCCCAAGGCCGGGGCGCCTCAGTCGAGCCGGATCGTTGTCGTCGCCAGCCGGTCGATTTCGGCGCGGTCGTGGCTCACATAAAGAATGGGAAGCTTTATCTCATCGCGGATGCGCTCGATGACGGTCATGATCTCGGCGCGGCGCGGGGCGTCGAGCGAGGAAAGCGGTTCGTCCATCAGCAGGAAGCGCGGGCCGCTGAGCAGGGCGCGGCCAATAGCGACGCGCTGTGCCTCGCCGCCGGAGAGTGTCGCAGGCCAGCGGTCGAGCAGATGGGCGATTCCGAGGAAATCCACGGCTTCTTCCAACGTCATCCAGCGGTCAGCCACATCGGCGAGGCGCTGGCCGTAAAGCAGGTTCGCGCGCACCCGCCGATGCGGGAAGAGCCGCCCGTCCTGGAAGATGTATCCGGCGCGGCGCCGCTCGGGCGGCAGATCAATGCCCTCCGCCGAGTCGAAGAGTGTCTGCCCGCCCACAGCAATTCGGCCGATGTCCGGCCGCAGCAGGCCCGCAATCATGTTGAGCGTGGAGGTCTTGCCGGCACCAGACGGGCCCCAGAGTGCCGTCAGTCCCGCGCCTGCCTGAAAGCGCAGCGCCAAGCGCTTGGTTCCGAGTGTGCGCGCGATGTCGATCTCAAAGGACATGCCCGCCCCCTTCACGCCGGATGCGCCGCGCCAGCCCTTCCGAGATCAATAGCGCGCCGAGCGAGAGCGCGACGGAAATGAGCGCCAGCCGCGTCACCTGTGCCTCGGCGCCGGGGATTTGCAGGGCGGTATAGATGGCGATAGGCAGCGTGCGCGTCTCGCCGGGGATGTTGGAGGCAAAAGTGATGGTCGCGCCGAACTCGCCGATGGAGCGCGCGAAGCCCAGCACAATGCCGGCCAGCACGCCCGGCAGGCTGAGCGGCAGCGTGATGGTGAGGAAGGCGTGCAGGGGTGTGGCGCCGAGCGTGCGCGCCGCACCTTCCAGACGCCGGTCCACCGCTTCGATGGAGAGGCGGATGGCGCGGACCATGAGCGGCAGCGCCATTACGGCGGCGGCAAGCGCCGCGCCGGTCCAACGAAAGACAAAGCCGATGCCGATCCAATCCGCCAGCAAGCGCCCGGCCGGCCCCTGCGCGCCGAAGGCGATCAGCAGCAGCCAACCCGTCACCACCGGCGGCAACACCAGCGGCAAGTGGACGATGCCGTCGAGCAGCAGCTTGCCGGGAAAGCGCCCGCGCGCGAGTAGCCAAGCGAGCGCAAAGGCAATGGGCAGCGTCGCCACCACGGCCACGCCGCTCACCTTGAGCGACAGCTGCACGACCTCCCATTCCTCGAGGCTCAGCATCGGCTCAGGGTGCCGAGAAGCCGAAGCGTCGGAAGATGGCGCGGCCCTGCGGTGAGAGGAGGAAGTGGCGGAAAGCGTCGGCCTCGGGATGGCGTGCGGTGCGCAGCAGGGCAAGCGGATAGCGGATCGGCGGATGGCTGCTCGCCGGGAAGGTGCCGGCCACGTGCACACGGGCCGATGCGCGGGCATCCGTCGCATAGACGATGCCGAGCGGCGCGACCCCGCGCTCGACCAGCGCCAGGGCCGCGCGGACATTCTCGGCACGGGCGATGCGGCTGGAAAGCTGGGACCAAAGGCCGAGTGTCTCCAGCGCCGCCTTGCCATATTTGCCGGCCGGCACGGCTTCGGGATCGGCCATAGCGAGCCGTCCGGATGGCCCGAGCGAGCGTGCGAGCGGCGCGCCTTGGGCGAGCGTGAGTTGCTGGGGACGGGCCCTAGGCGCGATGAGCACCAGCCGGTTGCCAAGAAAATCAGCACGCGAGCCGGGCCGAATGAGGTTCTTGCCAACGAGACGGTCCATCCATTCCTCGTCGGCAGAAATGAAGAGATCGGCCGGCGCGCCGGCTTCCACCTGGCGGGCGAGGGCGGAAGAGGCGGCGAAGGAGAGGACCGGGCGGGCGTGACCGCGAGCGGTCCATTGGTCGGCTGCGGCGCTCAGCGCTTCCTGCAGGCTGGCGGCTGCGAGCACGAGCGGTCCCTTGCCCCGCGCGGCGAGGGGGCCCGCGAAGCCCGTGAGCAGAAGGATAGCGAGGACGATGCGCCCCAGCAGGCGGGCCATGAGGAACTCCATGCTTTGTATCGCGACGGATATAGCGAATGGGGTGGTGGCGCCAGTCCTTTCAAATCGTGCGCTCGGTGCTCCTGCGCAGACAGGAGCCCAACGGGTCACCGTTGCGTATAGCCGCCCTGCGCAAGAGCGCATGATTGGTCCACTCCGAAGCGGAGCGACATTCGGCTCTGGCCGATCGCAAAAGCTATTCCTGCGCGCTTCCGCTGTGTCTAGAGTCTGCTGCGCTCCGGGTCGTGCACGGCCATATTTGCTGGCGGTATCACGCCTCCTGCTGGGCTGCCTTGGGTTGGGCACGCAGGTCCGCCTGAAGCGCTTGCCAGTGGTCGCCCGCCGCGCCTGTGACGGCGGCGTCTTGTACCGCGCGATAATGGGCCAGGACGGCGCGGCCGAACGGCGTCACCTGCGCCCCGCCGCCATGGCTGCCGCCGGCGGCGGTGCCGACCAGCGGCGCCTGCCAACAGCGGTTCATCACATCGACCAGCAGCCAGCAGCGCCGGTAGCTCATGCCGAGCGCGCGGCCGGCGGCGGAGATGGAGCCCTCGCGGATGATGGCGTCCAGCAGGTCCGCCTTGCCTGGCCCCATGGCGATTTCCTCGCCGCAATGGATCTGCACCTTGACCTTGAGGGCGGGAGGGTGGGTCATGCCGTCAGCCGGCGCGCTCCCATATGCCGCGCCCCGGCAGGCGCTCGCGGCCATGGGGAGGCGTCAGGTCAACCGTCGGGCCGATGGGTACGATGCCGTGCAGCGTCACGTTGCGCAGGCTGTAATAGCCGCGCTTGATGTCGTCGAACTTCACGGTGCCGGCAATGCCGGGCCACTGATAAAGCTCGCGCAGATAGCCCGAGAGAGCGGGATAGTCTGCGATGTGCCGCAGGTTGCAGTTGAACGCGCCATGATAGGCGATGTCGAAGCGCACGAGCGTGGTGAAGAGTCGCCAGTCCGCCTCTGTGCAATATTCGCCGGCCAAGTATCGATGGGTGGCGAGATGGGTGTCCAGCGTGTCGAGCGCGGCGAACAGCTCGGTCACGGCGGCGTCATAGGCGGCCTGCGTGGTGGCGAAGCCGGCCTTGTACACGCCGTTGTTCACTGCCGGATAGATGAACGCGTTCCAGCGGTCGATGTCCGCCCGCAGCGGCTCGGGATAGAGATCGAGCCGGTTGCCGGTGATCCCGTCGAACGCGGTGTTGAGCATGCGGATGATTTCAGAGGATTCGTTGTTGACGATCCGCCGTGTTTTCTTGTCCCACAGCACCGGCACCGTGGCCTTGCCGGTATAGTCGGGGACGGCCAGGGCATAGAGCCGATGGAGCGGATAGCCCTGTGGCGCTGGTCCGTCCGGCCCTTCGGCAAAGGTCCAGCCCTCGCCCATGAAGGCGGTGATGGCGGCCGAGACGGAGATGACGTCCTCCAGTCCCTTGAGCGCGCGCACGGCCAGCGTGCGCGAGGCCCAGGGACAGCCATAGGCGACCCAGAGATGGTAGCGCCCAGCCTCGGCTGGGAACTGCGCCTCTGTGTCGGCCGAGACGGCGTCGCGAAAGGCGCTTTCCATGCGGACGAACCTGCCGTCCTTGATCTCCTCGGCCGCTGGCATGGTTTCGACCCATTTGCCCTTCACCAGTCCCGACATGGTGCCTGACTCCGCCCGCCACTCAGCTCTTGGGCACCAGGCGGAGCATCTTGGCGTTGGGACCGTCCTGGAGCAGCCACAGCGCGCCATCCGGGCCGGTCCGCACAGCGCGCATGCGGGCGCCCATGTTCCAGTGATCGGCTTTGGTGGCCTTCTCGCCATCGAGTTGCACGCGCACCACCGCCATGCCGGAGAGACCTGTGATGAAGAGCGAGTTCTTCCAGCCCGGGAACAGGTCCGCATTGTAATAGTCCATGCCCGAGGGCGCGAGGCTGGGGTTCCAGAAAACCTTGGGCGGCTCGTAGCCGTCACCCGCCGCATGATCCGGAATGTCGCTGCGGTCGTAGTTGCTGCCGTTGGAGGCCTTGGGCCAGCCATAATTGAGGCCGGGCTTCACGAGATTGACCTCGTCGCCGCCGAGCGGGCCCATTTCCTCTTCCCACAGGCGCCCGTCCTTGTCGAAGGCGATGCCCAGCAGGTTGCGATGGCCATAGGACCAGATGGCGGGGTGGAAGCCCTTGGCCGCCAGCGGATTGCCGGCCGCAGGCGTGCCGTCAAGATTGAGGCGCAGCACCTTGCCGAGCGTCGACTGGGGGTCCTGCGCCGGGTCTGCCTTGGCGCGCTCGCCATTTGTGAAAAAGAGATATTTCTTGTCCGGCGAGAAGGCGATGCGGCCAGACCAGTGCGCCATCGACTCGATATAGGGGGTGGCGCGGAAGATGACGGTCACGTCCTTGAGCGCGCCGCCTGCCTCGTCGAGCGTGGCGGTGGCGAGCGCGACGCCGTTGGTCTTGCCTTCACCTGCCTCGGCAAAGCTGAAATAGATTTTACGGCTCTGCGCGAAATCGGGGGCGGGCACCACGTCCATCAGCGCGCCCTGGCCGGTGGTGACGACCGCCGGCGTGCCCGACAATGTGGTCTTGGTGCCGCTCTTGGGGTCGAAGAGGATCATCGCGCCCATTTTTTGCGTCACCAGCATCTTGCCTTCGGGCAGGAAGGCCATGGCCCAGGGCGAGTCGAATGTGGCTACTTCGACGATGTTGAACGGCCGGGGGCTGTCCGGCACGGCCGGTGCAGCGGGCACACCGGGCGGCTGGCTGTTGGATGGCGCGCCAGAGCAGGCCATGAGCAGGGCAATGGCGGCAAGGCCGAAAGGACGGGAATTCATGGCGCTATCTCTCCTGAAAGACGGGTCGCGGCGCAGAATAGCGTCTCGCCGCGTCGCCGCAAGAGATGGCGCGGAGGCACGGGAGAAAGGCGCGGGAGCCCGCGTCCACGTGCGCTGCGGCACCATGCGATGCCGCTTGCCATCGGATCGCGACACGCCTATATCGCGCTTGCTTTCCTGACATCGTCAAGACTGTTGGGGCCGGCACCGAAAGGAGCCGGCGGCAGGACCGCTTGGCCTTTTGCCGGCGGTGTATGGATTTGGAGCACGCATGGCGGATATCGCCGCACTGACAGCCTTGATCGAGCCGGAGGCCCGTGCCCTCGGTTTCGCCCTCGTGCGCGTCAGGCTGTTCGGTGGCGGGGATGATCTCACGCTCCAGGTGATGGCCGAGCGGCCGGACACGCGCCAGCTCACCATCGACGATTGCGCGGCGCTCTCGCGGCGGCTCTCCGAGCGGCTTGACGCATTGGAAGCGCAGGGCAAGGACCCGATCGAGACCGCCTATCGGCTGGAGGTCTCCTCACCCGGGATCGACCGGCCGCTCACGCGCCTCCAGGATTACGCGGACTGGGAAGGACATGAGGCCAAGATCGAGCTGGCGGAAGCGGTGGACGGGCGCAAGCGCCTGCACGGCACGCTCGCCGGCGTCGAAGGCGGTATCGTGGCCATCATCGACCGCAAGGGCGGCCGCTTTTCCGTGGCGTTCGACAGCATTGCCGACGCAAAGCTCGTGCTGACCGACGCGCTCATTTCTGCTACAGTCCCGCTTTCCACCGAGGGTGCGGACGACATCATCACCCAGGAACAGGAAGACTGACCATGGCCAACGCCATTTCCGCCAACAAGGCCGAGCTGATTGCCATCGCCAACTCGGTGGCCAGCGAGAAGATGATCGACAAGGCGATCGTCATCGAGGCGATGGAGGACGCGATCCAGCGGTCGGCACGGGCGCGCTACGGCGCCGAGAACGACATTCGCGCCAAGCTCGATCCCGAGACGGGCGACCTGCGGCTGTGGCGCGTGGTCGAAGTGGTGGAGGTGGTCGAGGACTATTTCAAGCAGGTCGATCTCAAGGCCGCGCAGAAGCTGGAGGCGGGCGCCAAGCTCGGCGACTTCATCGTCGATCCGCTGCCGCCGGTGGATCTGGGCCGCATCGATGCGCAGAGCGCCAAGCAGGTGATCTTCCAGAAAGTGCGCGACGCCGAGCGCGAGCGCCAGTTCGAGGAATTTAAGGATCGCGTCGGCGAGATCATCACGGGCGTGGTCAAGTCGGTCGAGTTCGGCCACGTGGTGGTGAACCTGGGCCGCGCCGAGGGCGTCATCCGTCGCGACCAGCAGATTCCGCGTGAAGTGGTACGCGTGGGCGACCGCGTGCGCGCGCTGATCCTCAATGTGCGCCGCGAGAACCGCGGCCCGCAGATTTTCCTCTCCCGCGCCCATCCCGACTTCATGAAGAAGCTGTTCGCGCAGGAAGTGCCCGAGATTTACGACGGCATCATCGAAATCAAGGCCGCTGCTCGCGATCCGGGCTCGCGCGCCAAGATCGGCGTTATCAGCCGCGATTCCAGCATCGATCCGGTCGGCGCGTGCGTCGGCATGAAGGGCAGCCGCGTGCAGGCCGTCGTGCAGGAGATGCAGGGCGAGAAGATCGACATCATCCCGTGGAGCGAGGATACGGCGACCTTCGTTGTCAACGCGCTCCAGCCCGCGACCGTGAGCCGCGTCGTCATCGACGAGGATGAGGAGCGCATCGAGGTGGTGGTGCCCGACGATCAGCTCAGCCTCGCCATCGGCCGCCGCGGCCAGAATGTGCGCTTGGCGAGTCAGCTCACCGGCAAGGCCATCGACATCATGACCGAGGCCGATGCCAGTGAGAAGCGCCAGCGCGAGTTCGTGCAGCGCTCCGAGATGTTCCAGAACGAGCTGGACGTGGACGAGACGCTCTCGCAGCTGCTGGTGGCCGAAGGCTTCACCGAGCTGGAGGAAGTCGCCTATGTCAGTCTCGACGAGCTGGCGTCCATCGAGGGCTTCGACGACGAACTGGCCGAGGAACTGCAGAACCGCGCGACCGAGGCTCTGGAACGCCGCGAGGCGGCAGCCCGCGAGGAGCGTCGCGCGCTTGGCGTGGAAGATGCGCTGGCCGACATGCCGCATCTCACCGAGGCCATGCTGGTGACGCTGGGCAAGGCGGGCATCAAGACGCTCGACGATCTGGCCGACCTAGCTACTGACGAGCTGGTGGCCAAGAAGCGCGCCGATCCGCGCCGTCGCCGCGACCAGAGCGAAGACAAGGGCGGTATTCTCTCCGACTATGGTTTGAGCGAGGAGCAGGGCAATGAGATCATCATGGCCGCCCGCGCCCACTGGTTCGCCGATGAGGACGCCAGCGAGGAAACCGCTTGATGCGCGGTTCCGTCTTCATGCGCAGGCCGGCGTTCCGGCCCAAGTCCAGGGAGGTCGCCGATGCTGCGATATCCTCCCAATGAGAGGCTAGCGCCCACTTGCCATTATCGTTGCGTTCGCCCGGAGCTTGTCCAAGGCCCGGCGCGAACGACGCATCGGGCCTGGGCCGTGAGTCCGGTCGGGGAGGCGTGCGCATGAGCGAACGCCGCTGCATCCTTTCGGGCGAACGAACCGATCCCGATGCGTTGATCCGTCTGGCGATCTCACCCGAGGGCGAGGTGCTGCCCGACGTGCGCGCCCGCGCGCCGGGGCGTGGCGCCTGGCTGGGCGTCTCGCGCGCGGAGCTGGAGCAGGCGCTCGGCAAGGGGCGTCTGCGGGGTGCCCTGGCGCGCGCCTTCAAGGGCGAGGCCCTGCGCGTGCCCGACGACCTGCCTGCACGGATCGAGACGGCGCTGCGGGCCGATGTGCTGGCGCGGCTTGGGCTGGAGGCGCGCGCCTCCAATCTGGTCACGGGCCATGAGAAGATCGATGTCGCGGCGCGGCGCGGAGCGGTGCACCTGCTGCTCCATGCGGCCGATGCCGGCGCCGACGGATCGCGCAAGCTCGATCAGGCATGGCGCGTGGGCGAGGGGCGCGAAGGCGAAGAGTTCGCCGGCGTGACCTTGCCGGTGGACCGTGACGCCCTATCTATGGCATTGGGGCGAAACAACGTCGTCCATGTCGCGGTGACCGATGCCGGAGCAGCGAAGCGTATCAAGGCGCTGCTCGTTCGCTGGCAAAGCTATCTCGGATGCGCTAGTGCAGCGCCGGATCTTGGGCTTCCCGAGAGTCCGGCCGTGCGCGCCACTGAAGAAGAGGGGCCTCCCGGGGCCGATTAGCGGACGACGACGGCCGGCCGGCGCCGACAGGCGAGGGCGGGTCCCATGTTGATTTTGAAGGGTTTGGATTGCGTCGATGAGTGACAACAGGGAAGACAAGCCGGTCCTGGGCCGCAAGCCGCTTGGTCTCAAGCGGACGGTCGAGGCCGGGCAGGTGCAGCAGAGCTTCAGCCATGGCCGCAAGAACACGGTCGTGGTTGAGGTCAAGCGCCGTCGCATCATCGGCAAGCCCGGCGAGGAAGCGCCGCGTGCGGCCGAACCCGCCGCGCCGCCCCCGCCGCCGCCCGCCGCTGCTGCGCCGGCACGCCCGGCTCCGCCCCCCCCGGCCCCGCGTCCCTCCGCCACGGACAGTCTGCAAAGCCGGCAGGAATTGCAGGCGCGGCTGCTGCGCGAGGCCGAGGAAGCGCGCATGGCCGCGCTGGAGGAGCAGCGCCGCCGCGACGAGGCCGATCGCCTGGCCGCGAGCGAGGAAGAAAAGCGCCGCGCCGAGGAAAATCGCCGTGCCGAGGAAGAGGCCCAGCGCAAGGCGGCCGAGAAGCCGGCCGAGCCTGCCACGCCGGCGCCGGCGGCTGAGGAGAGCAGCGCAAGCGCGGCAGAGTCGGCCGCAGCGCCTGCCAAGGAGTCCGCGCCGGCTGCCGCGACGCCGGCGCCGCGCCGCTTCACGCCGGTCGCGCCCGCCAAGCGCCCTGAGCCCAAGGTGGAACGGCCCAAGCGCAGCACCGGCGGGGGTGACGATCGCCGCCAGTCCGGCAAGCTCACCGTCAATCGTGCCCTGGCCGATGACGACAGCGCCCGCGCGCGTAGCCTCGCCGCGCTGCGCCGTGCCCGCGAGAAGGAATATCGCCGCACGCACAGCGGCAGCCCGGTCCAGCGCGAGAAGCAGTCCCGCGACGTGGTCGTCCCCGAGGCGATCACTGTGCAGGAACTCGCCAATCGCATGGCCGAGAAGGGCGCGGATCTCGTCAAGGCGCTCTTCAAGATGGGCATGATGGTGACGGTCAACCAGACCATCGACCAGGACACCGCCGAGCTGCTGGTCGAGGAATTCGGCCACCGTATCACGCGCGTCTCCGAGGCCGACGTGGAGATCGACACCGCCGGCGACATCGATGCCCCCGAGACGCTGAAGCCGCGTCCGCCCGTGGTCACGATCATGGGCCATGTCGACCATGGCAAGACCAGCCTGCTCGATGCGCTGCGGGGCACCGACGTGGCCACCGGCGAGGCCGGCGGCATCACGCAGCATATCGGCGCCTATCAGGTGAAGACCAAGGGTGGCGACATCATCACCTTCCTGGATACGCCGGGCCACGAGGCCTTTACCGAGATGCGCGCGCGCGGCGCGAACGTCACCGATATCGTCGTGCTCGTCGTGGCTGCCGATGACGGACTGATGCCGCAGACCATCGAGGCGATCAATCACACCAAGGCCGCCAAGGTGCCCATGATCGTGGCGATCAACAAGGTCGACAAGCATGAGGCCAATCCGCAGCGCATCCGCGAGCGCCTGCTGGAGCATGAAGTGGTCGTCGAGGAAATGGGCGGCGACACGCAGGACGTGGAAGTCTCCGCGCTCAAGAAGATCGGCCTCGATACGCTGATCGAGAAGATCCAGCTTCAGGCCGAACTGCTCGAACTGCGCGCCAATCCGGACCGTGCCGCCGAGGGCACGGTGGTCGAAGCTCAGCTCGACAAGGGCCGGGGCCCCGTCGCGACCATCCTGGTCGGACGCGGCACGCTTAAGGTGGGCGACATCTTCGTGGTCGGCGAGCATAGCGGCAAGGTGCGCGCGATGGTCAACGACAAGGGCCAGAACGTGAAGGAAGCTGGCCCCGCCATGCCGGTGGAAGTGCTGGGTCTCTCCGGCGTGCCGATGGCGGGCGATCCGCTCAGCGTGGTCGAAAATGAAGCGCGCGCGCGCGAAGTGGCCGCCTATCGCCAGGAGCAAGCGCTCAAGAAGCGCACCACCGCTGCGCCGACCAGTTTCGAGCACATGTTCTCCGCGCTCAACACGCAGGTGATCGAATATCCCATCGTGGTGAAGGCGGACACGCAGGGCTCGACAGAGGCCATTGTCAATTCGCTGACACGCCTCTCGACCGACGAGATCAAGGTGCGCGTGCTCCATTCGGGCGTGGGTGCCATCACCGAGAGCGACGTCACGCTGGCGGCGGCCTCCCGCGCGCCGCTCATCGGCTTCCACGTGCGCCCCAATCCCAAGGCGCGTGTGCTAGCCGAGCGCGACAAGATCTCGCTGCGCTATTACGACGTGATCTACGACCTCATCGAGGAAGTGCGCGGCGAAATGGCCGGCCAGCTTGCGCCGGAGCGCGTCGAGACGGTCATCGGCATGGCCGAGGTGTTGCAGGTCTTCCCGGCCGGCAAGAAGGACAAGGCGGCCGGCCTGCTGGTGGTCGACGGCGTGATCCGCAAGGGCGTCAATGCGCGCCTCACGCGCGACAACGTCATCGTCTCCGCCACGACCATTGCCTCTCTGCGCCGGTTCAAGGATGACGTGGCCGAGGTGCGCGCGGGTGTCGAGTGCGGCGCGGTGCTGCTCGACACCAACGACATCAAGGTCGGCGACACGCTCGAACTGTTCGAGGTGGAGGAACGCGCGCGGGTGCTGTGACGGCATGGCGCACGGGGCTGGCTGTTCCTTGTGAAAGGGGCGGCAGCCATGATCCAGGTAGTTGAAATGACGACAAAAGGTCTGCCCTCGGAACCCTCCGTCCGCCTGCTGCGCGTCGGTGAACAGGTGCGTCATGTGCTGGCGGAAATCCTCCAGCGCGGCGACGTGCACGACGATGTGCTCGCCAGCCATGTGGTGAGCGTGACGGAAGTGCGCATGTCGCCGGACCTCAAGCATGCCACTGTCTTCGTGAAGCCGCTGCTCGGCCGGGATGAGGAGGCGGTGCTTAAGGCGCTGCGTACCAACACCGCTTATCTTCAGCGGGAAGTCGCCAAGCGTGTGAAGACGAAGTTCGCCGCCAAGCTCAAGTTCATCGGCGACGAGAGCTTCGAGGAGGGCAGCCATATCGATGCGCTGCTGCGCGATCCGAAGGTGGCACGCGACCTTGAGGAACCGGAGTCCTGATTTTTACCCGGGTATATTGACCCGGTTTTTATCCGGGTATAAATGGCGATCCTCGCAATGAGGAGAAGCAGCCATGATGACCACCTATACTGCCTTTGCCAACGACCTGTGGCTGGCCAGCGGTTCGCACGCGCATATCGTCGAGACGCTGCGCGCGCTGGAGGCGGCCGCGCGCACCTCTGACGTGCTCGTGTTCGACGACAGTACAGGCCGTCAGGTCGACCTCGATTTGCGCGAGCCGACGTCGGATGAGACCAGCTCTGCCGAGCCGGTTCGTACGGGGCCGGGGCGCCCGAAGCTGGGCGTCGTTGCCCGTGAAGTGACGCTGCTGCCGCGTCATTGGGACTGGCTGGCTGACCAGCGCGGCGGCGCCTCCCAGGCGCTCCGCCGAATGGTCGAGGCGGCGATGAAGGCGGAAGGACCGGGGCGGGCGCGGCGCGATGCGGCCTATCATTTCCTTCTGGCGATCGCCGGCAATCGCGAAAGCTTCGAGGAAGCGATCCGCGCCCTCTATGCCGACGACCGTGACCGCTTCGATTTCCTCACGCAAAACTGGCCGGTGGGCATTCGCAGCCACGCGGTGGCGCTGGCCTGGCCGGATTGAGCGGACGTTCGCTGCCTGGCTTTCAATAACGCGTCGTCCCGCCGCCGCGCCGGGGTAGCGCGCGGAAGGGGGGCGGATATCACGAGTGTCCGCTCCCTCCCTGTGCCGCGTGAAGAGCGGTTTGTCGCCGGTTCACTTGCCCTTCACGTCTCGACCCCTATGGTGGCATTGCAGGGGCGGAACGACACAAGCAGCCCCGGAGAGACCCGCCATGCGCATCGAACCACGCTTTCTCCTCGCCACGCTGCTAGCCGCAACCGCCTTCATTGCGACCGGTGGCATGCAGGCGACCGCGCAGGCCGTAAAAGCAGAGGAAGGCAAGGCCGCCACGGAGACCGCCATTCCCTTCGCCAACATGGGCGGCATCCGCGATTGGCAGGCCATCGATGACAGCACGCTCTATGTGCAGGACAACCGCCGCAACTGGTATCTGGCCCGGCTTGCGGCGCCCTGCACGGACCTGAGCTTCGCCACGGCGATCCAGTTCGAGACCAAGGGCGCGAGCCGGCTCGACAAGTTCGGCGTGGTGGTGGTGAACGGGCAGCGCTGCCCGCTGGCTTCCTTCGTGGCGAGCGGGCCGCCGCCGTCCCGGAAAAAGACGCGCTGACCGTCTGACGCACGCCTCCTGACAGAGGTCGCCCGGCCCGCTATGGGCTGCCTCATGACTGTGCCTGAACCCTCCGACCACACGCTGCCGGCCCCGCTGCATGGCTGGCTCATTCTCGACAAGCCGGTGGGGCTTGGGTCCACCCAGGCAGTGAGTGCCGTCAAGCGGGCCCTGCGCGAGGCTGGGCACGGCAAAGCCAAGGTGGGCCATGGCGGCACGCTCGATCCGCTGGCGCAGGGCGTGTTGCCCGTGGCAGTCGGTGAGGCGACCAAGCTCGCCGGGCGGATGCTGGATAGCGACAAGGTCTACCGCTTTACGGTCCGCTTCGGCGCACAGACCGATACGCTGGACCTCGAAGGCGCGATAATCGCCACCAGCGCAGCGCGCCCCACCCGCACGCAGGTCGTGGGGGCTTTGCCGGGGTTCACGGGGCCCATCGAACAGGCGCCGCCGGCCTATAGCGCTATCCTGATCGACGGGGTGCGCGCCTATGACCGGGCGCGGGCCGGCGAGGCGGTGGAGATGAAGCTGCGTGCCGTGACCGTACATGCGCTCACCATCGTCGATACGGAGGGCACAGATGACCGCCTCGATGCGGTCACGCTGCGCGCCCATGTCTCTAAGGGTACCTACATCCGTAGCCTTGCGCGCGACCTGGCGCTGGCGCTCGGCACGGTGGGGCATGTGACCATGTTGCGGCGCGAGAAAGCGGGTCCGTTCACGCTCGACTCAGCGATTTCGCTGGACAATCTGCGTGATGCTGCTAAGGCGCGCGCCATTGCGCAGCATATGCTGCCATTGACGGCGGGGCTGGACGACATCCCGGCTCTCCCCGTCACTCCCGAGCAAGCGAAGGCATTGAAACAAGGCCGGACCCTTGCCGGGGCCCCCCGCATCCAGGGATTGATGCTGGCGATGGAGGGCGAAACGCCCATCGCGCTGGTGGAAGCTCTGGGACCGGACATCAAGGTGGTGCGGGGTTTCAACCTGTAGTCACGACGTTAGAAAGGAATGGATGATGTCGATTACGGCGGAGCGCAAGGCCGCGCTCATCAAGGACAACGCCCAGCACGAGGGCGATACCGGGTCTCCGGAAGTGCAGGTCGCGATCCTCACGGAGCGCATCTCGAACCTCACCGAGCATTTCAAGGGCCACCACAAGGACAATCATAGCCGTCGCGGCCTGCTGATGCTGGTGAACAAGCGTCGCTCGCTGCTCGACTATCTCAAGAAGAAAGATGCGGGACGCTATACCGCCCTCATCGCGAAGCTGGGTCTTCGCAAGTAATGCAGGAACTCGGCCCGCTTCGGCGGGCCGTTTGCTTATTGCGCCGCCGGCCTTCCGCCGGGGCGACGGGGAAAAGGCAATCCGGCCGAATTCCCTTCAGGGACGCGACAAGGTCCCGAACCGCACAGGGCCGGACAGCCCTGCAAGCAAGCCCCGCCGCGCAATAGGGCCCGGTGGGTGGAAGGAAAATCAATGTTCGATGTAAAGACAGTGGAAATCGAGCTGGGCGGAAAGACCCTCAAGCTCGAAACGGGCCGTGTTGCCCGTCAGGCCGACGGTGCGGTGATCGCCAGCCTCGGTGAAACAGTGGTGCTGTGCGCCGTCACGGCCGCCAAGTCGGTGAAGGAAGGGCAGGACTTCTTCCCGCTGACCGTCCATTATCAGGAAAAATTCTCGGCCGCCGGGCGCATTCCGGGCGGCTTCTTCAAGCGCGAGCGTGGCGCGACCGAGAAGGAGACGCTGACCTCGCGTCTCATCGACCGGCCGGTGCGCCCGCTCTTCCCGGAAGGGTTCTACAACGAGATCAACGTGATCTGCCAGGTTCTCTCCTTCGATGGCGAGAATGAGCCCGATGTGTTGGCGATGATCGCGGCCTCGGCGGCACTCACCATCTCGGGCGTGCCTTTCCTCGGCCCCATCGGCGCCGCGCGCGTGGGCTACAAGGACGGCGAATATCAGCTCAACCCGAGTCTGGAAGAAGTGAAGACGGGCGAACTGGACCTCGTCGTCGCCGCTACCGACACGGCCGTGATGATGGTTGAGTCCGAGGCGAAGGAACTCTCCGAAGAGGTGATGTTGGGCGCGGTCATGTTCGCGCACAAGGCGAGCCGCAAGGTCGTCGACGCGATCATCAAGCTCGCCGAGAAGGCCGCCAAGGAGCCGTGGGAGATCGATCTCTCCGACAACACTGCCGAGATGAAGGCGCAGATCAAGAAGCTGGTCGGCAAGGACATCGCGGCGGCCTACAAGCAGACCAACAAGTCGGCTCGTTCGGACGCGCTCAACGAGGCGCGCGCCAAGGTGAAGGCGCATTTCGCCGATGCTGATGGCCAGACGCTGATGACCGCCATCAAGCTGACCAAGAAGCTGGAAGCCGAGATCGTGCGCACCGCCATCCTCAAGGATGGCCAGCGCATCGATGGACGCACCACCACGCAGATCCGCCCGATCGAAAGCATGGTCGGCTTCCTGCCGCGCACGCACGGCTCGGCGCTGTTCACGCGCGGCGAGACGCAGGCCATCTGCACGACCACGCTCGGCACCAAGGACGCCGAGCAGATGATCGACGGCCTGACCGGGCTCAGCTATGAGCGCTTTCTGCTGCACTACAACTTCCCGCCCTATTCGGTCGGTGAAGTGGGCCGCTTCGGTGCCCCGGGGCGTCGCGAAGTCGGCCATGGCAAGCTCGCCTGGCGCGCGTTGCACCCGGTGCTGCCGAGCCATGATGAGTTCCCTTACACGATCCGCGTGCTCTCGGACATCACCGAGTCCAACGGCTCCTCGTCCATGGCGACCGTCTGCGGCGGCTGCCTGGCGATGATGGATGCCGGCGTGCCGATCAAGCGTCCGGTCTCGGGCATCGCCATGGGCCTGATCCTGGAAGGCGATGAGTTCACCGTGCTTTCGGACATCCTGGGCGACGAGGATCATCTCGGCGACATGGACTTCAAGGTGGCCGGCACCAGCGAGGGCATCACCTCGCTGCAGATGGACATCAAGGTCGCCGGCATCACCGAAGCGATCATGAAGCAGGCGCTTGCGCAGGCCAAGGACGGCCGCGCCCATATCCTGAACGAGATGGGCAAGGCGCTGGGTGAAGTTCGCACGGAACTCTCCGCGCACGCGCCCCGTATCGAGACGATCCAGATCGACAAGTCCAAGATCCGCGACGTTATCGGCACGGGCGGCAAGGTCATCCGCGAGATCGTTGCGGAGACGGGCGCCAAGGTCGATATCGACGATGAGGGCATCATCAAGATCAGCTCGTCCGATATCGGCCAGATCGAGGCTGCCAAGGCCTGGATTCTCGGCATCGTCGAGGAGCCGGAAGTGGGCAAGGTCTACAACGGCAAGGTCGTGAACCTCGTCGACTTCGGTGCCTTCGTGAACTTCATGGGCGGCAAGGACGGCCTCGTCCACGTCTCCGAGATCCGTAATGAGCGGGTCGAGAAGGTGAGCGATGTCCTCGCCGAAGGCCAGGAAGTGAAGGTCAAGGTCCTCGAGATCGATCCGCGTGGCAAGGTGCGCCTCTCCATGCGCGTCGTCGATCAGGAGACCGGCGAGGAGCTGGAGGACACCCGTCCGCCCCGCGAACCGCGCGGCGAACGTGGGGATCGCGGTGATCGTGGTGGCCGTGGCGGCGATCGTGGAGATCGAGGCCGGGGCGGTCGCGAGCGTGGTGGCCGCGGCGATCGCGGTCCGCGTCGCGACCGTGGCGGTGATGACGACGGGGGCGACACCGGCCTGCCGAGCTTTATCACGCAGGATTGATCCGCCGGGCCCAAGGCCCAGCACAAGGAAGCGGCGCGACAGAGATGTCGCGCCGTTTTCTTTTTATGAGCGTGACGTCCGCATGGTGCCGTCCATAAAGCGGCCCTGTTCCAATTCGCGGCCGTCTCCGAACAAGTTGGTTAACGTGAACGTTAAGAGAGTTCACGCTGGCGCCACAATAACAATTGGCTGATCTCGTGCAAGACTCTTCCGAAAAGCAATCCGCGAAGCGAGCATGTTTGCGGGGCCGCTTTTCGTGTCGGGCAAGTGCGGGACATGACATGAGAACGATTGCATTCTAATAACTCAAAGTTGAGCGAGCGGGTGGGCTACGCGGTTTTTCACGATTGATGAAAGGACAGCCGTGACCCTTGAAGCAGGTGCAGTGCTACGCATGATGACCAGCGACGATCCGTTGGATGCGGTTTCGCGCGACGATTTCAATCTCGCAGTCCGTGCTGCGCGGCTGCATGAGCTGGTGAAAGTGCGCGATCGCCATTTCCGGCGCTCGGTGATGGCCGATGGCGCGATGGCGATCATGCTCTCGCTGTTTCTGAGCGAACTCAAGGCAGTCTCCTTGACGCCGGCGACCCTTTCACTCGTCAATATGCTCGATGAGGACGATGCACAGCGCATCCTCGCTTCTCTCATTCAAGCGGGGCTGGCCGAAGTTACCGGGGAAAACCCGGAACGGCGGACAGCCGGGCTGACTGCCCTCGGGTCCGCACGAATGCGGAGCTTCGTCAGCGATTATCCAGAAATCTGACAAGCTTCGCGGGCCAGCGCGCCGACCAGTTTCCCGGTGTACGATCCCACACATGCACCTGGCAGGCATGGCGAGCTGGCCCGAAGTCGCGACAAGAGGCGCGTAGAACAAAGCGTTTGGCGGACAAAAAATGGCAGCCCTGCCATTCGGTCATGGGGCCATATCCTTCGCGAGGATAATCCACTGTTCATATATGTGGAATCCGGTGTCGGGTGGTTACGGGACATGATTAAGATGCCACGTTCGCATATTTTGCGGAGCGAGTGAGGGAACCGGTCCGGCCCATCATCGGGGCTCTGGAAAAGGTGTTCTATAAGAATAACCAACGGGGTCTTGTTGTGACGAATCAGATGCACCGGAGCATTGGTCTCCCGCCGGCCTTTACGCACGCGCGCGCCATGGTGCCCTCCGTCGATTCGGACATGCAGGTGGAGCAGAAAGCTGCGCGAATGCACATGCTGAACCGCACGCGCGGCCGGCATTTCGTCACTCCGGCCATGGCTGATAGCTCGCTGGATATCATGCTCTCCCTCTTCGTCGGTGAATTGCAGCAACGCGATGTGAGCGAAACGACCCTTGCAACGGCCAATTTGCTGAGCCGCAAGGCAACGAGCACACTCATCGACAAACTGGTCCAAGCGGGACTGGTCGTCTTAACCGGCCATGAGCCGGACGGACGAACAGTTGGGCTATCGCCCCTCGGGTCCGCGCGGATGCGGAGCTTCGTGAACGACTACCCGGACGTTTGAAGCTTACGCAGGCCGACGCCGGATCAGTGTGCTCGATGATCGCCATCCCCCCACATTGGCGATCAGGACCGGGCTGCTGAATTCGGCGTCGGCCAAAATGGCCGGCAAGGCCGCTCATTGTGCCGCCGCTGCCTCCCCCCAGCGGCGGCACATTTGCACCTGACCTTACCGTTTTGCTGTCGTTCATCCTGGCCGGGCGATGAAGGCCCCACATGATCCGGCGCTTCCTTGCCTCCGTTCGCGGCCCCGCGCGCAACAGCCCTTGGCGGAGCAATCGGCCTTCGCTAAGAGGCGTGCCATGAAAAGCCCCCGTCTCCGCCGCGTTGCGGGTCTGATGCTCGGCATCACCCCGCTCATTCTGGTCGCCGGCTGTTCGCAGAATCGCAATCGCGCCGACACCCAATATGTCGCGCGCGATGTGAGCACCCTCTACAATGCGGCCAAGCAGCGGCTCGATCAGGGGCGCTATGAGGAAGCGGCAATCATCTTCGACGAGGTTGAGCGCCAGCATCCCTATTCGCCCTGGGCTCGCCGCGCACAGCTGATGAGCGCGTTCAGCTATTATGGCGCGCGCGCCTATACCGAGGCGATCCAGTCGGCGCAGCGCTTCCTCTCCATCCATCCCGGCAACCGCGATGCGCCTTATGCCTATTATCTGATCGCGCTCTGCTATTACGAGCAGATCGGCGACGTGACGCGGGACCAGAAAATCACCCAGCAGGCGCGCGACGCGCTGGGCGAACTGATTCGCCGCTTCCCCAATTCGCGCTATGCCGCCGATGCGCGGCTGAAGCTCGATCTGGTCAACGACCATCTCGCCGGCAAGGAAATGGAAGTCGGCCGCTTCTACGAGCGCCGCCGGCAGTGGATCGCGGCCGCCATGCGCTTTCGCAAGGTGATCGACGACTATCAGACGACCACGCACACACCCGAGGCGCTGGAGCGGTTGGTGGAATCCTATCTCTCGCTCGGCATGGTCGAGGAAGCCAAGCGCGCTGCCGCCGTGCTGAGTGCCAACTATCCGGGCTCCAAATGGTATTCGCGCGCCTACGAGCTGATGCGGAAGCACGCGCCGAACGCCTGAGCGCCGGCAGAGCGTGACAGCGACCGGCGCAATAGATTAGGTCTGGCCAGGCATGCTGACCGGGCTCTCCATCCGTAACATCGTCCTCATCGAGGCGCTGGACCTTGCCTTTGCCGGCGGGCTCACCGTGCTGACCGGAGAAACGGGTGCGGGGAAGTCTATCCTGCTCGATGCGCTGGGCCTGGCGCTGGGGGCGCGGGCAGAGAGCGCTCTGGTGCGTGCCGGCGCAGATCAGGCCAGCGTCACCGCCACGTTCGATCCGCCCGCGCCCGGGACGGCACTGGCCGCGCTTCTGGCGCAGAACGACATTGCCCAGGAGCCGGGCGAACCGCTGCTCATCCGCCGCACGCTCAAGGCCGATGGTGGCAGCCGCGCTTTCCTCAACGACCAGCCCTGCTCGGCGGCGCTGCTGCGCGATGTCGGCGCGGCGCTGGTCGAGATCCACGGCCAGCACGACGAGCGCGGCCTGCTCAACCCGCGCGGGCACCGGGCGCTGCTTGACGCCTTTGCGGGGTTGGATACCGGCGCGGTAGCCGCGGCCCACGCCGCGTGGGAGGCTGCGCGTGACCAGCTCGCCGCGGCGCGCGACGCGCTGGAGAATGCCGGGAAGGAGCGCGATTATCTCGCCCATGCCGTGGCTGAGCTGGATGGTTTCGCGCCCGAGCCGGGCGAAGAGGAGGTCCTCGCCGCCGAGCGTGCCGCCATGCAGAAGGGCGCGCGGCTGACCGAGGACCTGGCGACGCTCGACAGTTTGCTCGGCGGATCGGAGGGGGCGCTCTCGCGCCTGCGTCAGGCGGCGCGGCGGCTCGACCGGATCGCGCCCGAACATGCGGACCTTGCCGATGCGCTCGCGGCCTTTGATCGTGCCGTCATCGAGGCCAGCGAGGCGGAAGACGCGCTGGCCCGCGCCAATGAGGCGCTGGCGGTCGATCCGGCGCGGCTGGACGCCATAGAGATGCGGCTTTTCGATCTGCGTGCGCTGGCCCGCAAGCATCAGGTCGAGGCCGATGCGTTGGCTGACCTCGCCGAGCGAATGCGCGCGCAGCTCGCCCGGATCGACGCGGGCGAGGCGGGGCTGGCCGATCTGGAAGCGACGGTGGCGGCAGCACGAGCCACCTATGAGGCGCAGGCGCAGGCGCTGAGCGCGGCGCGGAGCGAGGCGGCGGCGCGGCTCGACGCAGCGATGGCGGCGGAGCTGGCGCCGCTCAAGCTGGATGCCGCGCGCTTCCGCACGGTCGTCGAGCCGCAGGACGAGGCGCATTGGCGGCCGCATGGGCGCGACCGTGTCGAGTTCCTCATCTCCACCAATCCCGGCGCGCCCTTTGCGCCGCTCGCCAAGATCGCCAGCGGCGGCGAACTCTCGCGCTTCATCCTGGCGCTCAAGGTGGCGCTGGCCGCGCAGGGCGGGGCGGAGACGATGATCTTCGACGAGATCGACCGGGGCGTGGGCGGGGCCGTCGCCGGCGCTATTGGCGAGCGCCTCGCGCGGCTGTCGCACGGCGCGCAGGTGGTAGTGGTAACGCACAGCCCGCAAGTGGCGGCACGCGGCGCGGCGCACCTGCTCATCGAGAAAAGCTCGCAAGGCACCATCACCCGCACGGGCGTCCACCCGCTGGACGAGACCGAACGCCGCGAGGAAATCGCTCGCATGCTCTCCGGCGCCGCCATTACCCCGGAAGCGCGTGCGCAGGCGGTGCGGCTGCTGGAGGGAGTGTGATGGGGGCGCCACCTGACGCTAGAACGCACATGTTTGGACCGGCTGTCGTGCTGATGTTCTTGCTTTCCGGTTGCTCGCGTCCCGTTATGTTCAAAGTGGACGGGAAGCGACGCAGATGGAGCGATCACTGTCCATTATGCGGATGGTGGCCATGCCGGATGTGAAATTGGTTATGTCACGCACGGAATGGACATTTAGGCGTTCCAGGTTCGGCAGCGGCAGTGCGAGCAGATAAAAGAATGACCACCGACCCCGCCACCCTCTCCGAAGCTGCGGCCGCCAACCGCCTGATGCGGCTGGCGAAGGAGATCGCGCGGCATAATGCGCTCTACCATGCGCAGGATCAGCCGGAGATCAGCGACGCGGCGTTCGATGCGCTGGTGCGGGAGAATAATGCGTTGGAGGCGGCTTTTCCGCATCTGGTCCGCGCAGACAGTCCCAATCGGCAAGTAGGCGCTTCGGTGACTGCCTCGGCACTGGCCAAGGTGCCGCACGAAAAGCGGATGATGAGCCTCGACAACGTTTTCTCGCCTGAGGAGACGGCCGAGTTCGTGGCGCGTGTGCGACGCTATCTCAACCTGCCCGAGGATGCCGCCATCGCCATGACGGCCGAGGACAAGATCGATGGGCTGTCGCTCTCGATCCGCTACGAGGACGGCGTGCTCGTGCGCGCCGCGACGCGGGGTGATGGGCAGGTGGGGGAGGATGTAACGGCCAATGTCGCGCATATTCCCGATATTCCGCAGCGCCTGCCGCTCGATGCGCCCGCCGTGTTCGAGGTGCGCGGCGAGGTCTATATGGAGAAGGCTGCCTTCGTGGCGCTCAATGCGCGGCTGATGCAGCAGGCACAGGAGGCGGCCGAGGCGAAGGGCGAGGCGTTCGATCCCGATACGGTGCGCCAGTTCGCCAATCCGCGCAACGCTGCCGCCGGATCGCTGCGCCAGAAGGACCCGGCCGTGACCGCCAGCCGCCCGCTGCGCTTCCTGGCCCATGGCTGGGGCGTGGCAACGAGCCTGCCGGCTGAGACGCAGTTTGGCGTCATGAACGTCATCGCGCGCTGGGGCGTGCCCGTCTCTTCCCGGCTGGTGCTGTGCGCCGATACGGCGGAAATGCTGGCGCACTATGACGCGATCCAGCGCAGCCGCGCGGACTTGCCCTATGATATCGACGGCGTCGTCTACAAGGTGGACAGTCTCGCCTTGCAGGAGCGGCTAGGCTTCGTCGCCAAGGCGCCGCGCTGGGCGATTGCGCACAAATTCCCCGCCGAGCAGGCCGAGACGAGCCTGCTCGCCATCGACATCCAGGTCGGCCGCACCGGCAAGCTGACTCCCGTGGGGCGCCTGAAGCCGGTGACGGTGGGCGGCGTGGTGGTGCAGAATGTGACGCTGCACAATCGCGCCGAGATTGGCCGGCTGGGCCTGCGCGTGGGCGACCGTATCGTCATCCAGCGCGCCGGCGACGTCATTCCGCAGGTGGTGGACAATCTCACGCGCGAGGAACCGCGCGAACCCTATCTCTTCCCGGATCATTGCCCGGAATGCCAAAGCGAGGCGGTGGCCGCAGAGGGCGAGGTGGACGTGCGCTGCACCGGCGGGCTCATCTGCCCGGCCCAGCGCATCGAGCGCCTGCGTCATTTCGTGAGCCGGGGGGCGCTGGACATCGAGGGGCTGGGCGAAAAGACCATCCGTGAATTCTTCGCGCTGGGCTGGCTCGATAAGGGGCCGGCCGATATCTTCCGCCTCAAGACGCATCGCGAAGAGTTGCTGAGGCGCGAGGGCTGGAAGGACAAGTCCGTGGACAATCTCCTTGCCGCCATCGAGAGCCGTCGCCAGCCCGACGCGGCGCGGCTGCTCTTCGGGCTCGGCATCCGGCATGTCGGTGCGGTGACGGCGCGCGATCTCATGAAGGCGTTCACCACCCTGCCGGCACTGCGCGAGACGGCGCAGGCGGCCCATGCCGGCGACGAGAGCGCGGCGGCGCGGCTCATGGCGATCGAGGGCGTGGGATCGGTGGTGGTCGAGGCGCTGGGTGACTTTTTCCACGAGGCACATAACCGCGCGATCTGGGACGATCTGCTGAGCGAGGTGGCGCCGCCCGATTATGTGGTGGAAACCAAGGCGAGCGCTGTCTCGGGCAAGACCATCGTCTTCACCGGCAAGCTGGAGACAATGAGCCGCGACGAAGCCAAGGCACAGGCCGAGGCGCTCGGCGCCCGGGCCGCCGGCACGGTGAGCGCGCAGACCGATCTGGTGGTGGCGGGGCCCGGCGCGGGATCCAAGCTCAAGAAGGCCGCGGACCTGGGCATCGAAGTGATCGACGAGGCGGCGTGGGCCGAGATCGTCAAGGGCGCGGAGTGAGGGCGAATGTGCGCGGGATCAACCGTTCTCCCAGCTCTGCCCCGCCATCGACCGACGCCCCTCAACGAGTCCATCGTGCTCCTGCGCAGGCAGGAGTCCAGGACGAGAAAGCACACCGGCTGAGCTGGGACGCCCATCTGCGGGGCCGTCTTTCCTTCCCAACCCGTTGCCCGTGAGCCATTACCCGTCATTCCCGTGAAAGCGGGAATATGAGAGGCTGTCAGTTAGATTCCCGCTTTCGAGGGAGTGACGAAACCATTTTTAGGTCTCGATCTGCGCTCCTGGTCGCTCAGGGCCACAGACATGTTTCCCCGCACCGGCGCTTATCGGTTCGGGCGACCCCACAGCGCATCGGCCCAGTCCAGAAACGCCTCCCAATTGGGCGCGTTGGTGTGGCCGCCCGAATGCTGGCGCCAGGTGAGCGTGGTGCGCGGCGCCGGGGCGTCAATGGCTGGCTGGCCCGGATCGGTGGGACCGGTCTTGCCCAGCAGCGTCCAGGCCGGCGTGGCGGCGACGGCGGCGAGATAGTTGCCGCGCGGGTCCACCCAGCCATCGCCCTGTTCCTTGACACCCGTGCCGATGAACAGCGCGCGCGGTGCCGCGAGAGCGACGAGCATGTGGGCGTCCACCGGCAGGTCGTCCACTGTGTGCGGGCCCGCATAGCGCAGAAAGGCCGGCGCGAACCAGTGGAACTCCCCGTTGGCCGCCAGATTCTCGACCTGCTCGCCATAATTGCGACGCAGCAGCTTGGCGCCGCCCGCGCCCGAAGACCCGATCAGCGCGGCGGCGAAGCGGTCGTCGAAGGCTGCAGCGACAAGCGCCGACTTGCCGAAGCGTGAGAGGCCCGCCAGCGCCAGGCGCGTGCCGTCGATGGCGGAATCGCGCTCCAGCAGGTCGGCGATGCGGCTTGCGCCCCAACCCCAGGCACGCAGGGCGCCCCATTCCGTCGGCGCACGCGGCCGGCCACCATTGACCAGGCCAATGATCCCCTCATTCAAGCCCGCGCCATTATCCGCCTGCACGCTGTAGGGATAATAAGCGATATATGCCCAGCCGTGCCGGAGCGCCGCGATAGCGGGGCTGGGCGGCGGCGTGAAATCGGCCGGGCGTGGAAAATTCGCCGGAAAGACGAAGGTATAGTCGATGACGGCGGGCATCGGGCCGGCCGGCTTCTCTGGCGTGGTGATCTCTGCTTCGATGACCGGGCCTTTGCGCCCGTCCGGCATGCTGGCTGCGCCGCGCATTGTGCGGATTAGCGCCGGGACGCCGCCAATCTCCTTCCTTTCGGCCGTGAGCACGGTCCAGTCGACGCGCACGTGCGCGGCAGCGTCAGGCATGCGGCCGACTAGATTATCTTCGACCAGTTTCACCAGGTCCGCTCGCCGCTCGGCCCATCCCCGCGCGTCGACGGGCGGAGTCGCGCCCATCAGTGGCGGCAGGCGGTAAGCCCGGACCTTGGCTTCGTCGAAATTGGCGGCATTGGGCGCCTGCGGGTTGTTGCCGTCCACGCCCTCGCGCATCCGGGCGGGATCGATGCCGAGCGCTGTAAGTTCGGCGCGCCAGACGGGGCCGTTATCGGGCGCGCTGGGCTGAGCGGAAAGCGACGTCGCGCCGAGTAGGGTCAGGGCCGTGACCATACCCGGCAGAGCCATCAATCCCCGCGCGTGCGGCATCACCAACTCCCGAAATCCTCCGTGGCGCCATTATCCTGCGCGCGCCAGCGCAACGGCCGGCGCCAGCCGAAACGGCGGCGCTTGCGCAGGTGGAGCGTGGGCCAGTCGCCATGGTCGGCACGTTCGGCTAGCCGCATGCCCTGCGCGCGATAGGCGACGAGCACGCGTTCGGCCTGCGTCTCCAGCAGGCCGGCGAGAATGAGCGAGCCGCCCTCGGCGATCTGGGCGCACAGGCTCGGCGCCAGCGCGATCAGCGGCCCGGCGAGGATATTGGCAATGACGAGGTCGTAGGGCGCCAGTCCCGCGATCAGCGGATGGTCGACACCGGGCGCGGCGACGAGCAGCGCTTCGCCCGGCGCGCTGCCGAGCGGGACGCGGTTCAGCCCGGCATTTTGCGCTGTCACGTCGATGGAAACAGGGTCGATGTCCGAAGCGAGCATGCGCGCGCGCGGCCACAGCGCCAGCGCCGCAAAGGCGAGCAGGCCGGTGCCGGTGCCGATGTCGGCGATATTGCTGAAACGGTGGCCCCGCGCGTGCAGGCCGGCGAGCATGAGCAGGCAGCCGCGTGTCGTTTCGTGCTGGCCAGTGCCGAACGCGCGGCTCGCGGGAATGAGGAAGTCGACGGCGCCGGCGCGGGGCGGTTCGGCGGCATCGTGGCGGACGTGGAAGGGGCCGGCGGCGATCGGCTCGAGGCCAGCCTGGCTCTGCGTTACCCAGTCGGTGTCCGGCACCGGTTCCAGGGTCAGGGCGGCAGGATCGACCGAAGGCACGCGCGCGAGCACCCGGTCGATGTCGACCTGGCCCGGCTTGTGGTCGAAAATGATGTCCAGCCGCCAATCGTCCGGTCGCGCGGGATCGGGCTCGCTCGACAGGATGGCGGGCGGCATCTGCCAGTGCGCGAAGATGTCCTCCTCACCGGCGTCCAGCGCCTCGGCCTCGGCACGGGTACAGGGCAGGCTCAACTGCCATGGCTGTGAAGCGGCGGGCGAGGGGAAGGGGCGCTTGGACATGCCCCGTCCTTATCGCATTTCGGCGCCGGTGCGAGTCGCGAAATTCGGGCGGCGCAGCGATCCGGTTAGCCGACCTGGCGGCGGGGTTCCTCTTCCAGCGCGGCCTCTACCAGGCTTTCGGACTGGTCGCGCAGGCCGCCAAGATGGCTCTGCACTTCCTGGAATCCGGTCTCCAGCGCATCGATTTCCGAAGCGACGATCTCGGTGTCCTGGCGGATCGCGGAGATGTTGCTGGACATGGAGTCGGCGGCCAGCGCCGTCTCGTCCACGGCGGCGGTAATCATGGTGACGGTCTGCGACTGCGCGTCCATCGCGGTGCGAATGCGCATGCTCATCGTCTGCACCTCCTGCACCGTGGCGCGGATGCGCTCGTTGGTCTCCACCGATTGGCGAGTGGCGTTCTGGATGGCGGCGATCTTGTGGGCGATGTCGTCGGTGGCGCGCGCGGTCTGGCTAGCGAGTGACTTCACTTCCTGCGCCACGACCGCGAAGCCGCGCCCGGCGTCCCCTGCGCGCGCCGCCTCGATGGTGGCGTTGAGGGCGAGAAGATTGGTCTGCCCAGCAATGTCGCGGATGAGGCCAAGGATCGACTCGATCGACTGGGCATGGTCGGAGAGGGCGGCGGACATGGTCACGGCATCGCCTGCCTGCTGCGAGGCGCGCGCCGCGACTTCGGCCGAGAGGTCGACTTCGCTGCGGGCTTCCTCAATGGCGCGAATGAGGCCGGAGCTGGTGTGTGCCGCTTCGCGCATGGCGATGGCGGACTGCTCGGCGGCGGCGGCCACTTCGCTGGCCTTGTCGAGCATGCCGCGGGTCGCCGTGCTGGCTTCGCGGGCCTGGTCGCGCAACTGTTCACCCAGCGTGGCGGCCTTGTCGATCTGACCCGTCATCAGTTCGGAGAATTTCTGGCGCTGGAGGTCGCGGCCTTCCTCATCCTTCTCGCGGTTGATCTCGCCATAGACGGAGCAGATCAGTTCCACATTGACGAGCAGGACGCCACGCATCGCCCGCATCAGTTGCGAGCGCTCCTCGGTATCTTCCACGATTTCGACGAGAAGTTCGCGGACGCGGTCCACCGCGCGGTTGACCACCACGATCTGGCTGCGGACCGAATAGCCATGGCGCAGTGCTGCGCGCAAAAAGGTGCGCGCCGAGTCCGCCCAGCTCTCGTTAGCGAGATCGTGCAGCAAGGCGCGATAATAGCCGCGCGCCCCCTCACGCAGCGAGTCGATTTCCTGTGCGGAGTAAGGGGCGCCGGGATTGCGCTCCAGATGGGCGTCGAGTGCCGCGTCGCCTACCTCATCGATGCGATCGCCGAGTAGCGCGCCGATCTTGGCTGCCATGCGCGGCATGTCGCCTGCCGGATCGAACTCCCGCAAGCGCACCGACATCGGAATATTGTCGCTGGTCATAGCCGCCATGGTCTCTTTCCTCTGTATTTGGCGCCGGTTTGCGGATTCATCCACCCGCGCTGGCTCATAAGCCCTGTTCGTTAATTGGCAGCTAACGTCGCTTGGTCACGGTGATCTGCCCGGCGAGGGAGACGGGGCGTTTGCAGTGCGGCAGCTTTGCGCTAAAGGGGCCCCATTCGTTCAGCTACGGGGATCACTCTTCCATGGCGCAGTCCAGCCAAAGGCCGCTTTCGCCCCACATCACGATCTGGCGATGGGGGCCGCACATGCTGGTCTCCATCCTCCACCGCGTCACTGGCGACGGCATGGCCATTTTCGGCACCGCGCTGCTGGTCTGGTGGCTCTATGCCGCAGCTACGGGCGGCGCGAGCTACGCGACGTTCCAATATTATGTCTGGCAGGCCGCGCCGGGGGATACGCTCGGTTGCATCGCCAACGTCGCGGGGCGCATCCTGCTGGTGGGCCTGACCTGGGCCTTCTTCCAGCATCTGCTCTCGGGTCTGCGCCACTTCGTGCTGGATATGGGCGCGGGGTATGAGCTGAAAATCAATCGTACCTGGTCGCTCGCTATCCTGGCGCTCTCCGTGGTGCTGACGGCGCTGTTCTGGGGCTGGCTGCTGATGGGGAGGACCTACTGATGCGCGGAGGAACGGATCTCGGCCGGGTGCGCGGCCTGGGTGCGGCCAAGGACGGCACGCATCACTGGATGGTCCAGCGTATGACCGCGGTGGGCAATCTGCTGCTGGTGGTCTGGCTGGTCGTCAGCCTTGCCTCGCTGCCCAGCCTCGATCATTGGGCGGTTACGGGCTGGCTGGCGCAACCGCTCGTCGCAGTGCCGATGATCCTGCTGCTCATTAGTGTCTTCAATCATTTGCGCCTCGGTCTTCAGGTAATGATCGAGGACTATGTGCATGATGACGGCCTCAAGTTCGCGGCGCTGCTGCTCGTCAACTTCTACGCGGTCGGGGCCGGCGCGCTCGGCATCTTCTCCATCGCCAAAATCGCATTTACCGGAGGCAGCCTCTGATGGCGCAGGCCTACAAGATCGTCGATCACACCTATGACGCCGTGGTAGTGGGCGCGGGCGGCTCCGGCCTGCGTGCGACCATGGGCATTGCCGAGAGCGGCCTCAAGACCGCCTGCATCACCAAGCTCTTCCCCACGCGCAGCCATACTGTCGCTGCACAAGGCGGTATCGCAGCAAGCCTGGGCAACATGGGGCCGGACCATTGGACCTGGCACATGTACGATACTGTCAAGGGGTCGGACTGGCTGGGCGACCAGGACGCCATCGAATATCTCTGCCGCGAGGCGCCGGCCGCCGTCTATGAACTGGAACATGCCGGCGTGCCGTTCAGCCGCACCGAGGATGGGCGCATCTATCAGCGCCCCTTTGGCGGCATGATGCAGAACATGGGCGCCGGCCCGCCGGCCCAGCGTACCTGCGCGGCGGCCGATCGCACCGGTCACGCCATGCTGCACACGCTCTACCAGCAGAGCCTCAAGTACGACGCGGACTTCTTCATCGAATATTTCGCGCTCGACCTCATCATGGAAAATGGCGAGTGTCGGGGCGTCATGGCGCTTTGCCTGGAGGACGGTTCCATCCACCGCTTCCGAAGCCATGCTGTGGTGCTGGCGACGGGTGGCTATGGGCGCTGCTATTTCTCCGCCACCAGCGCGCATAGCTGCACCGGCGACGGTGGCGGCATGGTGCTGCGCGCGGGCCTGCCGCTCCAGGACATGGAGTTCGTGCAGTTCCACCCGACCGGCATCTACGGCGCCGGCGTGCTCATCACCGAGGGTGCGCGCGGCGAAGGCGGCTATCTGACCAACAGCGAGGGCGAGCGCTTCATGGAGCGCTATGCGCCCAGCGCCAAGGACCTCGCCAGTCGCGACGTCGTCTCGCGCTCCATGGCTATGGAGATCCGCGAGGGCCGGGGCGTCGGCAAGAACAAGGACCATATCTACCTGCACCTCGATCATATCGATCCCAAGGTACTGCACGAGCGGCTGCCCGGCATCACCGAGACGGGCAAGATCTTCGCGGGCGTGGACCTGACGCGCCAGCCGCTGCCGGTGGTGCCGACCGTCCATTATAATATGGGCGGTATTCCCACCAACTATCATGGCGAAGTGGTGACGCTGAAGGACGGCAATCCGGACAGCATCGTGCCCGGCCTGTTCGCGGTGGGCGAGGCGGCGTGCGTCTCGGTCCACGGCGCCAATCGGCTGGGTTCGAACAGCCTCATCGACCTTGTCGTTTTCGGCCGCGCGACCGGCAAACGCATTGCCGAGATCGTCAAGCCGAACAGTGCGCACCGCCCGCTCGCCAACGGTTCGGAGGAGTTCGCGCTTACTCGTGTCGATCATTTCCGCAACGCCAAGGGCGGCACGCCGACGGCGCATATCCGCCTCGACATGCAGCACACCATGCAGCGCCATGCCGCGGTGTTCCGCACTGATGAGTTGATGGCGGAGGGCATCGAGAAGCTGGAGCAGGTCTATGCCGGCTTCACCGATGTCGGTATCACCGATCGCTCGATGATCTGGAACACCGATCTGGTCGAGACGATGGAACTCGACAATCTGATGAGTCAGGCGCTGTGCACCATCAAGAGCGCGCGCAACCGCAAGGAAAGCCGCGGTGCGCACATGCACGAGGACTATCCCGAGCGTGACGATGCCAACTGGATGAAGCATTCGATCAGTTGGTTTGAGGGCTGGGGTGGCAAGGGCGGCAAGGTGACGCTCGATGCCCGCCCGGTGCACGATTATACGCTCACCGACGAGATCGCCTATATCGAGCCCAAGAAGCGGGTCTACTAAGGAACAAAGCCCCGGTACGGGAGCAGAAGTCGGCGCGCGAGGGGGAAGGGCGGCATGGCCGATAGCGACAGCCATTGGCGCCGCTGGGGCGAGAGCGACCCCTATTTCGGTGTGCTTTGCGAGCAGCGCTTCCGGGCCGGAGAGATTGCGCGGCACCGGGAGGATTTCTTCCGCTCCGGTCCACCTGTGGTGGAGGAACGGCTCGCGGCGGCCGAGCGCCATTTCGGCCTGTTCGGGCGCGAGCGGGCGCTGGAGTTCGGTTGTGGTGTCGGGCGGCTGACGTTGCCGCTGGCGGCCGCCTTCAATCATGTGACTGCCCTCGACATCGCGCCGGCCATGCTCGCCGAAGCGCAGCGCAATGCCCAGACGGCCGGCCGCGACACCATCCGCTTCGCCCTTTCAGACGACAGGCTGAGCGCGGCGGAGGGCGCGTATGATTTCGTGCTGAGCAGCATTGTCTTTCAGCACATTCCGCGCCGGCGTGGGCTTGCCATTCTGGCGCGGCTGCTCGACCGGGTGGCGCCCGGCGGCATCGCGGCCATCCAGCTTTGCGTCGGCCGGCACGACAGCCTGGCATCACGCGCCCGCTTCTGGGCCCAATGCCATGTGCCCGGCGTGCATGAGCTGGTGAACATCAAGCGCGGCCGGCCCTGGCGCGAGCCGTTCATGCAGATGAACGCCTATCCGCTGGACGCCGTGCTTGGCCTAGCCGAGGCGGCAAATTTCGGCCCCTGCGCGATCAGTTCCTTCGCCGACCATCGGTTCCGTTCGGCGGACCTGCTGATGCGCCGGCAGGGCTGAACAGGCGGACTCTGGGTGTGGTCCGGCGTATCGGATCAGACCCCACCATTCCGGCAGGTGCGAGCCGGATGGGAAAGGGCAACGTCAAAAATGGAAAGACAGTCTGGGGCGCCGGTCAAGCGCCCCATGTCATCCCCGCCGGTCAGCCGGTTGCCTGGCTGATCTGCTGTTTCAAGAGCAGCTTCTGCTTCTTGAGTGTCGCGAGGAGCATCGAGTCTGGCACAGGTCGTGCGCTCTCGTTGCGGATGCGGGCTTCGAGGCCGGCATGTTTGGCGTGAAGTGCGGAAACATGGCTTGTATCCATTCTATCCTCCTTAGCCGTTGCGACAATGGACCGCGAGTACATCACCCTTTACATCTTTTGTCCCGCCCTTTCTTGGCCCGGTTGCGACGAGCGGGGCCTGGAGCGACATGAGCCGGGTCGCGCATTAACCAGCAGGGCGCAGGGCAGACATGTCGTTTCGGAAGAGCGCAACATTATGCGTTAATCATGAACTTTTAAGAGGCGAGCGGCCCCACCGTTGCGGGCTGCGCGCGGGGGTGCGATGATACGCGCGCACGATTGCTGCGAGGAGGGTTCGAATCAGTGATGTCGATGGAGGAAATCGAGCAGCGACTCGAGCTCTTGCGCATCGAGCATCGCGATCTTGATTGCGCCATCGATGCCCTTGGGCAGGTTGCGCAGCCCAATCAGTTGCAGATCGCGCGGATGAAGAAGCGCAAGCTGCGGCTGCGGGACGAGATCAGCTTCCTCGAAAACTGCCTGGTGCCTGACATCATTGCCTGAGCCTCGAGCCCAGCGCAGTCTTAAATCGTGGTTAACCCGACTGACAGCGACTCGGGCCTGTGGCAGCAGGCAATGATGAACCAGGCCGCACCCATCCGACAGATCGACGACCAGCTCATCGAGGGGCTGTATCTCGAAGCCATTGTTCTGGCGGACGAGGCGCGCGCCTATTTCGCTCACAGCGGAGAACGCAACCGCGCCAGCCTCAGTGACAATGGGCGGTTGGATTATGCCTGTGAATCCCTCAAGGTTTCGACGCGGATCATGCATGCCATCGCCTGGCTGCTGGTCCAGCGCGCGGTGCTGTCCGGGGAACTGCCGGAATCGGTGCGGCTCGATGAGCACTATCAGCTTGGCAAGGCGGAGGGAACGGACGCGCGGCTGCGCGCTACGCTGCCGGCAGAAATGGAAGGGCTGATCCTGGTGAGCGAAGACCTCTATTATCGCGTGGCGCGATTGGAGGCTCAACTCATCGAGCGGCTCAACTTGGGCCTGGCAGCCCGCTCGAGCCCCGCCCGCGATCTGCTCGGCCGGCTCCAAAGCGCATTCTGAGGGTTGAGCGCACCCGTCCACGCCGGCAGTGCGTGGGCGTGACGATCCAGCGAAAATCCGCTCTGCCTTGCCGAAAGCCGCTTGCGGTCCAGCAGACATCACCTAGACAGGCGAAATGCGTCGACGGCCCCTCGCCGCCTCGGTTTTCCGTTCGACCGGCCGGGGCTTAGCCCTGCGGCTGCTCGTGCCGCTCGCCGGCATGGCAGCTCTGGCGCCGCTCCATGCGCAGGAGGAGAGTGCTGCGCCTACAGGCGGCGACGCGCCGGTTATAGCGTCCATGCCGGAGATCGATATTCCCTGGCCCGACCTGGACGGGCAGGAGCAACCGCTCCCCGACGTCGCGGTGGCGCCGCTGCCCGAGGACCTGGCCGAAGCCCCTGCGCCGGACGAATCCGGCAATGCGGACGGGGTGCCGGACAGGGCGGAGGATGATGGCGGATCGGCCTTGCTGGCGGCGATCGATCCCGCCGCGCCGCTGCGTTATTCCTATGCGCTCACGGGCCTCGACGCCGCCGCCGACGCCACGCTGCTCACGCGCTTCGATACGCTCTCGGCCTTGCGGGCGGGCCAGCGGGAGCCGGCCAATGTCGCCCAGATCCGCCGGCGCGGTCGGGCTGACGCGGTTCTGCTCGACGATCTGCTGCGCGCGCGCGGCTATTATGACAGCCGCACCCGGCTCGATTTCCGGGCGGGTACGGGCGTCAACATCATCGAGGCGCTGCTCGCGGCCAATCCCGGTCCGCCTTACCTTATCGACGTGGTCGATATTGACGGCCTTGCCGAGGATGGCGCGCAGAGCGAGGGCTTGCGTGCGCTCTTCACCGTGAAGGAAGGAGACCGTGCCGACACCGATGCCATTCGCGGCGCCACCGAAGCTCTGCGCGCTGGTCTGCTGGATCGGGGCTTTCCTTTCTCGGAGGTCCGCGAGCCGGTGCTGGTCGTAGACCATGGCCAGCGCAGCACCACGCTTAACCTGACGGTGGACACCGGCGGTTTTCGACGGATCGGCGACATCCGCGTCAATGCAGATGCGCCCTTCGATGCGCGTCATGTCGCTGTCATCAGCCGCTTTTCGCCCGGCGACCCCTATCGGCAGAGCGACATTGCCGATCTCAATCGTGCGCTCGTGGCCACGGGACTGGTCTCGCAAGTCACGATCACGCCCGAGCCGGGCAGCGACCCTGAGCGGGTGGACCTGGCCCTCACGCTCGGTAGGGCACCGGTTCACACGATTGCGGGCGAACTGGGCTATGGCACCGGCGAGGGCTTCCGTGCCGAGGCAAGCTGGCAGCACCGCAATTTCTTCCGACCCGAGGGTGCGCTCACGCTGCGCGGCGTCCTGGCCGAGCAGGAGCAGAGCTTCACCGCCACGCTGCGTCGCGCCAATTTCGGCGCGCGCGACCGCATCTTGAATGCAGACATCAGCATCGCCAATCTCGACCAGCCGGCCTATCAGGCCCGCATTGCCGGTGTGGGCGCGAGCCTGGAGCGGCAGACCAACCTCATCTTCCAGAAGGACTGGACTTGGTCGCTGGGCGCCGAACTGCGTCTCAGCGACGAGCGCGACCTCTATCTCTTCTCCGGCGAGGCGGCGCAGCGCGCACGGCGGCGCACCTATCTGGTGGCGGCGCTGCCCAGCAGCCTCAACTATGACGACAGTGACGACTTGCTCGATCCGCGCAAGGGCTTCCGCCTGGGCGGGCGCCTCTCGCCCGAGCTGTCCCTTCAGGGCAGTGCCTTCGGCTATGTGCGTGCGCAGGTCGACGGCAGCTTCTACCTGCCGGCGAGCAGCCGCCTGACGCTGGCGGGGCGCGTGCGGCTGGGTACCATCGTCGGCGCTTCGCATGACAGGATCGCCCCCACGCGACGCTTCTATGCAGGCGGCGGCGCCTCGGTGCGCGGCTACAGCTATCAGGCTATCGGCCCGCGCGACGCCAACAATGCCCCCATTGGCGGCCGCAGCCTGGGCGAGGTCTCGCTGGAGGCGCGCTTCCGCTTCGGATCGCAGGATCAGTTCGGCGTCGTACCCTTCATCGATGCCGGCACCATCTCGCCCCAGCCCTGGCCGAGCATCAGCGAAATGCGTGTCGGCGCAGGCCTTGGCTTCCGCTATTACAGTAGCTTCGGGCCCATCCGGGTGGATGTGGGCACGCCCATCAACCCGCAGCCGGGCGATCCGCGCGTGGGCGTCTATGTGTCGCTGGGGCAGGCTTTCTGATGGCCGCCGACGAAACGCCCCCGGCCGAAACGCCGCCCCGGCACAAGCGCCGTTGGTCGCGCCTTAGCATCGCCATTCTCGGCCTGTTGCTGCTGCTGGGCGCGGCGATGGCGGGTGCAGTGCGTTGGATCGACACGGAAGCCGGCCATCGTTTCGTTGCCGCGCGAATCGCGGCGATGCGCCCCGCATCAGGTCTGCGCATCGAAGTGGGTGCCATCGAAGGGAGCCTGTTCAAGCGGATGCACCTACGCGATCTGCGTTTCGCAGACGGGCAGGGCGTGTTTGCGCGGATCGACGAGGCGGACGTGCAATGGTATCCGCTGGCCTGGCTGGTCAACCGGCTGGATCTCGACCGGCTGCACATCGCTTCGGCCGAGCTGACGCGATTGCCGCGCCTTGCCTCGACGGGGCCGCGCAAGTCCATCCTCCCCGATTTCGATATTCGCCTGATGGACCTGCGCGTCGACCGGCTGGCGCTGGGCGCGGCGGTCAGCGGGGCGTCGCATGTGGTAACGGGCCAGGGGCGCGCTGACATCCGCTCCGGCCGCGCGGTGATCGACCTCAAGGCGCGCGCGCTGGATGGCGCGGACAGCATCACCCTGGCGCTCGACAGCCGGCCGGATGAAGACCGCTTCGATATCGATGCCATTGCCAGCGCACCGGCGGGCGGCATCATTGCGGGCCTCGCTGGCCTCGATGAGACAATGGGCCTTGCCGTCAAGGGCGACGGGCGCTGGGCGCACTGGCGCGGCCGCGCGGTGGCTCTCCGGCGCAGCGGCCCGCTGCTCAATCTCGCGATCGAGGCGCGGGAGGGCCGCTATCGCCTGCGCGGTCCCGTGGCGCTGGCCGGCCCGCTTGCGGTCCTGGGCAAGGGCATGGCGCAGCTCGATGCCGACGTGACGTTCGAGAAGCGTCTGCTCGCTGGCACCGCTAGCCTTGCCCATGGCGGCCTCACCGCGCGCGCCACGGGCGGCGTGGATCTGGCGCGGGCACGCTTCGACAATCTGCTGCTGGACGTGGCAGCGCCCGATCTCTCGCGTGTGGCGCCCGGAGTGGCGGGGCGCGGGCTGGCGCTCAAGGCTCGTCTGTCAGGCCCGTTCGACACGGCATCGCTGGAGCTGCTGGGCACGCTTGCGGAACTGCGGCAGGGCGGCATCCTCCTCTCTGGCGTCAAGCTGACCGGCGAAGGCAAGCTGCGGGGCGCGGACGGTGCATGGCCAGTTGCCCTCAGCGTCGCCACGCTGCGGACCGGTACGCCGGCCTTCGACCGCCGCTTGCGTGGGCTTCAGGCGCAGGGGCTCGTGCGGCGGGACGGTGGTGCGCTGCTGCTCGATCGCATGCGGCTGCGCGCGACGGGACTGACCGGGGATCTCAGCGGCCGTGTGGCGACGGACACCGGCGCGGTGGAACTGGCGCTGCGGGCAGACATGGCGGGGCTCGACCTGCCGGGGCTGGGCCGGCTCGATCTCGGCGCGGTGCTGCGGCTGACGCGGCTGCCTCGGGGGAGCTTCAATTTCGGCGGCACCGTGCGTGCCGCGATGCGGCGGCTGGACAATAGCTTCCTGGAAGGCGTGGGCGGCGGCCTGCCGACTGTAACGAGCGCCATTGCCTTCGGCCCCGCGGGCAGACTCGATCTGCGGAACCTGCATCTCGTAGCGCCCGCGCTGACGCTGGACGGGGCCGGCTATCGCGCTCGCGATGGCACGGTGCATCTGAGTGGGCAGGGCATGCACAGCGACTACGGCCCAGTGGAGCTGACGCTTGACGGGCGGATCGACCGGCCGCGCGTGGCTCTCACGCTGCGCGCGCCGGGGCAGGGCATGGGCCTTGCCGACGTGCGGCTGCTGATCGATCCGACCGAGGAGGGCTTCACGCTAGATGGCGCGGGTCAGTCCCTGCTCGGCCCGTTCACGGCACGCGGCGCGATCCTGTTGCCGCAAGGCGGGACGACGCAGCTCGCCTTCGAGGCGATCCAGATTGCCGACGTGGTGGCGCGTGGCGCGCTGACGCCGGTGACGGGCGGTCTTGGTGGACGGCTTACCCTGTCTGGCCCCGCCGAAGGCAGCATCGCGCTGGATGTGGTGAACGGCGTGCAGCGGCTGGCGTTCGACGCGGACCTCGGCGGCGCGGCCTTTGCCGGTCCGGTGCGGCTCACCATCAACCGGGGCACTGTGCAGGGCACGGCGTTGCTGACACCCGGTGCAGTGAGCCTGGAGGGGCAGGTGCAGGCGCGCGGCGTGCGCTATGGCTCGATGCGTATCGGCCGGCTTAACGGCACGGCCAAGCTCGTGAATGGCGAAGGGCGTGTGACGCTGGCCGCGAGCGCACAGAATGGCCAGGCCTTCGACCTGTCCGCGCGCGCGGACGTGACGGCGCAGCGCGTGGCGGTGCTCCTGACCGGTACGGTCGATCGGCAGCCCATCCGCTTACTGGGGCCGGCGATCATCCGGCGCGAGCAGGATGGCTGGCGGCTGGAGACGATGCGCGTCACGCTGCGGCAGGGCGCCTTGCAACTCGGCGGCTTCACGGGGACGCAGGGCACGCATGTCGACGCGCGGCTGGCGCGCATGCCGCTTTCGCTGCTTGATCTGGTCGATGCCGAGCTGGGCTTGGGCGGCACCGCGGACGGCACGCTGGTTTATGATCAGCCGCGCGAGGGCGTGCCCACCGGTACGCTCAGCCTGCGTGTGCGTGGCCTTACCCGCTCCGGTCTGGCGCTCAGTTCCGCGCCCATCGATATCGGCGTCAATGCCGCGCTGGACAGCCGACGGGGCGCCCTGCGCGCCGTCATTGCCGAGGGTGGCGCGATCACCGGTCGCGCGCAGGCGCTGTTGACGCCGCTGGGCGCCGGATCGCTGGCGCAGCGGCTTAATGCCGCGCCCCTCCAGGCGCAGATCAGCTATGCCGGCAAGGCCGACACGCTGTGGCGCCTCAGCAATATCGAGCTGTTCGCGCTGGGTGGGCAGGTTTCCATCGCCGCGCGTGCGGGCGGCACGCTGGCCAATCCGCGCATCGACGGCACTGTCTCGGCCCGGAATGCCAGCCTGCAAAGCCCGGTGACGGGCATGACCCTCAGCCAACTCGCTGCCAACGGCACCTTCACGGGCGACGAGTTGCGTTTCGCCAATCTGTCCGGCCAGACGGCGGGCGGCGGCAAGGTGAACGGGCGCGCGGTCTTCACCTTCTCCGGCGAGCGCGGCATCGGCATGGACGTGACGCTGGATACGGTGCGCGCCGTGGTGCTGGACCGCGACGATGTGGGCGCCACCGTCACCGGCCCACTGCGCATCCGCTCGACCGGTGGCAGCGGCGTCATCAGCGGCGATCTGGATGTGGTGGCCAGCCGCTTCATGATGGGCCGCGCTGCTGCGGTCGCCGAAATCCCGCAGATCCGCCTCATCGAGATCAACCGCCAGGGTGAAGAAATCGCGCCGGCGCGCGTGTCCGAACCCTGGCGGCTCGATGTCCGCGCGCGGGCAGCCAATGGCCTGCATGTCGAGGGGCTGGGCATGGAGAGCGAATGGTCGGCGGACCTTCAGATCGGCGGCACGGTGACGAGCCCTGCCTTCCGGGGCACGGCCACGCTCGTCCAGGGCAGCTATGATTTCGCGGGCAAGCGTTTCGATCTGCGCGAGGGGCGGCTGACCTTCACGGGGACGACGCCGGTCAATCCCACGCTGGACATCCGCGCCGTTTCCGATGTGAGCGGCCTCAATGCGACCATTGCCGTGACCGGCACCAGCCTGCGGCCGATCGTCGCCATCACCTCCGTTCCGTCCATGCCGCAGGACGAGCTGCTCTCGCGGCTGCTCTTCGGCACCTCCATCACACAGCTCTCCGCGCCGGAGGCGATCCAGCTCGCCACCGCGGTGGCAGCGCTGCAAGGCGGCGGGAACGGCATCGATCCGATCAACGCCATCCGCCGTGCCACCGGCCTTTCGCGCCTGCGCATCCTGCCGGCAGACGCCACCACCGGCGCGGGCACCTCCATCGCGGCGGGCAAGAATATCGGCCGGCTCTACGTCGAGCTCATCACCGACGGGCAGGGCTATAGCGCCACGCGCGTGGAGTTTCAGATCACCCGCTGGCTCTCGCTGCTCTCCACCGTGTCGACCGTGGGCCGGCAGAATGTGGGGGCGCGGGTGTCAAAGGATTATTGAGCGATCGGTTCTGCCGCGGCGGATCAGGGAGTCATCCCCATTCATGTGCCCCTGCGTAGACAGGAGCTAGGGCGATTAGGCAGTGCGGTTCGTCGCTGGCCTCTCGCTAACGCAGGAGCACAAGAAAAGAGCGCAATCCTCCGCGCTCTCCTCGCTCTGTGCCTTCCCATCTCCGCCACGTCCCGCCACCGCGCGAATAAAAAGGCCCCGGAAGCGCTCCGGGGCCCTTCTGATTTCAGAGATCGCCGATCAGGCCAGTTCGCCGATGACTGACTTCTTCTCCATGAATTCCTCCAGCCCGAACTTGCCGAACTCGCGGCCATTTCCGGATTGCTTGTAGCCCCCGAAGGGCGAGTTGAAGTCCAACCCGCCGGAATTCACGAATACGCTGCCGGCGCGGATCTTCGGCACCAGCTTTTTCGCCTCGGCCGGATTGCCGGCAATATAGGCGCCCAGACCGTAAGGCGTATCGTTGGCGATCTGCACGGCCTCGTCCAGGTCCTTATATTTGATGACGACAATGACCGGGCCGAAGATTTCTTCGCGCGCGGGGGTCATGTCGTTGGTGACGTTGGCGAGGACAGTGGGCTTCACATAATAGCCGGTGTTCTGTCCTTCCGGCTTGCCCGTGCCGCCGACCGCAACGGTTGCGCCTTCGTCCACGCCCTTCTGGATAAGGCCGTTGATCTTCTCAAACTGGCTCTTGTTGACCACGGGGCCGATATGCGGCCCTTCCGCCAGCGGATCGCCCACCGGCTTCTCGCCGAAGATTCCGGCGAGTTTCTGGACCGCCTCGTCATACTGGCTCTCATGCACCAGCCAGCGCGTGGGCGCGACGCAGCTCTGGCCGCTGTTGAGCAGCACGCCGCCGGCACCGGCCGGCAGAGCGAGGTCGAGCGGTGTGCCGGGAAGCACGATGAAGGGCGACTTGCCGCCCAGTTCCTGGTGCACACGCTTGACCGTATCAGCCGCCGCCTTGGCGACCTGAATGCCGGCGCGGGTCGAGCCGGTAAAGCTCACCATGTCCACGTCCGGATGCTCGGCAAGCGCCTGGCCCACTGTGGGGCCATCGCCCTGGACGAGGTTGAAGAGCCCGGCGGGGACGCCTGCGGCATCCAGTACCTCAGCAAAGATGGCGGCGCTGGCCGGCGTCTCCTCAGAGGGCTTGAGGATCACGGCGTTGCCCGCCGCGAGGGCCGGAGCGACCTTGGCGACGATCTGGTTCATCGGCCAGTTCCACGGTGTGATGAGCGCCACGACGCCGATCGGCTCGAACACCACTTTGTTCTTGCCGGTGGATTCCTCTTCTTCGAAACCCTTGAGCGCTTCGATGGTGGCGCCCAGATGGCCCATACCCGAGCCTGCCTGGGCGGTGGAAGAGGTGGAGATGGGGCAGCCCATCTCGACACTGATCGCCTGCGCGATATCCGGGATGCGCTTGGCATATTCCGCCTGGATGCGCTCCAGCATGGCGATGCGCTGGTCCTTGGTTGCGCCGTAATTGGTCTCGAAGGCGGAGCGGGCAGCCTTCACCGCCTTGTCGACATCGGCCCTGGAGCCCAGTGTGACTTCGGTGCACGGTTGCTCGGTCGCCGGGTTGATGACTTCATGGCGCGTGCCGCCATCGCTCTCCACCCACTGACCGCCGATATAGTGCTTGAGATAGCTGTATTTCATGGGGCCGCTCCTGCCAGAATCTGTACGTCCTGCATACATAGGGCTGGAGCGCCAAACCGCAACGCGGACAGGCGCGCTTTGGCAGTCATCGGTCGCGAGGACGGATGATCTTGTCCGAAATCAGATTGGGAAGAGGAAATCCTTCGGGCTCTTAAGGAAGCCGTCCAGTTTCAGCGCGTCCCGATCCGGTAGGCGGCCGACCAGCTCAAGGATATGCGCCGCTCACGAGGCCGAAATTGCGGTCATCAGTGCCCGGCTTGCCGGCTGGACGCGCTGGGACGCCCCGTTCGATTTGACGCTGCGGAAGGGCTGTCTCAGCAGTGCGATTCCCTTATCCATGCGTGAGCCAACGAGAAAGGCCCCGGACGTTGCTGTCCGGGGCCTTTCGTGCCGCTTGTGCGGGCTGCGCGATCAGGCGCTGTAATACATGTCGAACTCGACCGGGCTGGGGGCCATTTCCCAGCGATACACTTCCGGCCACTTCAGCTCGATATAAGCTTCCACCTGATCCTTGGTGAACACGTCGCCCTTGAGCAGGAAGTCGTGATCGTCCTTCAGGCTGTTGAGTGCCTCACGCAGCGACCCGCAGACCGTGGGCACCTGGCTCAGCTCCTCTGGCGGCAGATCGTAGAGGTTCTTGTCCATCGCGTCGCCGGGGTGGATCTTGTTCTCGATGCCGTCCAGGCCCGCCATGAGCAGCGCCGCATAGCAGAGATAGGGATTGGCCATCGCGTCCGGGAAGCGGAACTCGACGCGCTTGGATTTGGGGCCTGTGCCATAGGGGATGCGGCACGAGGCCGAACGGTTGCGGGCGGAGTAAGCGAGTAGCACGGGTGCCTCGAAGCCCGGCACCAGCCGCTTGTAGCTGTTGGTGGTCGGGGTGGTGAAGGCGTTGAGCGCCTTGGCGTGCTTGATGACGCCGCCGATGAAATAGAGGCAGGTGTCGGAAAGGCCGGCATAGCCGTTGCCCGCGAAGAGCGGCTTGCCGTTCTCCCAGATCGACATATGCGTGTGCATGCCCGATCCATTGTCCTGCGCGATGGGCTTGGGCATGAAGGTCGCGGTCTTGCCGTAGGCCTGGGCGACCATCATCACGACATATTTATAGATCTGCATGCGGTCGGCCGTCTGCACCAGCGTGCCGAAGGTGAGGCCCAGCTCGTGCTGTGCGGCAGCCACCTCGTGATGATGCTTGTCGCAAGGCAGGCCCATCTCGATCATGGTGGAAACCATCTCGGCGCGGATGTCCGTGCAGGGATCGACCGGCGCGACGGGGAAATAGCCGCCCTTGGCACGCGGGCGATGGGCCAGGTTGCCGCTCTCATACTCCCGGCCCGTGTTGGTCGGCAGCTCGACATCGTCGATCTTGTAGAAGGACTCGCTGTAGTCCGAGTTGAACCGCACGTCGTCGAACATGAAGAACTCGGCTTCCGGACCCACATAGACGGTATCGCCGAATCCGGCCGCCTTTACATAGGACTCGGCGCGCAGCGCGGTGGACCGCGGATCGCGGCCGTACAGCTCGCCCGTCGAGGGCTCCACGATGTTGCAGAAGAGGATCAGCATCGGCGTGGCGCTGAACGGATCGACATAGACGGCGTCGAGGTCGGGCTTGAGCACCATGTCGGACTCGTTGATGACCTTCCAGCCCTCAATGGAGGAGCCGTCGAACATCAGGCCGTCGGTCAGCTCGTCCTCGCCCAGCAGGCCGGCGACCATGGTGAGGTGCTGCCACTTGCCCTTGGGGTCGGTGAAGCGCAGGTCGACCCACTCGATCTCCTGCTCCTCGATCATCTTGAGAATGTCTTTCGGCGTATTGGCCATGACCTCGCTACCTTCCTCTTAGCCTTCTTCGTGTTGCGATAAGTTCAAATGGATCGGACTGGATCAGATGGCGGATTCGTCGAGTTCGCCAGTGCGGATGCGCACGGCCTTCTCCACCGGCATGACGAAAATCTTACCATCGCCGATGCGGCCGGTCTTGGCGGCGTTGGCAATCGCCTCCACCACGCGCTCGGCCATGGCGTCTTCCACCACGGCTTCCAGCTTCACCTTGGGCAGGAAGTCGACCACATATTCGGCGCCACGATAGAGCTCCGTGTGGCCCTTCTGGCGGCCAAACCCCTTGGCCTCGGTCACCGTGATGCCCGACACGCCGACTTCGTGAAGCGCTTCCTTCACCTCGTCCAGCTTGAAGGGCTTGATGATCGCCTCGATCTTTTTCATGCCTTACTCACCTCTTCATCCGCGCGTCGCCATGGCCCCGCAGGGACCCGGCGCGACATTCAGCAACACTTTCGGCTTCATGGGCCAGCGGCCATGACTCAGGGCCGCGAGAGTGTTGCTATCCTGTCGCCACGCGAATCACCAGCGCAGCATTGGCGGCTTTGTGCAATCTTGTCGATATTGCCCGGATTTCGGGCAGTTTCGAGCGCATCTGCCTAAAAATTGGGCAGTGATTTGCGCGGTGCAGCACGGCTCTACGTGCTGCGAAGGGCGCGGCGGTTAATAAGGCGGATGGTGGAGCCCGGCAGGACTTGAGGTGAAGATCTCGCAGCCATCCTCGGTAATGCCGATCGAATGCTCGAACTGGGCGGAGAGAGTGCGATCGCGCGTGACCGCCGTCCAGCCGTCGTCGAGCATGCGCACGCCCGGCTTGCCGCCGTTAATCATCGGTTCGATGGTGAAGATCATGCCCGGCCGCAGCTCGGGGCCGGTGCCGGGGCGGCCGACATGGATGACTTCGGGCGCGTCGTGGAAGACGCGGCCCAGCCCATGGCCGCAGAAATCGCGCACCACGCCGTAGCGGTGCCGCTCGGCATGGGTCTGGATGGCGTGGCCGATGTCTCCCAGCGTGTTGCCGGGCCTCGCCTGCTCGATGCCGAGCATCAGGCACTCATAGGTGATTTCGACCAGCCGGCGCGCTTTGATGGGCACGTCGCCCACCAGATACATGCGGCTGGTGTCGCCATGCCAGCCGTCGACCAGCGGCGTCACGTCGATATTGAGGATGTCGCCCTCGCGCAGCAGGCGCTCCGGGCTCGGCATGCCGTGGCAGATTACATTGTTGAGGCTGATGCAGCAGCTATACTGATAGCCGTGATAGCCCATGGTGGCTGGCACCGCGCCTGCTTCCAGCGTGCGCTGGCGAATGAAGTCGTCGATTTCGCTGGTTGCCACACCGGGGCGGATCAGCGGCACCACTGCGTCCAGCAGCTCGGCGGCAAGGCGGCCGGCCTTGCGCATGCCGGCGAAGCCCTCTGGCCCGTGCAGCTTGATGGCGGAGGTGCGAACGGTGGCGATCTCGTCGGTCGGGGTCACATAAGTGGTCATGGCTTGCGATATAGGCGCACAGGGTCCAAGTGGCGAGAGGCAAGTCGCTTTTGCGGGAGACGGGCGGACGATGGCGCAGACGCGGAAGGAAGAGGCGGATCGCAGCGCGCCGGACGAGCGCGTGTGGACCGCTGCTCTGGTCATCATCGGCGATGAGATTCTTTCCGGGCGGACGCAGGACCGCAATGTCGCGCAGATCGCCACCTGGCTTAACGCGCAGGGCATCCGGCTCAAAGAAGTGCGCGTGGTGGCGGACGACATGGCGGCCATCGGGGGAGCTGTGACGGCGCTGGCGGCGGCGCATGACTATCTCTTTACCACCGGCGGCATCGGCCCGACGCATGACGACATCACCGTGGATGCCATCGCCGCCGCGCTCGGCGTGCCGGTAATCGTGCATCCCGAGGCAAGGGCGGTCCTGGAGGCTTATTATGCGCCGCGTGGCGGGCTCAATCCGGCGCGGCTGCGCATGGCGCGTGTGCCGCAGGGCGCCGAACTGATTCCCAACGGCACCTCCGGCGCGCCGGGCATCCGCGTGGGGTCCATCTTCATCATGGCTGGCGTGCCCGCGATCACCGCGGCCATGCTCGAGACACTAACCGGCCAGCTCGAAGGCGGCGCGCCGCTCCTCAGCCGCACCATCGGCGGCTGGGTGATGGAGAGCGAAGTGGCGGACATCCTCGCGCAGGCCGAGCGCACGCATGAGGGCTGTCAGATCGGCAGCTATCCCTTCTTCCGTGAGGGGCGAGTGGGGGCAAATTTCGTAATCCGCTCGCCCGATCCGGCCTTGCTGGACGCCTGTGTGATCGATTTGATGGCCGCGCTGACGGCGGCGAACCTTGTGGTGATCGAGGGCGGCATCTGACCGCTTGCTTGGGAGAACCGGGCTCCTGCCTGCGCAGGAGCCCAGGGCGGGCCTATCCCACGGGACTCCCGTCATCCCACCGAAAGCTGGAATCTCATGCGCCCAAGATCTCAACTCTCGCGGGGGGGGGGGCGGGGGAAGGGAGAGGCTGGAATGACGCTGCGATAAACCTCGGATGACGAATATACCGCCAACCTAGCCGGGCGTCAGCGCTTCCGGGCGGCTGCTCCGGCGCAGCGTCACCAGCCGCAGCAGCGCGGCGAATGCAAAAACGGCTGCCACGATGAACCCCGCGCCTGCGAACCGGATGGGCGCGTCGGGCGCGGTGAAATAGGCCATGGTTGGGTTGATGAGAATGGGCGCGATCATGCCGCCGATGCCCTGTGCCATGGCAGCGATGCCCTGCACCTCGCCCTGCGCGTCGGCGCTGGCGCGGTTGGAGAGGATTGCCATCATGCTGGGCGCCACCAGCGATTGCGGCACGAAGCCGATCATGATGATGAAGGCCATCCAGCTTTGCGTGGCGAAGGCATAAGCGAGGAAGGTGACGAGCCCGCCGATCATGCCGAATAGCGCCGCCCGATATTCGCCGTTGCGGGCCACAACACGGCGCGTGAGGAAGGTCTGGCTGAGCGCGGTCACGCAGCCCACTGCCGCCAGCGAGGCGCCGATCATGCCGTTCGACCATTCGAACCGGGCAATGCCGTAATAGGGCCAGGTGAGCGGATAGACCGCGCTGGCCACATACCACAGCATCACGACCAGCACGGCCGCGCTCATACCCGGCATGGCCCGCATCGATTGCCAGGCACCCAGCGGATTGGCCCGCTTCCACACGAACGGCCGGCGATCTGCCTGAGACAGCGTATCGGGAAAGACGAACCAGCCATAGAGCAGGTTGCAGAAAGTAAGCCCCGCCGCCGCATAGAAGGGCACGCGCTCGCCGAAATCGCCCAGCAGGCCGCCGATCGCCGGACCGACGATGAAGCCGAGGCCGAAGGCGGCGCCCACCAGGCTGAAATTATGGGCGCGATCCTCCTTCTTCGTCATATCGGCGATGGCCGCCTGGCAGGTGCCGATGGTGCCGCCGAACATGCCCCCCAGCATCTGGCCGATGAAGAGCAGTGTGAGGCTCTGGGCCGTCGCGAGCAGCAGATAATCGAGCACAAGGCCGCTCAGCGCCACCAGTAGGATCGGCCGCCGTCCGAAGCGGTCCGAGAGATTGCCGGCGATAGGCCCCATGAAGAATTGCAGCACGGCGTAGGAGAGCGTCATCAGGCCACCGAACTGGATGGCGCGGCTGACGTCCACTTGGCCGATGTCCATGATGAGGCGCGGCAGCACTGGGCTCGCGATGCCATAGCCCATGGCATCGATGAAGATGGTCACGAGCACGAAATAGATCGATTGCCGCTTGCCCGGCCCCGCCATAATCTTGTGATCCTCCCCCGTGGATGCGGCGCGCGCATCGGCGCCGGCCTTTGGCGGCTGCGCGAGCCGCTGTCAAACTGCGGAGCAGGCCGCTGTGAAGCCAGGCACCGAAGCGAGATGAAAGCGGAGATTACGTCCATCCGGGAGCGGCCCGCTTCGCGATGGAGGCTGCCGGAGAGGATAGGTCTTTTAAAAATCAGACAATAAGCATCCATTTTGTTAGCAAAATTGAACTTGATTTTCGCGGAGCTTTGATCGTGGGCCGGGTAGACCCCGCTGGCTGCTTCCGAGCCACCGGCCATGTCGCCCGAAGGCGTGACTGCTAGGGGCGCGCGTCGATTCACTGCGGCGAGGGGAATGGCCAGGCTCGCCGCTGCGGCCGACCGGGGCCACATGAAGCGGCTGATTTTGCTGGTTGGATGCCCCACCCGGACGTGCTGCGCCGTTGCAGTCGGGTCGACGAACACCAAAATGGGCCTATTCGTAGCGGAATACCTCTCCCGCCCCGTCTAGGATGGGCACGGGTTATGGATTTTGGGCCGGGGGTGGACTGGCCGGCTCTCCGCCTTTTTGCAGGTTTATTCGCTGGCCTTGTCCAGTGCTGCCGGCCGCCCGCGCTGCCGCATTCATGCGCGCGCGGTGGCCGAGGCAGTGGCAAGCCGGGTTGCCGGGGTTTGAGCAGTGGCAGCACATGTCGCGCTTGTCTTTGCCGAGGGGTATCGCGCCTTCCGCCGCATCGTACGGCGTCGCGCGCAGCCACCGCTCAAGGGCGCGACCCAGCAGGTGCGGGCGGGCAGCGTGGGGCCGCGCACTGCCGCCTTACCGGCGCGCCCGCCGGTTGACCCCTATCTTGTGCGGCGGCTCGCCGGCGCGCCTCGCGAAATGCTGGTCTGCCTCTATTATGACGAGGCGGGCGCCTTTCGTGCCGAGCGGATTTGGCAGGGCTGTCTGCGTCAGGTGGTGGCCGGTCGGGGCGAGGTGCTGCGCGGCGCGCTCGATCATGCCGCGCGCTATCTCGTCATTGCGCACAATCATCCCTCCGGCGCCTTACACCCCAGCGCGCAGGATATCGAAGCGACCCGCCAACTCCATCGCATGTGCGTCAGCGTCGGCGTGGTGCTCGTCGATCACGCCATTGTGGCGCGCGGCGGCAAGGCGCTGAGCTTCCGGGAGTTGGGCCTGCTCTGAAGGCTCGCGATGCGCGGTGGCGACCGAGAAACGTCGGTTCATCATTCGCGCGGTCTGAAATGTCGATCTCGCGCCGCCTCGCACCGTTACGGGAGAGAGAATCCTGGGCAGCGGCAATGTGGCGCACAATCTCCTGCGCGTGCGATGGCACCGGCCGATGCCGCGTTCGACCGACCAAGCGGGTCGACGAAGCGGCCATGGCCCAGCTCGCCGACGATTCCGGAGCCATCTTCAGGCCGACGGAGCATCCCGATGATCCCTGCCCTACTCCATGCCGCTGCTCTACCTTGCCGGCTTGGCGGCGGCGGAGGGAACGGTCGCCGAGCGGCTGGTGCGTGGCTACGCAATGGGCTCGCTCTCCATGGCCTGCATCGCACCGGCGCGGTTTACGGCGCCGTGATCCGGCAGGCCGGTGCCGCCGGCCTACCGAGCGATATGCCGGCGGATCGGACAAATGTTGAGCTGGAGCGGGTGAGGGGAATCGAACCCCCGTCGTCAGCTTGGGAAGCTGCTGCTCTACCATTGAGCTACACCCGCGCGGAGGGCGCGATTGCCACAGGCGCGGGGGTGCGGTCAAACGAATATCGGCGGATTCCTATCTGTAACGCTTCATGGTCGGAGGTGGCCAGCATTTAGGTTAGCCCACTAAATATTAGCTTGGAGACAAAAATCGCGGCGCATGCGTGACAAACCGCGCGCGCTCGTCATATTGTCCGCCCGAATCCGCGACCGGCGCGATGGCAAAGACCGGCGGCGCGGAGACGAGGTTGATCGCGGATGTGGGGGAGGATCGATGATGCGGCTTCGAGGATCATGGGCGGCGGGTGCCATGCTGGCCAGTGTCTTCGTGGCGGGGCTCGGAACGACACCCGCGGTCGCGCAGCTTCCCGGCCAGCCGAGCGCTGTGCTCACGCTCAGTTGCGATCGCGACTGCCTGATCGCCAAGCAGCGTCAATATATGGACGCACTCGCCAAGCAGGACCCCAAGGCCGCGCCGCTCGCGCGCCATGTGCGCTTCACCGAGAACAATGTGGTCATCCCCATGGGCAAGGGCCTGTGGAAATCGGTGAGCAAGGTCGCGCCGGATGCGCTGGAGGTGGCGGATGCCGAAACCGGTAATGCCGCGTGGTTCGGCGTCGTCTGGGAGCATGGCGAACCCGCTTATTACGCCATGCGCATCCGCGTCTCGGGCGGTTTGATCGATCAGGTGGAGACGGTCGTTCACCGCAACACCGGCCTGCCCGCTCCCTTCGGCCCCATCGACAAGGTCACGCACGATCCCGAGTTCCAGCAGGTGCTGCCACCCATTGAGCGGCGTTCGCGCGAGCGGCTGATCGCGGTGGCGCAGAGCTATTTCAACACGGTCGAGCGCAATGACGGCATGGTCTTCGCACCCTTCACACAGGATTGCGGGCGGCTGGAGAACGGCATCAGCACCACCGCGCCGCCGCCGGGCGGAGGCGGCGGCAATGCCGCGGCCATCGCGGCGGGCTGCCGCAATCAGTTCCTGCTTGGCCTCTATTACATCAACAAGCGCGTGCGCGAGCGGCGTTTCCCGCTGGTCGATACCGAACGGGGAATCGTCGTCGCCTCGGGCTTTTTCGATCATGACAACAGCTTCGATCATTACCCCATCGGCAATGGCGGCGAGATGAAGACGGCGCTCAAATGGCCGAACTCGATCACGCTGCTTGAGGCCTTCCGTGTGAAGGATGGCGCTATCCAGCGCATCGAGACCGTGTTCACCTATGTGCCCTATGCCATGCACAATCCCTGGGCGGACGGGCGGCAATATTCGGAGCTGGGACAGTGAGGCGGGCTATGGAGAAGTCGGCGCGCGTCGTCCTGGGCCTTACGCTGGCGGCGCTGGCAATCCCCGCCATGGCGCAGACTCCTACGCCGGAGGAAGCGCCCAAGCCGCTGCTGCGGCCGTTCGGATCGGTGCCGCTCATGGTGCCGCCGCGCGAAGGGCGGCCACAGCCTTGCGATACGGCCTGCCTCACCGATCTGGCGCGGCGCTATGTGGATGCGCAGGTGCGGCAGGACGGCGCATCGCTACCCTGGGCGCAGCGCGTGCGCTTTGCGGAGAATGGCGTTCCTATCATGGTCGGCGACGGCACTTGGGCGACTGCCACGGCGCACGGCCCTGCGCCGTTGATCGTGGCGGATGCCGAAGCGGGCAAGGTCGTCTGGCTGGGCTCCCTGGACGAGCATGGCCAGCCCGCCTTCCATGCGCTGGAGTTGACCGCGCGGGGCGACCGCATCGCGCGTGTCGCCGCACTCACACGCCGCAAGCAGGGCCGTCCGCCCTTCGGTGACCCACTGACCTTCCGCTCCGATCCCGCCTTCGCCGCACCCGTCGCCACGGGCAAGGAGACGCCGCGCGCGGTGATGCGGGGGCTCGTTCACGCCTTCTTCGATGCGCAGGGCGAGGGCGGCCCGGCGCCGGCCTTCGCCAAGGGCTGCCGGCTCATCGAAAACGGTGTGCCAATGACCGGCAACCTGCCTGCCACGGGCCGCGAAACGGGTGACTGCGCAACCAGCTTCACGCGCGGCCTGTTCGGGGAGTTCGAGGGCGTGCGCCGTCGCATCGTGGCCTATGATGCCACGCGCGGCCTCGTGGTGGCCACCGGCACGCGCGACCTGCCGGCCGAGCGAACCGAATTCACCGCCACAGACGGCAAGAGCTACAAGGCGGAAGCGACCTATCCGCGCAGCGTCGGCTTCATGTCCGTCTTCAAGATCGAGGGTGGGGCAATCGCGCGGGTCGAGACCATTGCCACCGAACTGCCCTATCTCATGCCGCCGCCCTGGCCGGAACCGAGAGGACCAAGACCGTGACCATGACCAGACGCACACTCGCCCGGCTCCTCGTCCCGGGCATGGCCCTTGCGGCGCTACCCGGCGCCGCCAGCGCGGCCGGCAAGGACGTGCTCATCGACGACACGAAGGTCTTTACCGAGAGCATCAGTGCCGATGCGGCGGGCAATCTCTACGCCGGCAGCACCAAGGGTATTGTCTTCCGCGCCCCGGCCGGGAGCGACCGGGCGGTGGCCTGGATCAGGCCGGACGCCACCAACCAGATCAAGCAGTTGCTGGGTGTTCTGGCGCATGATGCGAGCAACACGCTCTGGGTCTGCTCCATCCCCGGCTTCGGGCCCGGCTCAAGCGGCGATTCCGCCGCGATCGCCTTCGATCTCACGTCCGGCGCGTTCAAGGCGCGTTATGTGCTCCCGGGACCGAACGCGACCTGCAACGACATCGCCGTAGGGCATGATGGCAAGGTCTATATCGCCGAGACGGCCGGTGGGCGCATCTTCAGCATCGCGCCGGGCGCCAGGGAGGTGAAGCTGGAAGTGCAGGATGCCGCGCTCAACGGCGTGGACGGCATCGCCTTCACCGCCGACAACACGCTTTACGTCAACAACACGCGCGCCAACACCTTCCTGCGCGTCAATCGCGACGCGAGCGGCAATTATCAGAGCCTGACGACGCTCAACGTCTCCGCGCCGCTCAAGGGACCGGACGGGCTGCGGCCCTACAAGGACAATAAGCTGCTCCAGGCGGAGACCGGCAACAACCGCATCGCGCTGCTCACCATCACGGGCGACGATGTGGCGGTGACGGTGCTGAGCGACGCCTTCCAGGGGCCGGCCTCGGTCACGCATGTCGGTGACACCGCTTATGCCGTGAGCGGGATGATCAATTATATGTTCGACCCGCAGCTGCGCGACAAGGACCCCGGCCCGTTCGTCATGAAGGCCGTTCCCATCGGAGCGGCGCGGTGAGAGGGCTGGCGTCGTCACTCGCGCTCGCCGGGCTCATGCTGGCCGCGATGCCGGCACCGGCGCAGAGTCTCGATGCGCAGATCGATGCGCTCACCACGCGCGTCGAGAAGCTGGAGGCGGCCCGCGCGGTCAAGAAGCTACAGCGCGCCTTCGGCTTCTATGTCGACCGAGGCCTGTGGGATGAGGCGGCGGACCTCTTCGCCGACAATGGCACGATAGAGATCGGCCTGGACGGCGTCTATGTCGGCAAGGCGCGCATCCGCGATTATCTGATGAAGCTGCACGGCGGCCAGCAGGGACTCATCTACGGCCAGCTCAACGAATGGGTGACGCTCCAGCCGGTGGTCAACGTCTCGGCGGACGGCGCGGCAGCGACGGCGCGCTGGCGCGACCTTGGCATGCTCGGCCAATATAAGAAGCATGCCGAGTGGCGCGACGGCATCTACGAGAATGATTATGTGAAGGAAGGCGGCGTGTGGAAGATCCGCGCGCTGCGGCTCCATGTGAATTTCGTGGCACCTTATGCGAAGGGCTGGGCGCGGCTCCAGCCGGGCGAGGGGCTTGCGCAAAGCCAGACGGCGCGGGACTTCCCGCCCGATCGGCCGTCCACCACGACTGACCGGCCGTTCCCGGAGCCGCAGGTGCCCCCGTTCCGGGCGCCCAATCCGGTGACAGGCAAGAGTGTAGGGGAGGCGCGGAAATGACCATGCGCGCAATCATCGCCGGAGCCTTGTTGCTCGGCCTCGCCGCGCCGCTGGCCCTTTCGCCGCTCGCGGCGCAGGACGACGCCGGTTTGCGGCAGCGGCTGGAGGCCTACAAGCAGCGCGTTACGCTGCTGGAGGATCAGGACGCCATCGAGAACCTCCAGGCCACCTATGGCTATTATTTCGACAAGGGCCTGTGGGATCAGGCGGCGGCGCTGTTCAGCGCCAAGGGCAGCTTCGAATATGGCCAGCGCGGCGTCTATGTGGGGCCCGCCCGCATCCAGCGCGCCATGCTGCTGTTCGGCCCGCAGGGCCTTGCGCGCGGCTATCTCAACACGCACATGATGCTGCAGCCCTATGTGGTGGTGGCGCCGGACGGCAAGACGGCGACGGGTCGCTGGCAGGGCATGATGCAACTCGCTACGCCCGGCGCCAACGGCATCTGGGGCGTTGGTATCACCAATGCCGATTATGTGAAGGAAGGAGGCGTCTGGAAGATCGCGCGGCTGCATTTCTATGTGACCGCACAGACCGACTATGACGGCGGCTTCATGAAATCCGCGCTGCCTATGGAGGGTCCGAGCGCGCTGTTCCCGCCCGATGCACCGCCCAGCGAGGTCTATCGGTCGTTCCCGGCCGCTTATATTCCGCCCTTCAATTTCGATCATCCGGTGACGGGTAAGCCGCTCAAGGACTTGCCGCAGCCCGCCGACGACGTGGTGGGAAGGAAGTGATGACTGTGATCGGCATGAAGACCCTGACCCAAAAGAACACGGCTGTGTTGCTGGGAGCCCTGGCTGGAATCGGGCTGGCGAGCGCAGTGCCCGCTCAGGCCCAGACCGCCGCGGAGAAGCTGGATGCCCTCGACCAGCGCATCGAACGGCTGGAGGGGCTCAACCAGATCGAACGGCTCCAGCGCCTCTACGGCTATTTCGTCGACAAAGGTCAGTGGGTCCAGCTCTCCGAGCTGTTCACCGAGGATGCGACGCTGGAGATTGGCGGTAAGGGCCTGTTCCTGGGCAAGAAGCGCGTGCTTGAATATATGCAGACCGCGTTCGGCCCGGATGGCGCCAAGCCCGGCCTGCTCGCCAACCACATGCAATTCCAGACCATTCCCGACATCGGCACGGACGGAAAGACCGGCTGGATCCGCTCGCGGGCCTGGGTGATGAGCAATGCCGGCTGGGGCCTGCCGCTCTACGAGAACGAATATCGCAAGGAAAACGGCGTCTGGAAGATCAGCCGCCTCTCCGGCCCCTTCACCATGTACACCAATTGGGAAGGCTGGGGCAAAAACGCGCTCAACAACACCTGGCCGGACAAGTTCGATCCGCCGCCGGATCTGCCGCCTTCCACGGTCTATCTCACCTATCCGGCTTATTATATCGCGCCGTTCCACTATCCCAATCCGGTGACCGGCAAGGTCTTCAAGCCGGAGATGGACGAAGTGGGCGCGTATGCCGGCCCGCCCGGCAGCGCTGCGCAGGAGCAATGGCGCAAGATCGGTCGCCTCGCCGACGGCAGCCAGCCGATCGCCGAACCGCCCAAGGAATAGCAGTCTATGCGCACCTCTTCCTGGCGGCGCCTTTCGGCGCCTGTCGTGACCACATTCGCCGCCCTGTCCTGCCTCGGCCTCGCCACGGCGGATACGGGCTCCGGTCCCGCCGCCGTGGATAGCGCGCGCATGGCCGCGCAGGGGCAGGATGGCGCCGACTGGCTGCATGACGGGCGCACTTATGATGCGCAGCGCTACTCCCCGCTCACCCAGATCGACGCCAGCAATGTGAGCCGGCTGGGCATTGCCTGGTATGACGAGCTGGATACCTTTCGGGGCGTGGAAGCGACGCCGCTCTATGCGGACGGCGTGCTCTACAACACACTGCCCTGGAACATCACCATCGCTTATGATGCGCGCACCGGCAAAAGGCTGTGGACCTACGACCCCAAGGTGCCGCGCGAATATGGCCGTTATGCCTGCTGCGAGCCGGTGTCGCGCGGCCTTGCCCTGTGGAAGGGCAAGGTCATCATCGCCACGCTCGATGGGCGCATCATCGCGCTCGATGCGCGCACCGGCGATCCAGTGTGGACGACGCAGGCGTTCGATCACGACATGCCCTATTCCATCACCGGCGCGCCCCGCGTGTTCGATGGCAAGGTGGTGGTCGGCCAGTCGGGCGGCGACCTGGGTGTGCGCGGCTTTGTCGCAGCCTGGGACGCGGAAACCGGCAAGAAGCTGTGGAAATTTTTCCTGACGCCCAATCCGCAGGACAAGCCGGATGGCGAAGCATCGGACAGCATCATGCCGATGATCCGCAAGACCTGGGATGACAAGGGGCTCTGGAAGCAACTCGGCGGCGGCGCCAATCCGTGGGATTCGATCGCCTACGATCCCAAGCTCAATCTCGTCTATGTCGGCACTGGCAATGGCAGCTCCAATAGCTGGCATTATCGTTCGAACAGCCAGGGCGACAATCTGTTTGTCTGCTCTATCGTGGCGGTCGATGCGACGACAGGCGAATATAAATGGCATTACCAGCAGGTGCCCGAGGAGGATTGGGACTATACCTGCACCAGCACGATCACGCTGGCGGACCTGCCCATTGCCGGCAAGACGCGCCGGGTGGTGATGCAGGCGCCCAAGAACGGCTTTTTCTATGTTCTGGACGCGGCGAGCGGCAAGTTCATCTCCGCCAAGCCTTATGTGCCGGTGAATTGGGGCCGGGTCGACGAGAAGACCGGCAAGATGGTCGTCAACCCCGGCATGCATTACGGCACCGACCCGCTGCTGGTCTATCCGGGGCCGGGCGGCGGGCACAACTGGTTCCCCATGGCCTATTCGCCGCGCACGAAGCTTGCGTATTTCCCCAGCTTCGAGAGCGGCTTCGGCTATGCCTATGATCCCAATTGGACGCCCAAGCCCTTCCGCTCCAACAGCGGCTGGGGTGGCTATACCGGCGATGCGCTCAAGAAGCGCGCCGAGATGCAGAAGCAGATCGACGCCATGGAAAAGACCTTCCTCGTCGCCTGGGACCCGGTGAAACAGGAAGCGGCCTGGAAAGTGCCGCTGCCGCGCCACGGCAATGGCGGCGTGATGGTGACGGGCAGCGACCTCGTGTTCGAGGGGACGACGCGGCAGACCTTTGCAGCGTTCGATGCCCGCAATGGCAAGCTGCTGTGGGAAATGCCGGTGCAGAGCGCGCCGGTCGCCGGGCCGATCACCTATATGCTGGATGGCGTGCAATATATCGCCGTGAATGCCGGCTGGGGCGGCGGCGCCGCGCAGATCGAGCGGGGCGCCGGTATCGAGCTGCCGCGCGCTTCGGCCCGGCTGCTCGTCTTCAAGCTGGACGGCAAGGTGACACTGCCGCCGCTCAAGGCCGATGAACAGATCCCCGATCCGCCACCGGTGACGGCCAGCGAGGCGACCATTGCCCGCGGCGCGCAACTCTTCGCCAACACCTGTGCCCAGTGCCACGGCCAGCAGGCGATTGGTGGCGTCAAGGACCTGCGCCGGATGACGCGCGAGACGCACGGCAAGTTCAACGACATCGTGCTCAATGGTCTCTATCAGGACAAGGGCATGGCGAGCTTCGCCGACTTGCTCAAGCCCGACGAAGTGGACGCGATCCACGCTTACATCATTGCCCGGGCTAATGAGGATTGGGGCCGCTCCAGCGAGAGCAGCGACGGTGGGCCGCACTGATGAGGGGCGCGGGAGGGGGCTCTGGCCCTCGCGAGCCCGCGCCCTGCGCGCCCCGCCGCCCGTTCGCGCTCAGGCTTGAGCGCTCTTGTCGTGCTCCTGCGTCTGCCGTTTTTCTGCGAAGCCAGGGCCAAGTCGATTGCGGTCAAAGGAGATCCCAGCGTTCGCTGGGATGACGTTAGGTGGGCTTATTTTGCGCGGGCGGATGCGGGCCTTCCGGATATGAAATCTGTCGACTTTTGGCCGTGCCTGAAATGAGACAGGCTGCGCGCGCGCGTCCACCGTTGCAGCATTTGCCATGCTGGCCGTGCCGGCGGGCTGTGGTAAACTGTCGCGATGAAGGCAAGAGACCGGCTCGTGCTCTTCTGGAGCGGTATGTTCCTGCTCGCTTTTGTGGGCGGCACCACGCTCGGCCGCTTTGTGGCGGCCGGCATCGATCTGGCCAGTGCGCCCGTGAGTGAAACGGACCTGACGCGCCCCACGGGTTCGCGGCCCACAGCGCCGGAGCCGCTCGTTGGCCGTGCCCTCGCATCCGGGGCGCCGGCGCCGGCAGTGGAAGCACCCCAGGTCCATGTCTGCGAAGGCTGCGACGCGGCCGAGACGCGCTACCGGCAAATGGCGCAGGCCATGGGGTTCTGGGTTGAGCCGGTTACCGAGGAGGACACGGAGCCTTTGGAAGCCGTGGAAGCGCCGCCGCTGCCGCAATTGCCGGTGCTGCGCCGCGCGCAGTCGGACGCCGCGACCGGTGCAGGCGCGCCGGGCCTGCCCTGAAGCACTGCTGGCGCTCGAGGTGATGTAGCTGCCTGGCGCGAAACCGGAGAGTCTTGAAAGGGGCGCCAGTACTTCGCGTGCAGGAGCTGCGCTGGGCGGCATAAGGTTGAAATGAAGGAACTATGTGCTCCTGCGCAGGCAGGAGCCTTGGGCCGCTGAGAACGACGGGTACTCACCAGCCCTGACCCATCGGCTCGGCCAGCGCGATACGCCGGTTCAAGGCTGGTGAAGAGCATTGCGCAATGCGGCTGGCATGTGTGACGGGTGGATCGGCAGAGCACTGCACTCCAGCGCCTTTCCTCTGTCACCCAATGTTATGAAGTGGCGCGCAGCCGGGTCATGACCTACGCCACGATTAAGATTTGTGTGGTCGACATGGCGTCTCGCCCTATTGCGAGAACGGGTGCAACGGTCGCTCTGCGCTCGTCGAAGTTTGTGAACGTTCGGCATGCGTAAGGGCGGTAGGCTGCGCCCTGGGCTCCTGCCTGCGCAGGAGCACGGGGGTACGGTGGTGGCCGTATTGCGGTACCGTCAGCAGGTGGGACGCTATTGGCAGCGCATCATCGGTCTAGAGCGGTGTCTCTTGTCCTCCGGCGCCGTCCACCAGCCCCCCAGCGACCGGCCGAGCCGCACTCCACGAAGCGGATAGGGCGTTGCCTTTCGCGGTCCGCCGCCACAATCGACCGTGCGAGCCGGGCCTCCATGAATCACCCTGCCCGCACGGCACTTGTTTCGGTCTGCCAGTCGCCCACGGGCCGGCGATCACTCCGCCGCGACGGGCGGCTCGGCTTCTTCGTCGGAAAGCGGCTGCTCCAGTCGGTTCACCATTTCCTTGGGGCAGACCTGCCAGAAATGGTCGCGCGCGCGATCCCAGTCGTGCAGCAGGCCGTGCGCCCAATTGCTGTCCGTCCGCTTGGCATGCTCCTCGACCAGCGCCTTGAGCACGCCTTCCCAATGCGCGCTGGCGAGGCGCTGCCAGATGATGCTCTCGGGATTGGCATGGCGCGCGAAGGTGGCACTTTCGTCATAAACGAAGGCCATGCCCCCGGTCATGCCCGCGCCGAAATTGGCGCCCACCTCGCCCAGGATCACGGCGGTGCCGCCGGTCATATACTCACAGCCATTGGCGCCGCAGCCTTCCACCACCACCTGCGCACCCGAGTTGCGCACCGCAAAGCGCTCGCCGGCCTGACCGGCAGCGAAGAGCTTGCCGGAGGTGGCGCCGTAGAGCACGGTGTTGCCGATGATGGTGTTCTCCTGGCTCTCCAGGGGTGAGGAGACCAGCGGCCGCACGGCGATGATGCCGCCCGAGAGGCCCTTGCCGACATAGTCGTTGGCATCGCCGAACACTTCCAGCGTGATGCCCTTGCACAGGAAAGCGCCGAGCGATTGGCCCGCAGTGCCGCGCAGGCGGACGTGGATATGCCCGTCCTGCAGGGTCGACATGCCGAACTTGCGTGTCACCAGTGCCGAGAAGCGCGTGCCCACGGCGCGATGCGTGTTGCGCACGGTGTAGGTGAGCTGCATCTTCTCGCCGCGCTCGAACACGGCCTTGGCGTCCGAGATCATCTGCGCGTCCAGGCTGTCGGGCACTTCGTTGCGCCAGGTCGGCAGGTTGAAGCGGCGCTGCGTGTCCTCGGCGTCCACCTTGGCGAGAATGGGGTTGAGGTCGAGGTCATCGAGATGGTCGGCGCCGCGATTGACCTGCTTCAGCAGTTCGGTGCGACCGATCACCTCGTCGAGGCTGCGGCAACCCAGGCGCGCCAGGATCTCGCGCACTTCCTCGGCGATGAAGGTCATGAGATTGATGACCTTCTCCGGCGTGCCGGTGAACTTGGCGCGCAGCCGCTCGTCCTGCACGCACACGCCCACCGGGCAGGTGTTGCTATGGCACTGACGCACCATGATGCAGCCCATGGCGACAAGGCTGAGCGTGCCGATGCCGAACTCCTCGGCGCCCAGGATCGCGGCGATGACGATGTCCCGCCCGGTCTTGAGGCCGCCGTCGGTGCGCAGCTTGACGCGATGGCGCAGGCCGTTGAGCGTCAGCACCTGATTGGCTTCGGCGAGGCCCATTTCCCAGGGCAGGCCGGCGAACTTGATCGAGGTGAGGGGGCTCGCGCCCGTGCCGCCGACATTGCCGGAGACCAGGATCACGTCGGCGTGCGCCTTCGCCACGCCAGCCGCCACGGTGCCAATGCCGGATTGGCTCACCAGCTTGACGCAGACTCGCGCATCCGGGTTGATTTGCTTCAGGTCGTAAATGAGCTGCGCCAGATCCTCGATCGAGTAGATGTCGTGGTGCGGCGGCGGCGAGATGAGCGTCACGCCCGGCGTGGCATGGCGCAGCTTCGCGATCATGTCCGTCACCTTGAAGCCGGGGAGCTGCCCGCCTTCGCCGGGCTTTGCGCCCTGCGCGACCTTGATCTCGATTTCCTCGCAGGCGCCCAGATATTCGGCGGTGACGCCGAAGCGACCCGAGGCGATCTGCTTGATCGTCGAGTTGGCATTGTCGCCATTCTCGCGCGGCTTGAAGCGCTCGCGGTCCTCACCGCCTTCGCCCGAAACGGCCTTGGCGCCGATGCGGTTCATGGCGATGGCGAGCGTCTCATGCGCCTCCGGGGAGAGCGCGCCCAGTGACATGCCCGGCGTCACGAAGCGCTTGCGGATCTCGGTGATCGCCTCGACTTCGTCGATGGGTACAGCCTGATTGGGATAGTTAAGCTCCAGCAGATCGCGCAGATAGACCGGCGGCAGGTCCCGTGCCCCGCGCGAGAACTGGAGATAAGTGGAATAGCTGTCGGTCGAGACGGCGGTCTGCAACAGGTGCATGAGCTGTGCGGAATATGCGTGGGTGTCGCCGCCGGCGCGGTGCCGGTAAAAGCCGCCCACCGGCAGCTTGACGACGGCCTGGTTGAAAGCCGCCTCGTGTCGCAGCAGGGCATTATATTGCAGCGAGGCATAGCCTTCGCCCGAGATCTTGCTCGGCATGCCGGGGAACAGATCGTTCACCAGCGCGCGAGAGAGGCCGACCGCCTCGAAATTATAGCCGCCGCGATAGGAGGAGATGACGGCGATCCCCATCTTGCTCATGATCTTGAGCAGGCCCTCGTTGATGGCGGTACGGAAACGCTCGCAGCATTCGTCCAGCGTGCGCTCGCCGAACAGGCCGCGCGCGTGGCGGTCGGCGATGCAGGCCTCGGCCAGATAGGCGTTTACGGTGGTGGCGCCCACGCCGATCAGCACGGCGAAATAATGCGGGTCGAGGCATTCGGCCGAGCGCACGTTGATCGAGGCGTAGCTGCGCAGCCCCTTGCGCACGAGATGAGTGTGCACGGCGGCGGCGGCGAGCACCATGGCAATTCCGACGCGGGCGGGGCCCACATTCTCGTCCGAAAGGAACAGCTCGGTCTGCCCGGCGCGCACGGCGATCTCTGCCTCATCGCGGATGCGGCCGATAGCGGCACGCAGCGCGTCGGCGGGGCCGTCGGCGGCGAAGGTGCAGTCGATTTCCGCCACGGCGCGGCCGAAATCATTCTTGAGGCGCGACCAGTCCGCACACAGCAGCACCGGTGAATCCAGCACCAGCACATTGGCGTTCTGCGATTCCTCTTCCAGGATGTTGGCGAGGTTCGAGAAGCGCGTCTTGAGGCTCATCACATGCCGTTCGCGCAGCGAGTCGATCGGCGGGTTGGTGACCTGGCTGAAATTCTGCCGGAAGAAGTGGCTGACCGTCCGCGGCTTGTCGGTGATGACCGCGAGCGGGCTGTCGTCGCCCATCGAGCCGACGGCTTCCTTGGCGTCCTCGACCATGGGGCTGAGGATCAGCTCCATGTCCTCCAGCGTCATGTTGGCGGCGACCTGGCGGCGGGTCAGCTCCGTCTTGGTCCAGGCGGGGCGTGCGTCGGCGCTGGGCGGCGGCAGGTCGGCGGCGGTGCGGAAACCGCGCACATAATCGGCATAGGGGCGCTCGGCGGCAATCCGGTCCTTGATGGCACGGTCGTCGTAGACTTTCCCCGCGTCCAGATCGACGGCGATCATGCGACCCGGGCCCAGGCGGCCCTTCTTGAGCACGGTGCTCTCCGGCACCACGACCATGCCCGTCTCCGACCCGACGATCAGCAGATTGTCGTTGGTCAGCGTGTAACGCAGCGGGCGCAGCGCGTTGCGGTCCATGCCTGCCACGGCCCAGCGGCCATCCGTCATGGCGAGAGCCGCCGGCCCGTCCCACGGCTCCATCACTGAGGCGAGGTAATTGTACATGTGCTGGTGCGCCTCGGGCAGGTCGTCCGAACTCTGCCAGGCCTCGGGTACGAGCATGAGCTTGGCGGTCGGCGCATCGCGGCCCGCGCGGCACAGCGTCTCGAACACCGCGTCCAGTGCCGCAGTATCGGAGGCGCCGGCGGGGATCACCGGCTTGATGTCGCCCGACTGCTCGCCAAAGGCCAACGCGGCCATCTTGATCTCGTGGCTCTTCATCCAGTTGCCGTTGCCGCGGATCGTGTTGATCTCGCCATTATGGGCGAGGGTGCGGAACGGCTGGGCCAGCCACCATTGCGGGAAGGTGTTGGTGGAATAGCGCTGGTGGAAGATAGCGATGCGGCTCTCGAAGCGCTCGTCGGCGAGGTCCGGATAAAAGACCGAAAGCGACTCCGCGAGGAACAGCCCCTTGTAGATGATCGACCGGCAGGAGAGCGAGCAGATGTAGAACCCGTTGATCTGCGCCTCGACCACCTTCTTCTCGATGCGTCGGCGCACGAGATAGAGGGCGCGCTCGAACTCGGCGACGTCCTGCTCCTCAGGCATGGGCCCGGCGATGAGGATCTGTTCGATTTCGGGGCGCGTGCTCTGCGCCTTCTCGCCGATCACCGAGACGTCGACGGGCACCTGCCGCCAGCCGTAGATCTTGTAGCCGGCTTCGATGATCTCGCTCTCGACGATGGTGCGGCAAGTTTCCTGCGCGTTGAGGTCCGTACGCGGCAGAAAGACCATGCCCACTGCCAGACGATTGGGCAGAGGCTTGTGGCCCGAGGCGGCAATCGCATCGTCGAAAAAGCGCACCGGCAGGTCGACATGGATGCCCGCGCCGTCGCCGGTCTTGCCGTCCGCATCCACGGCGCCGCGGTGCCACACCGCCTTCAGTGCGTCGATGGCGCTCGCCACCACCCGGCGCGAGGGCTTGCCATCCGTCGCGGCGACGAGGCCGACGCCGCAGGCATCGCTCTCGAACTCCGGACGATACATGCCCTCGACCGCGAGGCGGGCGCGTTCGGCTTCCATCTTTTCATAGTGCGTCATGGTCATCGGTCGGGTTCCCGGTGGGGTCAATCTTGAGAGAGGTAGCGCGCCATCACCTGCTGGATGACGGGCTGGAACTTGGCGGAGAGGCGCGCGACCATCGCCTGCGTCTGCTCCGTGGTCACGGCCATGATGCGGCCCTGGGTCTGCGCCATCTTGAGGCCTGCCGGCCGTGTCGAGAAGGCCGTGACCGCTTGCAGATCCTCGGCGCTCAGGCTCTGGATGCCGGCGGCGAGGGCGCTGCTGGTCACCGACTGGAGCGTGCCCTGCACGTCGGCCTCGCCATTCTGCTGCATCTGCGCGACGGAGGTCTGGGCGGCGGCCTTCATCCGCGTCATCATCCGCTGGCCGGCCGGGCTGCGGTAAAAGGCAATCACCTCGTCCATCTCCGGTTCGGTGAGCGCATCCTGATAGACATGGCCCAGAGCGCCAGAGAAATGTCGATATTCCTCTGCAATCTGCCGCGACAGCTCCGCCGTCACCGCAGCGCGCAACGCCTCGGTCAGGCCGGGCTTTGCCGCCTCCAGCGCGGTCAGGCCGCTGTCCTTTGCCAGCGCCTGGTTGAACGAGCCGAGGAAGGCCTGGCTGAACTGCTGCTCGAACTCGGCACGCGGCGAGACCGTCTCCAGGAGCGCCATCGCCTTGGGCGACAGCGCCGCCTGTGGGGCGGACTCCGGCGCGGCCGGCGCCTGGGCGAGCAGGGGCGCAGCCGGCGCCGCCAGCAAGAACGCCAGGCCCAGGGCTGAGAGCGGGGCGAAGCGAGGGCTCATGCCGCCGCCTTTTCCTTCTTTGCGGCCTTGGCGAGCAGATAGGCCTGCATGTGATCGGTCACGTCGCGCCCATCGCGAATGGCCCACACCACAAGGCTGGCGCCACGCACGATGTCGCCGGCGGCGAACACGCCATCAAGGCTGGTCATCATCGTGCGCGGATCGATGCGCAGCGTGCCCCAGCGTGTGGTCGACAGCGCGGGCTCGCCGAACAGGCCGGGAAGATCCTCCGGATCGTAACCCAGCGCCTTGATGACGAGATCGGCCGGGATGCTCGTCTCGCTGCCCGGCTCGGGCTCGGGCGCGCGGCGGCCGGAGGCGTCGGGCGGGCCCAGGCGCATGTGGATCATGCGCACGCCGGTGACATGCTCGGTGCCCTCGAAGGCGACGGGGGCGGAGAGCCACACGAACTCGACGCCTTCCTCCTCGGCATTGCGCACTTCGCGCTGGGAGCCGGGCATGTTCTCGCGGTCGCGCCGATAGAGGCAGCGCACGCTCTTCGCGCCCTGACGGATGGCGGTGCGCACGCAGTCCATGGCGGTGTCGCCGCCACCGATGACGACCACGTCCTTGCCGGTGGCGAGCAGCGAGCCATCCTCATGGCCGGGTACCGGATCGCCGAAGCCGGCGCGGTTGGAGGCGATGAGATAGTCGAGCGCCTTGACCACGCCTGCCGTGCCGACGCCCGGGGCCTTGATGTCGCGCGCCTTGTAGACCCCGGTGGCGATGAGCAGGGCATCATGGCGGGCACGCAACTGCGCGAAGCTGGCGTCGCGGCCGACCTCGAAGTTCAGGTGGAAGTGGATGCCCGCTTCCTCCAGTCGCCGCACGCGGCGCAGCACCACGTCCTTCTCCAGCTTGAAGCCGGGGATGCCGTAGGTAAGCAGCCCGCCGGGCCGGTCGTGCCGGTCGTAGACATGCACTTCATGGCCGGCGGCGCGGAGATATTCGGCTGTGGTGAGTCCGGCTGGGCCCGCGCCGATCACGCCCACCGAGAGCCCGGTGGCCTCACCGACTTCGACGGCCTCCACCCAGCCTTCCTTCCAGGCGGTGTCGGTGATGAACTTCTCGACCGAGCCGATGGTGACGGCGCCGTGGCCGGAAAATTCAATGACGCAATTGCCCTCGCACAGGCGGTCCTGCGGGCAGATGCGTCCGCAGATCTCCGGCATGGTGGAGGTGAGATTGCTGAGTTCATAGGCCTCGCGCAGGCGGCCCTCGGCGGTGAGGCGCAGCCAGTCGGGGATGTGATTGTGCAGTGGGCAGTGCACCGAGCAATAGGGCACACCGCATTGCGAGCAGCGCGCAGCCTGCGCCTCGGCCGAATCGGTGGTAAAGCTGGTCGAAATTTCGTCGAAATCCCGCGCGCGTTCATCGACTGGCCGCTTTTCCGGATAGGATTGCGCCCGCGTGACGAACTTCAGCATCGGATTGTCGGCCATTTACCCATTCCCTTTGGTGAACGGCGACGCATTTATGCCCGCAAATGCGGCGAGTCACGCATTTTCCCGGAAATAGGTTAGTCTTTATGGCCTATTTTTCTCGAGCCCTAGAGTAAATCTCCATCTTTGCAAAAAACATCTCAACGGCAATGGTCCGGTTCGGGCCTATCTCAACGTCAGCCAGGCAATCGCTGCGATCCCGGCGATGATCCGATACCAGGCGAACGGATAGAAGCCGCTGCGCGAGACCATGTCCACGAACCATTTGATGACCAGAATGGCGACGATGAAAGAGACCACGAAGCCGATGCCGATGTCGGTCCAGTTCACCGCCGCGCTCGCGAGCGCGTCGCGGTTCTTGGCGATCTCCAGCGTCGTGGCGCCGAGCATGGTCGGGATCGCCAGGAAGAAGCTGAATTCGGCGGCTGTGCGCCGGTCGATGCCCAGCATGAGCGCGCCCATGATGGTCGCGCCCGAGCGGCTGACGCCGGGGATCATCGCCAGACACTGGATGAAGCCGATACCGAGGGCGCGGGAGAAGGGGATGTTCGCTACGCCACTGATCCTGCCGGTCTCGATCAGTCGCTCGATGAGAATGATGGCGATGCCGCCCAGCACCAGTGCCACTGCTACCACCATGGGCGCGCCGAGCAGCGCCTCGATGTAGCTGTGCAGCGCCAGTCCGATGAGCGCCGAGGGCAGGAAGGCGAGGAGCAGATTGGCGATGAAGCGCCAGCTCGACTCCTCGCGCCGCAACAGGCCGAGCGCAACAGTCCAGAAGGTGCGCCAGTAGAGCACCACCACCGCCAGGATGGCGCCGAGCTGGATCACGACGTTGAACGTCGCCCAGCGTGCTGCGTCATAGCCGAGCAGCTCGCTCGCCAGAATGAGATGGCCGGTCGAGGAGACGGGCAGGAACTCGGTCAATCCTTCGACGATGCCGAGCAGGATGACGGTCAGTAAATGGCTGTCCATGGCGCGTCGGCGAGCCTCGAATGATCTGGGGGCGGGGCAGGGCAGGCGCGCGGGCGCCATGGCGCCCCCGGCCGGCGGATCGGTCAGACGGGCGCAGTCCGCGCGAAGCGGCCGTTCCGGCGATAACGCGTTAGCCAGGCAGGCGCGAGCGCCGCCATCGGCGTGGGGCGGATGTCGAATGCGGCGAATCCCTGGCCATCGGGCGCGGCGATATTGTCGTGCAGCAGCATCCTGAACTGGTCGAGCGTGATCGGCGCGCAGGGCGCCCAGCCGGTCAGAGCCGCCAGCGGCCGTGCCAACGCGTCCGGCACTGGCAGGAAGGCGGGACTGCGGCCCGTCTCAGTCGCGATCCACGTCATGATCTGCGCGAGCGAGAGCGTGTCCGGCCCCGCCAACTCGTAGGTTTCGCCGCCGAAGCGACCGGGATCGGCAACGGCCAGGGCGATGGCAGCGGCGACATCGCCCACGCTTACCGGCTGGAATTTCGTCTCGCCCCGGATCACCGGCACCACCGGTGCCGCGGAGACGAGGCGGGCGAAGCGATTGGTGAACTGGTCGTCCTGACCGAAGATGATGGACGGGCGCACGATGGTCGCCGCCGGGTAGGCGGCGCGCACGGCGGCTTCGCCCTCGCCCTTGGTGCGGCCATAGACGGCGGCGGCCTGCGGGTCCGCGCCGATGGCCGAGACGTGCACCAGCGTGGAGAGGCCGGCCGCTGCGGCGGCCTGCGCCACGTTGCGGGCGCCCTCGACATGGACGGCCTTCATGTTGCCCTTGAGCAGGCCGACCAGATTGACGGCGGCGCAAGCGCCCTGGGTTGCCCGGGCGACTGCGTCCGCATCGGTGATGTCGCAGGCCACGAACTGCGTGTAGCCCAGCCCGCCGAGCGCGCGCACCGCATAAGCGAGGCGCGGCGTCCGCTGCGCGATCCGTACGCGATAGCCTCGCGCGAACAGCGCCTGCGCCACGGCCCGGCCCACAAAGCCGCCGCCGCCGAAGAGCACTACTGTTCCAGCCTCGTCCGTCTTGCTCATGTTCCGACACCCTGCCGTCTTGAATGTTGCGCGCTGCCGCGCTGCCTGCCGGCGCGCGATTGGTTGCTCCGCGTTCCCTTGCAACAGCTCCCGCGCCAAGACAACCACCGGCGGCCTCATGCCCGGATTTTGGCCGCGATTTTAGCGCCGGTCCGGCGACATGCGGCACAAGCGCGGCACAAGCAGGCCGCAGCACGGCATTGGTCGGCAATCCCGCCGCAATCCTTTTTCATCTTCCCGCCATCGGCGCGGTTGACAAGGGAGTCTTGCCCGGCTAGGCGCCGCTCCCTACCTTGTTGGCCCACAAGCTGACCCGTGCCCAGATGGCGGAATTGGTAGACGCACCAGCTTCAGGTGCTGGCGATCGCAAGGTCGTGGAGGTTCGAGTCCTCTTCTGGGCACCATTACTCTAGGGCGTTGAAGCCCCTAGAGAATGTTAGAGACAATGGCTTTGCAGGTGTCCGGTACAAACGTACGCGGACAAAAGCCTATGTGCTCTCATCTCGATAGAGCGCCTGTAGGCCTGTTATCTGTCCCTAGGATAGCTGCTGACCCGCGCAAGGCCTAGGTATCGCGCTGTCTCATAGGCATTAAATACCAGATCATAGCGAGGGCCCCAGAAAAGCTCCCGGGTGAGGCGCGGCGGCTATCGTCCTTGCCAATTTCCCGGTCGATGCTGGTTCTCGAATCTCCAATCCGGCTTTGGCACAGGCCTCCGCGCGTCCGGCGAAGTGCCCTACCGCCCGTATTTGTTTGCCAGCGTTCATCTTCGGCCGTTGGCGACCGGGCTGTGACCGCGTATCAATATGGGGCGATCGCCTGCGCAAGTGGGTAGTGGTCGACGCGGAGAGGGGGAGACGCGATCTTGGGGGAGGACCATCCGGCAATTCAGCCAAGCCCGGGCGGCAGGCAGTCTTCCCAGGACGGCGCCGCTTCTTCGGCGTGTTGCGAGGCTGCCGCGCTGGATGGGGCGGGGCAGCATATGCAAGCCATCGCGCTCTTGTCGCGCGCCGCGGCTGGCGGCGATCTGCTCGCGAAGCGCACGGTGGGCCTGCGCATTCTTCTAGGTGATCGCGCGCCGTTGTTGGGCCCGGAGGGCGTCACGCTGCTGAGGGAAACGGCGAGCGATGGTGACGCGCTCTCGGCTGATCTGGTCTCCATTCTCTCCGGAGCGGGGATTCATTGCACCCAAGACTGGGGTGAGGCGCTCCATTGGCTTCAGTACGCCGCCGAGCTTGGCTCGCCGCGCGCCCGGGGCGCCCTGGGGGTCTTGTGCACGGACCCGGACCTCGCCGCGCGTGCTGCTGCCGCAGAGCCGGAGCGCGCTCTGTGGGGCGCGCTGCGTGCCGATATTGATCTGGGGGCCTGGCTGACTCCGCCGCCGGGCCGTGACGTCCATGGCGATCCGCTAGTGCGGGCCTATGCCGGCTTTGCGTCCCCGCGCCTGTGTGCCTGGCTGATGGCTCAGGCGTGCGGGCGCCTGTCTCGCGCGGAGGTCTATAATCCTCACACAGGGAGTGTCGAACAGACTGGGGAGCGCACCAATTCCGCGGCCTTGTTCAGCCTGCTGGACACCGATCTCGCGCAGATCATGATGCAGATGCGGATTGCGGCCGCTGTCGGCACGCCGTTCGCCCATCTCGAGCCGGCCGCCGTCCTGCATTATTCCGTCGGTCAGGCCTTTGAGGATCATTATGATTTCGTCGATCCGCAAATCCCCGAATATGCACAGGACATTGCACGCAACGGCCAGCGTGTCGTGACCTTCCTGCTCTATCTCAACGACGATTACAGCGGTGGCACCACGGATTTTCCGCGCCTCGCGCTCCGTCACAAGGGGCGTGCGGGTGATGCCATGTTCTTCGTGAATGTCCGCCCGGGCGGCGTGGGCGATACGCGCACGCTGCACGCCGGGCGTCCGCCGCAAAGTGGCGAGAAATGGGTGCTGACGCAATTCGTCCGCGATCGCGTTGTGGTGCCGGGACTCCAGCCCGGCTGACCAAAAAAACGACGGCCTCCGGGAGAAAGGGGCCGTCGCAAGTCGAGGTACTGCCATGAAACGCCCATGGTGCGCTCCACGCGGGATCGCACCATGCGCGCGGAACGGGCTCAGAGGCGCGCCGTCACGCCGATATAGAAGCGGCGGCCCAGCACATCGTAATAGCCCGAGCTGGTCGTTCCCACACCGCTGTTGGTGGGACTGCTCGAGGTGATCATCGGCTGTCGATTGAACAGATTGTCGATGCCGAAGCGAAGGTCGATATTCTCGAAAGCCTTCAGCGTGCCGTTCAGATCGAAGATGTGATAGTCGCCCGGGCCCCGCGATGTCGTAGCGGGATCGGCAATGCTCGCCGGATGCGGCTGCCCCGGCAGGAAGCGATGCCGCAGATTGATGGAATAGAGATTGTTCCGATAGGAGAGCGACGTGTTCAGCCGGTAGCGGAATGATGTGCCGGTGCCGGTGAAATCGTCCACCGGCCCGCCCTTGACGGCCTGCACGCGATTAAAGCTGACATAGTTGGCCAGGATGGACAGACCCAGCGTGCCGGGTGCGCCGATGCCCAGATCCCGCATTCTGGCGGACCAGTTCAGTTGCACGTCGAAGCCCGCCGTTTCCAGCATGCCGCGATTAACGTTGACCAGGCCAATGGAGCCGGAATCGCCCGTACCCTGCTGGCGCCGGATGCGCTGGCAGAAGGCGTTCTGCGGGTCGTAATTGGGATTGAACTGCGGATCGAAGCACTGGCGATAGGTCTCATCGAAACTGAGCGTTCCGATCGTGCCGTCGACATGGATGTTGTAATAATCGACCGCCAGAGTGAAGCGCGAGAGCAGCGGATGATCCGAGGGCGAGGAGAGAACCGCGCCGAGCGTCCACGTCTTCGCCTCCTCCGGCCTCAAATCCTTATTGCCGGTGATGTCCCCCAGGGCGATGCCGCCGGGCGTCTCCGTTGCGCGGTAGTTCAGCGGATCCTGAGAATATTCGGACGTTGGGTCATCGATCAGGATATTGCAGAGGTCGATGACCTTCTGCCGGTCCGCGTTGTTGGGATTGTTGCCATAGGCCGCAGCCGTGTTGGCGAGGCAGGGATCGCCGACCGAGCTGGCGACCACCGTTGTCGTGTCGCTCTGGAAAAGCTCGCCGACATTGGGGGCGCGCGTGGCCAGATTGTAGCCGCCGCGAATGCGCAGGAAGCGGGCCACCTGCCAATCGCCCAGAATCTTGTAGGTGCTCAGGCCGCCAACGATGTTGTAGTCCGAATAGCGATAGCCCAGATCCAGCTCGAACTTCTTGATGAGCGGCAGGTCCGCCACCAGCGGCAGCAGCACTTCGCCGTAGATCTCCTTAGACGAGATTTTGCCATTGGTGGAGCCGGAGCCGAACAGGCCGGCCGGCAGATCGGCGATGTTCTGTACCTGCTCGAGCTTGTCGACATGATAGTCGAAGTCGTTTTCGCGGTAGCTGACACCGAAGGCCGCGCGGGCCTCGCCGCCCGGCAGATTGAAGAGGCTGCCCTGGACGTTGGCTTCCGCGATCTGCTGGCTCAGCGTGGTGACGTGAGTCATCCGCCCTTCGATGGCCCGGATGCAGTCATCCGTCAGAGTCTTGGCGACATCGAAATATTGGAGGCCCGAGCTGCAACGGATGATCTTGCCGCCGAAACCCTCCGGATTGATGAGAGTGTTGCCTGTGATGCTGGCATTGCGCCCATAATTAGGCGCGGAGGCGAGCGCCCGCAGGTTGCTCACCGAGACGGTGCCGGCCATCGAGGACACGACGCGCGTGCGACCATGCGAGACGTAGGCCTCGAACGTCCAGTCGCTGACCGGCAGCTTGCCTTCGAAGCCCGTGGTGATCTGATAGATGGTGGTGTTGTTGTCGATGCCGCGATCGCCGATCTGCCGAAGCGCCGGGCTTTCCAGAACGAACGGCGCGTCGGGATCCGGACGCGAAGCGAGAAGCGCGGCCAGCTCTGTCGGCACCGGCCACACCTCCGAATTGGTGCATCCGCCGGTCGGGCCGCAGTTCAGCCCATAGACGCCGCCTGCCTGATAGTCCCGGTTGGTCGTGCCATCCTCATTGAGCGAAGGCTCGTAAAGCCCGCTGCCATGCGGAATGACGACGGCCCAGCCGCCCGCGGCCGGCGACCAGACGCGGCGCGTCTTGTTGCGCGTGTCAGTGAAGTTCGCCTGGGCGAAATAGGAGATGGAATCGGTCAGCTCGTAGCCGATCCGGCCAAAGGCCGAATAACGCTGCAACGGGTTGGAGATCATCGTGCCCAGCTGGTTCTCGCGCAGCACGGGCGTGGCGGAATTATCGAGATATCGGTAGGCGATGTCGCCGGACGAAGCGCCGGGCGCCACATAGCTGTTGATGAGGGTCTGCGCGCCCGCTTCGTCCACCATCAGCGGACCGTTATAGTGCGTGTAGCCGATGCCGCGATCCTGATAGACGCTGTTGTCTGCATTGAAGAAGAACGGTCCGGAGCGATTGCCGCCTGGCCCGCCGAAGACGGCGTCCACGGCGGCCTGGCTCGGCCTGTTCTCGCCCCAGCTCGCGTGGGGGTTGGGCGTCCAGTAGACGTCGCTCAGGCGCGAGGCGCGACCATAGGTCGATGCCGGATCAGCCCAGCCATCGCGGAAGAACTTGCGGTCACGGCTATAGGCCGCGCCGCGCGAGGCATGCTCGATCCCGAACATGACATTGCCCCGGCCATTGCCGAGATTGGCCCCCATGAGGGCCGACACGCGGAATTCCGCTGCGTCGCCCTTCTCCGTCAGGCCATATTGCGAGCCGAACTCGAAGCCGTCGAAATCCTTCTTGAGGATGAAGTTGACGACACCGCTCACGGCATCCGCGCCATAGACGGCCGAGGCGCCGCCCGTGATGACCTCGACGCGCTGCACCGCGGCCGAGGGAATGGAGTTGATGTCCACAATGAGCGAGCCGTTGATCGGCTGCCCGCGCCGGCCATCGATGAGCACGAGATTGCGGTTGGAGCCGAGGCCGCGCAGATTGACCGTGGACGCGCCCGGTGTGCTGGTCGCGCTATTCTGCACGTCCATCGTCTCGAACTGGCTCAGCGCCGGCACGAACTGCGGTAACTGGTTCAGCACCGTCTCAATGGCGACGGTACTCACATTTTCGAAGGTTTCCGATTCCAGTGTCACGATGGGGCTGTTGGCCTGAAAATCGCGGCGCACGATGCGCGACCCGGTGACGACGATCGCGTCGGGGGAGGCGGCCTCCGTCTGCCCACTCTCCTGCGCCAGCGCGGGCGTCGCCGCCAAGGCCATCAATCCGGCGCTCGTCAGCGCCGCCGCGCGCACAGTGCCAAGCTGGCGCATGACAACAGTGTTCAGTCTCATTCTTCGGTTCCTCCCCATGAAAAATTGTCGTTCCACAGGGCAAGGACGCAGCGTTTTTCAAAAGCCGTAACCGCTGCTTCAAAAAATTTCAGACGCGAGAAAATGGCGGCTACGCGGCGGTTTCCCGCCTTTATCTCGGGGCAGAATCCATGATAGCCGGATGCGAATCATCCGTCGCAATGCGTGAATGGGAGAGGTGGAATGGCCGCGAAACGATATGCCGGATTCTGTTCTCTAAGCGCCGGGCTGGGCACGCTCTTGGTTTTGGGAACCGCGCCCCAGCCTGCCGCCGCGCAGGATGACGCCGATCGCTGCGCTTCGTTGGCCGCGGCCGAGCGCGTGGCCTGTCTGCGCACGCTGCTCGCGGAAACCCAGGCGGCCCTGGCACGCGCCGAACGCGATCTGGAAACGCCTTCCGCAGCCGCGCAGCCCGGGGCCGCGACCCAGCCGACCATGCCGCCAGGCATGGAAACGCTGGGTGCCGAACAGGCCGCGCGGCGCACCGGCGCACCGCGTGCCGCCGCCGAGGAGGCGCAGCGTTTCGCAGCCACCATCGTTTCGTCCCAGCGCACCCCTCTCAATCGTCTCGAGATGCGGCTGGGCAATGGCCAGGTCTGGCGACAGATCCAGAGCGACATGCAAGTTGTCGACCTGCCCGCCGAGGTGCCGGTCGCCGTCGAGATCTGGCGGTCCGGCTTTGGCGGATACCGCATGCGCCTCACCGAGTTGGGCCGAACCCTGAAGGTCGAACGCCTGCGCTGATCGGCGCATACCCAAAACACCCTCGTCGCGCCCTCTATAGGCTTAGCGAACGCACCCCAGCGGGAACGAAAAGACGTTCGCGCCGGGAGGGAGCATGGCTTGTGTTGAGGGGCTCGACGCGAGGTCGAGAAACTGTGTCTCGCGGACAGGGACGGGCGCACATTTCCAGCCGAAAGCCGCAGAGTTCAGGGCCGCACTGGTGCGCTATTTCGCACGGCGCCTACGTGAACCGGAGGAGGCCGAGGATCTTGCTCACGAGGTCCTGCTCCGGCTGTTCCGCCGGGGGACGATCAACGACATGCAGGCCCTGCAATGCTATGTCTTCGAAACCGCGAACAGCGTGCTCGTCGACTGGACGCGGCGCAACAAGGCCCGCTCACGCGGCGCGCACCAGCCCATCGATGCCGACATCGTGGATCCGCGCGTCTTCCCGTGCGATCGGATATTGGAATCGCGGCAGGAAGTGAGCCGCGTGGCGGCCAGCCTGCAGGAACTTCCCGAGCGGACGCGCACGATCTTCATCCTGCGTCGGCTGGAGGGTATGAAGCATGGCGACATTGCGACGCGGCTGGGCGTCTCGCTGAGCACGGTGGAGAAGCATGTGCACCGCGCGGCTGCCCATTTGCTCGAAAGCGCCGATTAACGCCCTCATTCTGATCCCGTGCTCCTGCCTGCGCAGGAGCACGGATGCTTTCTGGCTTAGCGGCGAAGGCCGCTTTCGAGCGGGGCGGGGCGGCACCTTTGTCCGCCCGCACTCGTCTCGTCAGGGCGCCGGGTTTGCGGTCTGATTGGAGAGAATGGGCTGCTCGATGAGCGCTTTCTCCGCCTCGCAATTGGCTGGCGCCGCCGTGCCGGCGGCACGCAGCGCGGCGACCTCGGCCCGCGCCGCCTTCAGATCATCCTGATAGGCCGGCTTGGTCTGCACCACGGTCATGGTCGCCGTTGCCGCAAGGAAGCCCGCTTCGACCGCGCTGTGATTATGCGCCCCGCAGATATAGCGGCTTTCGCCATAGGCCCGGCCGCGTTGCAGGATTTGCTGCGCCCGTTCGGGCATGACGCTGGCGAGCACCAGTGCCCAGGTCCACCCGCCCGTAGTGTGGCCGGAGGGATAATCATAGCTCATGCGGCCGGTGCGGCGGTCCATCAATTGTTCGGGCGGCTGGCAGCTCGGCCCCTGGTCGATCACATAGGGCCGCTCGCGCTTGTAAACATCCTTGGCCCGGCCGCTCTGCATGCCGGTGTCCATCGTGGCGCGCTGGAGCACCCTCAGGAGCCGTGGCGCGTTTTCGGGCGTCAGTGCGACGCCGGCCGCGCAACTGAAATTACGCAGCATGGAGGCGGGGCTGAAGTCCACATCACTCTCCGCCAGCGCATAGCGTGGCGTACCGACCATCGAGCGGGTATCGCGGAAGATGTCCCGATCGGTCTCATAGCGCGGATCGCCGGGACGCGGGGCCGCTTCCAGCACCGGCGTGACGTCGAATTCCCCGGCTGCCAGATAGCCGGCCGGTCGCTCCGGCTGGGCCAGCGCCATGGCCGCCGTTCCGGCAAGAGCCAGGGCAAATGTCAGTTTAACGTGCATCCTCTTTTCTCCTTGGTTCGATCATCAAAACTCATTGTGCAGTCGAATTGCGCAGCCGGTCCCCGGTCGGCCCACGCTAAAAGCGCCCTCTCAGCCCAAGCCGGAACTCCCGGCCGTTGAACGACGCGCCGTCATAGACCCCGTATCCCTTGCCGACGCTCTGGACATCCGCGGCTTTCCAGCCGCCATCGGTGAGATCGGCGACTTCGAAGAACAGCTTGATGTTAGAAAGCGGCCTGGGCAGCCGGTAGCCGAGGAAAAAATCGAGCTGGGTATAGGCGCCGGTGAAGCGATCGACGCCGAAATCACCGACGGATCGAAAGGATTGGGCCTGATAGCTGGCCGAAAGATTGGCGTCGACCCGTCCATTGTCGAAGAAGAAAGAGGCGTTGCCATTGAATTCCGGCGCGCGATAGAAGCTGGTGTGACGCCGCAATTTGTCGCCGGGCTTGTAATGGCCCAGGGCGACGATGGCGTCCGTATTGTTCAGCATCCGGTTGACCACGAACTCCGCCTTGCTGCGCAGGAGGGTCAGATTTCCGGAGAAGCCGAAATAGCGCAAGAAGCCCGGTGCCCATGAAAAGCGGTGATTGACGCCGATTTCCGCACCGATCAGCGTAGCGCCGGGGCCATTCATCGGTTGGCTGAAGCTGACCGTGGCATTGTAGCGATCGCCGGCCAGCGCCTCGATGCCGCCCACGGGTGCGAGCAGCTGGACGGCCTCCGGCGCCATCAGCGTTTCGACGAAGGCCGTGTCGAGCGTGTTGTCCGACGATTCCGCGCCAATGAAGATGAAGTTGCGCAGATATTTGTGGAAAAGACCCAGCGAGAGCGATGTGCCGCGGGTGGGATACCACTCGACCGAGAGATCGAGATTGAACGATCGTGTATTCTTCAGCTTGGGATTGCCGTTGCGCACATTGAACACGACATTCCTGATCTGCTCCGGCTTGATGCCGCCCGCAGCAACCGCGCCCGCGACGTCCTGGACGCCAGGCAGAATGGCACCGCCGCCATCATTCTCAATATCCATGGCGATATTGACCGTGGAGGCGCGCCCAAGCTGCGAATAGGTCGGGCGCGCCAGTGATATGCCCGCGCCGAAGCGGACCTGGAAATTATCTGTCACCTGGTAGCGCGCGGTCACACGCGGCAGGACTTCCCGGTTCCGGGCATGCGTGCGCACCACATCCAGTGCCACGCCTGGCTGGCCGAGATCGAGCAGGCGAACGCTCTCGCTCGAGATGAGCTGGAGTTGTCCTATAAAACTGAGAGGCGTTGCGAACGCCCCGCGATATTGCTCGAACCGCACGCCACCAATGACAGTCAGCCGGTCTGCTTCGAAGGTCGCTTGCAGATAGCCGGCGAAAATATCTTCCTGCCCATCGAAGAAATCGCGCGAATAGTAAGGGGCCTCGGCCGCCAGGAAGCTGTCCAAAGCGCGCTGCGCCCAGTCGCGCCATTCGCGCTCGCCGAACCGGGGAATCGTCCGGACGCCGAGCGGCGCCAGCGGATGGCCGATCTGTGCAAGGTCCGCTTCGCCGATGTTCAGGAGCGGCGCGAACGCTCTCAAGGGCGTGCCCAGGGCGTTGCCGGGACTTGACCCGCTGAATGACCCGTCGACGTTCAGCCTTGTTGCTGTCGACTGATAATAATCGAAGAAGGTATAGCGGTCCGACCGCTCGAACTTCCCGCCTATCGCAATGCTGTCCAACGTGCCGCCCAGCAGCCTGATCTGCGGCCGATAGACGATATCGGCCTTGAAGGCATAACGGTCGTTCCGCTGCGTCATTTCATATTGCCGAAAGCCGACATTCTCGGTGTTGTCGAGCAGGTTGGCCGCTCCGGCCGCAAAGCCGGCATCGCGCATGATGGCGAGGTTAGGCACGGGCATGAAGGCGTGCCTGAAACTGAATGGTTGGTAGGTGAGCGGCGGTGTCCGTCCGCGATCGAACCGGTTATTCGAGCTGAACTCGATGTCCGTTTGCGGATTGATGGATTGGGCCGTGGCATAGCTCGCCTGCCAATCGATGGTCCAGGGGCCCGTGTCCGTTCGACCCCGGAGCTGAAGGATGGCATTGGAATCGACCGAATCTTCCAGCTGTGCATTAAAGTCCAGCTCAAGGTCGGTCATCGTGGCGACGAGCCGATCGCCTTGCAGCGCGAAGGCGCCGACATCCTCGTCGAACGCGATTTCCCATTCGTTGCCGTGGATCCGGGTTCGGCTGTACCGGCCGCTGAGTGTGAGCAGCGTGTGCTCGGCCGGGCGCCAGTCGATCGTGCCCGAAAGCGACAGCGTGTCGCGCATCTGCTCCTGAAGTTGGTAGCTGTGATCCTCGAAAAACAGTTGCGCCGGACTGAAGAAACCGGAGGGGAAGCTGCGATAACTGGCCTGCGAGACAAGGCCCCGGTCGAAGAGCTCGCGCGCCGGAATCGTTCTGCCGCTGGCGTCCGGAATGCCGTCGATATAGGCTAGATTGATGAAATCGTCGGCGATCTCGTAATTATAGGTGAAGCGGCGACGGACATAGGCCGACAGATTGATCCCGAACCGGTCGTTGAAGAGCCGCGTGACGGAGAAGCTGCCGTCGAAGCCGGGCTTTCTTGAAAAATCGCTGTAGTTGACGGCGCCGTCCACCCTAAATTGCGAGCGCTTGTCTCTCAGCGGTGTCCTGGAGATGATGTTGACGGCGCCCCCCACGCCCGAGCCTTCATCGGCGGGCAGGGGGGATTTGAAGATCCGGATTTCCTGAACATTGTCCGAGGTGATGCCTTCCAGGGGTACGCCGCGGCTGTAATAGTTCACCTGCGCCGCGTTGACCCCATCGAACTGGATGAGTGAGAGCGCGGAATCGAGGCCGCGGATCGAGACGAAGGCCCCGTCGCCCGTTTCGCCATTGCGGAAGAGAGCGACACCCGGAATGCGCGCGAGCGTCTCCGCGACGTTTTTATCCGGCAATTGGCTTGCCTGGTCCGATGTCAGCACGTCGAGGATTCGGTCCGCCTTGTGCTTGGCTTCGGAGGAGAGTTCGGCATCAAGCAGACGCCCGGTCACGACGATTGGGCGGGACGCCTCCTCGTTTTCCTGCTCTTGCTCATTCTCCTGGCCGAACGCGCCGGAAGAAAAGATGAAGCGCCCATTCGCGTCCCGTCGGCCGATGCCGATGGTGCGCGCATTGACGTAGATGAAGTCCAGGCCAGAGCCGAGCAGGATACGTTTGAGCGCGTCCCGCTCAGAGAAGCGTCCGTGAAGGGCACGGGCCCGCAGGCGCTGGGCGTCTTTCGAATAGAAGACGATCTGCTTGCCGACCTGACGGGCAAAGGCCTGCAGGGCTGTCGACATGGGTTGCTCGGGAATGGAGATGTCGACGAGCGCGTCCTGGCGGGGGACATCCGGCGCGGCGGCCTGTGCGGGTGCCGGAACTGGCGTCGCCACAAGGGCGCTTGCGAGCAGCAACATCCGCGCGAATGAGGCACTGGCAAGCGAGCAGCGTAAGCGGCGCAGCGCCATGTGCCTATGATCCTCCCCTCATGCCCCGTCCAGTTGATGGCTCAGGCCTTATTTGAAGAGCGGTCACCGTGGCCATTTTGGGTACGGAGGCCGCAGCATTTGGCTATGCGACCGCATTTCGGCTGCTTTTGTCAATCTGGTTATACCCAGATACCTCATGCGCAACGCTCTTAAGCGATGCAGACATGTGTTGCGCTGTCTGCAATGGTTCGGAACGTCAGGCGCGGCGGAGTGCGGAGTGGCCAGAGAGACCGAAAAGGACAAGACGGACGCCTCCCCTGCCACCGCGCCGCCGGAGCACCTGCCCGGCACGGGCGAGCGGTTCGGGAGCGTCATGCGCCACTATGCGCCACGTCTCTTGCGTTTTCTCGAAATGCGCACGGGAAATCCGGCCGATGCGCAGGATATTGCGCAGGAAGCCTATATGCGCCTTTGCCGCGTTCCTCAGGCAGAGCTGATCCACAAGCCGGAATCCTATCTCTTCCGTATAGCGTTCAACCTCGTCGGCGAGTTCATGCTGCGTCGGAGCAAGCAGCCGGTGACGCTCGATCCCGAAACAGCGGAGGCGGTTTTGGTGCAGGGCGATGGCGGGCGCTTCTGCGATCAGATGGAGAACCGCTCCGAAATTCAGATGCTGGAGAAGGCGCTTGCCGAATTGCCTCCGCTTTGTCAGGCAGTGCTGCTTCTGCGTAAACGGGATGGCTACTCACATCAGGAAATTGCAGAGCGGCTCGCCATTTCACCGCATACCGTGCACAAATATCTGACCCGCGCGCTCTTGCAGTGCCGTACGGTCCTCCAACGGGAAATCCCATGACCAACGGTGTCCCCAATCGTCAGATCGCCGAGGAAGCGGCCGACTGGGCCGTGCGTCTCGATGCGGGCTTCCTTTCCGAGGCGGAGCGGCGGCATCTTGCCCAGTGGCTTGTCGCATCGCCCGTCCATGTGGACGAGTTGCTCTATGCCGCAAGCATATTGGGCGGAATGGAGATGGTGGACGGCGCCGGCCGGATTTCCGTCGACGCGCTACTCGCCGCCCATGCGCCGGAGGTCATTCCACTTTTCGCGCAAATCCCCCATCCGGCCGCGTCGAATGATGACGTGACCAAGGAGGGCTCTGCTACACTCCACCCAATAAAGCCCGGCTTTCGCCCCCGCTGGTTTGCCGTGGCGGCGGCGCTGCTGCTGATGATCGTAAGCGCGGCCTATCTTGTGCCGTCCTGGCCCGGTCTCTGGGGAAGTGAAACGGCGATCACCTACGACACCACGAGAGGGGAGCAGCGCTCGGTCGTTCTCGATGACGGCTCCATCGTGCATATGAACACGAATTCCAGCCTGCGCGTGATCTTTGCGGGAGAGGAGCGGCGAATCGATCTTCTGAAGGGCGAAGCGCTGTTCGAGGTTGCGCACGATCCGACTCGCCCGTTTCGCGTTTATACCGACCACACCGTCGCCCAGGCCGTCGGCACCAAGTTCAACGTGGAGCGCGATGAGAAGGGGGTTCATGTGGTGGTGATGGAGGGCAAGGTTCTGGTAGGCCGGCAGCCGGACGCGCAGTTCCAGCGTTCAGCTGCCGCGAAAGCGCCGAATCCGGGGGCGGGCGACGTTCTTGTGCTCGCCGGATACCGCGCCGACATGCAGCAGGACTTCGCAAGCCCCCGGGTGAGCGAGGCGGACATGTCCGAAGTGACTCTCTGGCGTGCACGCCAACTGTCGTTCGAGGATGAGCCGCTTTCCGAGATTGCTCAGGAGTTCAATCGTTATAACCGTGTGCAGATGGTCGTGACGGACAAGAAACTCGCCAGTGCGCGCTTCTCCGGCGAGTTCAGGTCCAACGATACGGAGTCATTTCTTGCCTTCCTGGAACTGACACCGGGCGTGCATGTTGACCGCTCCGATCCGGATCAGGTGGTTCTGAGTTTGCGGCCCTGATAAGGCGGCGCGCTGTCGCCCATGCTCGGTGCGCGGCGATCCGGAACGCGGCCGCCCATCTGCCATCCTGAAAATGCGCCAGTGATTAGAGGTCACAGGGTACGGCAAAACAGGCCGGATATCGCAGCAATGGACGAATAGCGGCGGCACAAGATGCGCGGCTGTGCTAGGGAGAGTCGCATGAGCAGCAATCAGGACGCCCGGCAGCAGTTTCAACGCATGATGAAATGGATCGTCCTTGCGGCGGTGCTGGTCGTCATTGCCGCTTTGGTGTTCCTCGGCAGCGTCGGGACGCTCACCGCGCACACGGTTGTGGCGACGATTTTGGGCGTGTTTTTCTCCGTGACGTTGGGCTGTGGCCTGTTTGCACTCGCCTTCTTCAGTGACAAGAGCGGGCACGACAGCAGCGTTAGCAACGCGACGCGCCGTTCCGACGACTGAGCGGGGCCCGGCGGGGCTCTCCGGCATAGCCAGCAGCTTATTTAGGATCTGTCCGGGCAAACAGAGGCACCAGGCCTGGCCAATGCCTTAGCCGCCCGTGCGCCCGCCCCCGCAGCAGCACGGGCTGTGCTCAGTCAGGAGCGGATTGTCGCTAGTGGTTATCCCGCGGCAGGCCCTTGGTCTGTGCGATGCGCTGATAGTCCTCTGCGCCCTCCAGGATCGCGCCGTCGCCGAGCTGGCCGACCAGCGCACGCTGGATCTGCTGCCAAGGCGTTTGCGAGGCGGGATAGGGATAGCCGCCCTGCGCCTCCAATTCTGCGCGGCGGCGGGCCAGTTCTTCCTCGCTCACCAGAATGTCGGCGGTGCCGGCCCTGAGGTCGATGCGTACGCGGTCGCCGGTGCGCAGCAGCGCGAGATTGCCGTTCACCGCAGCCTCGGGGCTGGCATTGAGGATGGACGGGCTGCCGCTCGTGCCCGACTGGCGGCCGTCGCCCAGGCATGGCAGCGAATGCACACCGTCGAGGATCAGGTGCGCGGGCGGACGCATGTTCACCACCTCGGCCGCGCCGGGATAGCCGATCGGCCCGGTGCCGCGCATCACCAGCAGCGTGTCAGGCGTGATGGCGCTGGCCGGATCGTCGATGCGCGCATGATAATCTTCCGGCCCGTCGAACACGACCACTGGCCCCTCAAACGCATCGGGATCGTCGGGATTGGAGAGGTAGCGCGCGCGGAACTCCTCGGAGATGACGCTGGTCTTCATGATTGCGCTGTCGAAGAGATTACCCGAGAGCACCACAAAGCCCGCCGCTGCCTTGAGCGGCTGGTCGAACGGCCGGATCACGCGCTCATCCTCGATTGGCACGCCCCGGCAGTTCTGGCCGATGGTGCGGCCGTTCACGGTCCGGGCATCCTCGCGGATGAGCCCGGCGCTGATGAGCTGGCTCGTCACGGCAGGCACGCCGCCGGCGCGATAAAAGTCCTCGCCCAGATATTCGCCTGCCGGTTGCAGGTTGACGAGCAGCGGCACGTCGAGCCCATGCGCCTGCCAGGTCTTGAGCGGCAGGTCGATGCCCATGTGCCGCGCCACGGCGGTCAGGTGAATCGGTGCGTTGGTCGAGCCGCCGATGGCGCTGTTGATTGCGATGGCGTTGAGAAAGGCGTCATGGGTCAGAATGTCGGAGGGCTTGAGATCCTCATGCACCATCTCGACGATGCGCTTGCCGGTGCGCCAGGCGCATTCGGCGCGGTCCCGATGGGGCGCGGGGATGGCGGCGGAGCCGGGCAGCGACATGCCAAGCCCCTCGGTCAGCGAATTCATGGTCGTCGCCGTGCCCATGGTGTTGCAATAGCCGGTCGAGGGCGCGGAGGAGGCGACGAGGCGGATGAACTCGGCATCGTCGATCTCGCCCGCCGCCAGCATCTCGCGTGCCTTCCACACAATGGTGCCCGAGCCGGTGCGCTCGTTGCGATACCAGCCGTTGAGCATGGGCCCCACCGAGAGGGCGATGGCGGGGATGTTGACGGTGGCGGCGGCCATCAGCGCAGCCGGTGTCGTCTTGTCGCAGCCGATGGTGAGCACCACGCCGTCGAGCGGGTAGCCGTAGAGCACTTCCACAAGGCCGAGATAGGCGAGGTTGCGGTCCAGCGCGGCGGTCGGGCGCTTGCCGGTCTCCTGAATGGGGTGGACCGGAAATTCCAGCGCAATGCCGCCCGCCTCGCGAATGCCTTCGCGCAGCCGCTCGGCCAGGACGAGATGGTGGCGGTTGCACGGCGAAAGATCGCTGCCCGTCTGTGCGATGCCGATGATCGGCTTGCCCGAGCGCAGCTCCTCAAGGCTAAGGCCGAAATTGAGGTAACGCTCCAGATAGAGCGCCGTCATGTCGATATTGTCGGGATTGTCGAACCACGCGCGGCTGCGCAGTTGAGACGAAGGCTTGGGCGTGGTCATGGGCAAAGGGGCTTCCCGGTATGAGCGAGTCCTTTGTGCATATACTCATACAAATTGACGCCAGCAAGGCTGCCCATATCGCTCAGGCTCGCGCCGCTGCTGATGGGCCTACGGGCTACCCCGCGCCCAGACAGCGGCCCGACGCTTTAGAATCGACCCGGCAGCCGACGCGCGCTCCTTCCCGGCCGCCCGATGGCAATCTTATGGGCGGCCGGGTGGAGGCGGCTGTGCCGCGTCCGCCAAGGTGATAAAATCCTAGGTTCGCGCCGCCCGCGCCGCAAAGGCGTCCGCGATCGCCTGGCGCAGCAGCTTGGGCCTGCCTTCGCCGTCATAGGGGCAACAGCGCAACGGGGCCTTGTCCTCGCGCGGGCTGAAGCCTTGTAGCCAGCTATATTTGTCGTTGAGCCCCCAGCAGAGCACGTCCTTGAGCTGCGGATAGGAGAGCATGAGGTCCAGATAGGCGCGGGCATAGGCGGCCACCCCGCGATCCCGCCGGGCAACATCCATGGGTAGCGCATTGTCCTTCACGTCGAATTCGGTGATGACGAGATCATAGCCCATGCCCGTCACTTCATCGAGGAAGGCGCGGAAGCCCTTTTCGTCATGCGGGCCCAGGCCAGTCGTCGGATCGAGCGTGTACATCTCGATATGCGACTGGACGCCCAGCGCGTCGACCGGCGTGCCGCGCGCCTTGAATCCCTCCAGCAGCTTGAGCACGCCCGCGCGATGCGCCTCCTGGCCGGGTTCCCAGCTCATGAAGTCATTATAGACGAGCTGGATGCCCGGCGCATGCTCCCGCGCGGCATGAAAGGCGCGGTCGAGCAGGCCGGCCTCGCTGCCGAAGGCTTGGGAGAGCACGGTTTTTTCGAGCGCGCCCGTCTCCGGCACCACGGCTTCGTTGACCACATCATAGCTCACGATCTGGCCTGCATAGCGCGCCGTCACCGTGCGGATGTGGCTGACGAGGATGTCCTCTGCCCGGCTGGCTGGGCGCGTGCCGAAATCGAGCGTGTTGAGCCATTTCGGGAACCATTTGGCCTTGTGCCAGAGCAGCGTGTGCCCCCGCATCGCCATGCCTTGGGCCTGCGCATAGGCCATCATCCCGTCAAAACGCGTAAAATCGTAGCGGTCCACGTCCGGCCGTATGGCAGCCCATTTGAGTTCATTTTCTGCGACCAGGATGTTGCAGTCGCGCTCCAGTAGCGCGGCATAGCCGGGGTTGAGATAGGAGGCACTTTCGATGCCGCGCGGGAGGGCGTTGAAGGCCGAGCCGAAGCGGCAGCCGGCTTTCTCGGCGGCCGCTGCGAGGCTGTCGGCCGGCCGCTGCGTGGCGGCGCGGAGCGTGGGCATGCCCGTGAGTGCCATGGCGGCGGCGCCTGCCGTTCCGGCCAACATCCGCCGGCGATCGATGTGCGTCTGCGTCATGGTCAGTCCTTTCCGATGGTGAGAGATGCGATCATGGCCAGCGGGCCTTGCGCGAGGAACCGGGTCACGGTGTCGCTGAGCCGCGCGACGAGATCGGGCTGCTGCGCCGCCAACGAGCCGAAGACCTCGCCCAGTGCGAGCAGGCGCTGGCACGCGATGGCGGCCGTGGCGCTCTCGCGCCAGAGCGCGGCGGTGCGGGCGGCGAGCGGATCGTCGACGGTGAAGCGCTCACCCTGCGCATCCACGCCGCGCTGCCATAACATCCAGGCGGCAATGGCCAGTTCCAGCGCCGGCGAGGGGAGGCCGGCCGCCAGCCGGATCCGCAACGGCGCGACGAGTCGCTGCGGCAGCTTCTGCGAGCCGTCCATCGCGATCTGGGCCGTGCGGTGGCGCAGCATGGGATTGGCGAAGCGGTGCATCAGTGCCGCGCGGTAGCGGGCGAGATCAAGCTCGGGCGGCGGCGCGAGCGTGACGGCGCTTTCATCCCACAAGCGCGTGATGAAGGCACGGCGGTGCGGATCGTCGACGAACGCATGGACATGGGCGATGCCGGCCAGCCCACCCAAATAGGCGATGGCCGAATGAGCGCCGTTGAGCAGGCGCAGCTTCGCTTCCTCCCAGGGGGCAACGGCCTGCGTGAGCGTCACGCCCGCCCGCGCAAGGTCCGGCATCACGCCCGCGAAGCGCGCTTCCAGTACCCATTGGGTGAAGGGCTCGGTTTCGATCAGTCCGGCATCGCATAGGCCATGAGTGGCCGCGAAACGGTCGATGCGTTCGGGCGGCGTTGCGGGGACGATCCGGTCGACCATCGAGGATGGGAAAGCGCCTTCGCGCGCGATCCAGTCCGCCAGTGCGCCGTCATGCGCACGCGCCATGGCGAGGACGGCGTCGCGTAGTAGAGCGCCATTGTGGGGCAGATTGTCGCAGCTCGCAGCGGTGAAGGGCGGCAGGCCGGCCGCGCGCCGCCGCGCCAGCGCGGCGACGATGAAGCCGGGCGCGGTGCGCGGCGTCCTAAGGTCGGCGAGATCGGCAGCGATGCCGGCATTACCGCGGTCGAGGCCGCCGCCGGCCCGGTTGAGGCCATAGCCCTTCTCCGTGACGGTCAGCGTGACGAGATGGACGCTCGGCTGGACCATGGCGGTGACGACCGCTTCGGGGTCTTCCGGTGCCACGAGAATGCGCCGTAGCGTTCCGATAACGCGTGCATCCTCGCTCTCGCCATCCCGGACCAGCAACGTGTAAAGCCCGTCCTGCGGCGCCAGCCGATCGCGCACGCTAGCCGACCGCAGCGAGACACCCACGACGCCCCAGCGCCTGTCTCCCGTGGCGGCGACGGCGTCGAGATAGGCGGCCAGATGCGCCCGGCTGAAGGCGCCGAGGCCTAGATGGACCACGCCCTCCGCGAGTGCGGCGCGGTCATAAGCCGGCGTGGCGATCCGGCTCGCCCGTGCGGGCAACTGTCTGAGCGAAAGACGCGCCGTCACAGCCGGTAGGCCGCCTTTGCCAGGTCATAGGCCAGCGCGCGCGCGATCTCGTGTGCCTCGTCCTCGCTCAGCCGGTGGTCGGCGACGAGCTGGGCCAGCCACGCGCAGTCCATCCGCCGCGCCACGTCATGGCGGGCAGGGATAGAGAGGAAGGCGCGAGTGTCGTCGTTGAAGCCGACCGTGTTAAAGAAACCTGCCGTCTCGGTCACGCGCGCGCGGAACCGGCGCATGCCCTCCGGGCTGTCGTGGAACCACCAGGGCGGGCCCAGACGCAGGGCAGGATAATGGCCGGCGAGTGGCGCTAGCTCGCGCGCGTAACTGTCCTCGTCCAGCGTGAAGAGAATGAGCGTGAGGCGGGGGTCGTTGCCATGGGCATCCAGCAGCGGTTTCAGGGCGCGGACATAGTCGGTGGGGGCCGGAATGTCGGCGCCGACATTGGGGCCAAAGCGGGCGAAGAGCGCGGGATTGTGATTGCGCCAGGCGCCGGGATGGAGCTGCATCACCATGCCGTCCTCCAGGCTCATCCGCGCCATCTCCAGCAGCATGGCGGCGCGGAACTGCTCGGCTTCCGCCGCGCTGGGCTCGCCCGCCAGCGCCTTGGCATAGAGCAGCGCCAGATCAGCCCGGTCGAGCGCGCAGGTGGCTGCGCTGGGGTGGCCGTGGTCCGTCGCGGTCGCGCCATGGGCGCGGAAGACGGCACGGCGGTTTTCATGCGCGCGCAGATAGCCCGCCAGCGTACCGATATCCTCGCCCGCCAGCTCGCCGAACCGAGCCACATGGTCGGCGAAGTTCTCATGCTCGGGGTCCATCACCGGATCGGGCCGGTAGGTGGTGATGACGCGCCCGCCCCAGCCGCTCTCGCGGATCGTCCGGTGATGAGCGAGCGAGTCGTTAGGACTTTCGGTCGTGGCGATCACTTCGATGCCGAAGCGCTCGAACAGCGCGCGCGGACGGAAGGCGTCGGTACGCAGCGCCGCGTCGATCGTGTCGAAGACATGATCCGCGCTTTGCGCGTCGAGCTGCACGTCGAGGCCGAACACGTTTGCGAACACCCAGTCCAGCCACAGGCGCGAGGGCGTGCCGGCAAAGAGATGGTAGTGCGCGGCGAAGCGGCGCCAGATGGCGCGGGGATCGGTCTCCACCGGCGTGCCGTCACGCGTGGAGACGCCCAGCTCTTCCAGCCGCACGCCCTGGCTGTAGAGCATGCGCAGGACATAATGGTCCGGCACGATGAGCAGATGCGCCGGATCGGAAAAGGGGGCGTCCAGGGCGAACCAGGCCGGGTCGGTATGGCCATGCGGACTGATGATCGGCAGGGTCCCCACCTGCGCGTACAAGGCACGGGCAATGGCGCGCGTGCGGGGCTCGGCGGGGAAAAGACGGTCCGGGTGGAGCGTGAGAGGCCGGGGCATCGTGGCGGCTCAGTCGTCGGTACGCAGCGGAGCCGGGTCGAGGCGCGGCACCAGCAGGTGGATGGCCGTCAGTGCGATCATGTAGCCGAAGGCCGCATAGGTGATGATGGGCACGTAGCTGCCGGTCAGCTCCAGCGTCCAGCCTGTCGCCTGCGACATGAGGATGCCGCCCACCGAGCCGGCCGCGCCGCCGAGGCCCGCCACCGTCGCCACGGCCCGGCGCGGATACATGTCCGAAATGAGGGTGAAGATGTTGGATGAGAAGGCCTGATGCCCGGCCGTGGCAAGGCCGATGATGAGCACAGCCACCAGCGGATTGGGCGCGTTGACCACCAGCAGCAGCGGCAGCGCGCAGCAGGCGGCGATCAGCAGTGTGAGCTTGCGCGCCGGGTTGACCCTCCAGCCGCGCTGGATGAGGTGACTGGAGAACCAGCCGCCGGCAATCGAACCCAGATCGGCGATCAGATAGACGGCGATGAGCGCCGGGCCGATGGTAGCGAAGATGCCGCTGTCGCCCTTGGGAAACAGCGCCATGCCCTGCGTCTTGTCCAGGAAGTCGGGCAGCCAGAACAGGAAGAGATACCAGACCGGATCGGTAAAGAACTTGCCGGCGATGAAGGCCCATGCCTGCCGGTGGCGCAGGGCCTCGCGCCAGGCGAGGGGCCGGCATGCGGGGTCTTCGCCGTCTTGGTTGATATAGGCGCGCTCCTGCGCCGTGAGACGCGGGTGATCGTCGGGCGTATGGTAGAATTTGAGCCAGGCGAACAGCAGGATGAAGCCGAGACTGCCGGTCACGATGAAGGCAATGCGCCAGCCATGGAAGGCGGCGACCCACAGACCGACAATGGGCGTGATGAGGACGCCGACATTGGCGCCGGCATTGAGGATGCCCACGCCCAGCGCCCGCTCCTTGCGCGGAAACCATTCCGCTACGGACTTGACCGAACCCGGATAGGCGCCCGCCTCGGCCACGCCGAGCACGGTGCGGGCGAGCACGAATTGCAGCACCGTATGCGCGGCGCCGTGCAGCATGGCGGCGATGCTCCAGATGCCGAGCGTGATGGCCACGCCGAGCCGCGTGCCCACCCTGTCGAGCAGGCGGCCTACCACGAGCAGGCCCACCGCATAGCTGGCCTGGAACGCGGTGACGATATTGCCGTAGTCGACCTCGCTCCAACCCAGATCCTCCTGGATGAGCGGCTTGAGCACGCCAATGACCTGACGGTCGACATAGTTGATGGTGATGACGAAGAAGAGCAGGGCGCAGATGGACCAGCGATAGCGCCCGCCGGGCTCCAGCGGGATCGTCCGTGGGGCCGCTTGGGCCATGCCTTCTCTCCTCACCAGTTGTAGAGCGTCCCGTCCTCGAGCCGGTTCACCGGCAGATAGGCGCGTTCGTAGGGATGGGCGGCGGCCAGTGTCTCGTCGATGTCCACGCCCAGCCCCGGCGCATCGCCCGGATGCATGAGGCCGTTCGCGAAGCTGTAATGATGCGGGAAGACCGCATCCGTCTCGGCGGTGTGGCGCATATATTCCTGGATGCCGAAATTGGGGATGGAGAGGCCGAAATGCAGGGCGGCTGCCATGGTGACGGGAGAGAGATCCGTCGCGCCATGGCAGCCGGTGCGGACATTGTGCATGTCCGCAAAGGAAGCGATGCGTCGCAGGTGCGTGATGCCGCCGGCATGGAGCACGGTGGCGCGAATATAGTCGATGAGCTGCTCCTCGATGAGCTGCTTGCAGTCCCAGATCGAATTGAAGATTTCGCCCACCGCGAGCGGGGTGGTGGTGTGCTGGCGGATCAGGCGGAAATTGGCCTGGTTCTCCGCCACCACCGCGTCTTCCAGCCAGAAGGGACGGAAAGGCTCCAGATCCTTGCACAGCCGCGCGGCCTCAATGGGCGTGAGGCGATGATGGACGTCGTGGAGCAGGTGCACGTCCCAGCCCAGCGCCGCGCGTGCCGCCTCGAAGAGCGGAGGCACGGAGCGCAGATATTTCTCGGTCGACCAGACATTCTCGGTCGGCAGGTCGGCATCCGCCGGCTCGTAGAAATAGCGGTCCTTGGAGACGCCGTAAGTGGAAGCAAGGCCCGGCACGCCGGCCTGGAGGCGGATCGCCTTGTAGCCCTGCCCGGCATAGATGCGGGCATTGTCGACCGTCTCCTCGATGCTCGCGCCATTGGCATGCCCGTAGGCCATGCAGCCCTCGCGGCAGGCCCCGCCCAGGAGCTGATAGAGCGGCAGGCCGGCGATCTTGGCCTTGATGTCCCACAGGGCCACGTCCACCGCGGCAATGGCCGACATCGTCACCGGCCCCCGCCGCCAGTAGGCGCCCCGGTAGAGATATTGCCAAATATCCTCGATGCGGTGCGCATCGCGGCCGATGAGCAGCGGCACCACATGATCGGTGAGATAGCTGGCGACGGCCAGCTCGCGGCCATTGAGCGTCGCATCGCCCAGCCCCGTGACGCCGTCCTCCGTCTCGATCTTGAGCGTGACGAAGTTGCGGCCGGGGCAGGTGACGATGACGCGGGCGGAAGTGATGCGGGACATGACGACGGCTCCTCAGACGATCTCGAGCGTGACGCTCTGGAGATCCTGACTGTTGGGCCCGACCATGATGTCGAACAGGCCGGGCTCCACCACCTCGTTCATGTCGATGTTCCACAGGCGGAACGCCTCGGGGCCGAGCGTGAAGCGGAGTGTTCGCGTCTCGCCGGGCTGGAGCGTTACGCGCCGGAATGCCTTGAGTTCCTTGACCGGGCGAGCGACCGAGGCGACCTGATCGTGCACATAGAGCTGCACCACTTCGTCGCCCGCGCGTGCGCCGCTGTTAGTGACGTCCAACGCCACGTCCACGGTGCCTGCGCGCCCGATCCGCGCGGCTGAGAGGCGCGGCGCGGAGAGCGTGAAGCGCGTGTAGGAGAGGCCGAAGCCGAAGGGAAAAAGCGGCGCGGGATCGGCGAAGAGATAGCCGCGCCGGGCCGAGGGCTTGTGATTGTAGAAAAAGGGGATCTGCCCCGCGTCGCGCACCACGGTGACGGGCATCTTGCCCCCGGGGTTGACGTCGCCGAACAGCGCCTGCGCCATCGCGGTGCCGCCTTCCTGGCCGACATACCAGCATTCGAGGAGCGCGTTGGCGCCTTCCACCACGCGTGGCCAGCTCGGCGGGCGGCCATTGAGCGCCACCACCACCACTGGCTTGCCCGTCGCCTTGAGCGCGGCGAAGAGATCGTTCTGCTCGCCCACCAGATCGAGATCGGTGCGGTCGCCCAGATGGTTGCGCGCATAGCCCTCGCGGCTGGTCTGCTCGGTATCGCCGATGGCGAGCAGCACGACGTCGCATGTTTTCGCGACGGCCACGGCCTCCGCGATGAGCTGGCGGTTCTTCTCCGGGTCCGCGAGCAGAATCTCGTTGGCGGAGCGGTCCTCGCTCTGCGTGATGAACACGCCCTGCGCAAAGACGACCTCCGCCTTGCCCTCCAGCCGCTTGCGCACACCGTCGAGCAGCGAGACCTGCGTGCGGGGCAGCGAGGAATAGCCGCCGAGCCGCGTGACGGCGGCATTGGGGCCGATCACGGCCACCCGCTTGTGCGCGCCGGCAGCGAGCGGGAGCGTGCCGTCATTTTTGAGCAGGACCATGGCCTTGCGCGCCGTCTCCAGCGCCAGCGCGCGCGCCTCGTCATTCGCGGTAAGCCGTGCGGCTGCCGCCGCATCGACCGGCACCGCCTCGTCGAACAGCCCGGCGCGGAACTTAAGGCGCAGCATGTTGGCGCAGGCCGCGTCCAGTAGCGCCAGCGCCACCCGGCCGGCACGCACTTCGTCGGCCAGCGTGCGATAGGCGACGCCGTCCGGCAGATCGCTGTCGACACCGGCTTCAAGTGCCAGTCGCGCCGCATCGCCGAGATTGGCGGCGACCTTGTGGAAGGTCGTCAGCTCCTCGATGGCCGCATAATCGGAGACGATGGCGCCGTCGAACCCCCATTCGCCGCGCAGCACATCCTTGAGCAGCCAGCGATTGGCATGGCTCGGCACGCCGTCAATCTCGTTGTAGCTCGGCATGACGGCGGCGATGCCGGTGCGCTCGACGACGGCGCGGAACGGCGGAAAAAAGAACTCACGCAAGTCCCGCTCGCCCAGCATGGCGGGCGCGACATTGTTACCGGCGAGCGGCTGACCGTGCCCCGTCATATGCTTCAGGGTCGCGAAAACCTTGCCGGGCTGGAGAATTTCGCTTTCGCCCTGGAGCCCGCGGACGGCGGCCACGCCCATTTCGGCGCAGAGATACGGGTCCTCACCGAACGTCTCCTCGATACGCCCCCAGCGCGGATCGCGGGCGATGTCCACCACGGGCGAGAGCGCCAGCACCGTGCCATGGGCGCGCACTTCGCGGCCGATGACGGCCGAGACGCGTTCGACCAGATCCGGGTCGAAGCTGCTTGCCATGGCGATGGCCTGCGGAAAGCTGGTCGCCTCGGGCGCCATGAAGCCGTGCAGCGCTTCCTCGTGGAAAAGGATGGGAATGCCGAGCCGGGTCTGCTCCCGCGCCCATTTTTGTGCGGCGTTTACATAAGCGATGGTGTCGGCGGGGGCGCGCCAGCGGCCGGTGGAGTCCGTGGCTGTATTGTTGGCCGTCGCGGCGCCGCCCCGGTCGGACGGGCGCGCGATCTGGCCGATGCCATGGGGATAGAGACTGGCCGCCTTGGCGGGGTCGAAGCGCAGCGCCTCGTCCATCACGTCGCGTTTGGAGCGTGAGAGGGTGATGATCTGCGCGACTTTCTCGTCGAGCGTCATGCGGTCCATGAGGTCGCGCACCCGCAGGTCGATGGGCGCGCGCGGATCGCGATAGAGCGGACGGGCCGTGGCGGCGGCCGCGCGCAAGGCAGCGGGCATGAAGGCGAGCAGCGAGACGCTTGCGCTCAGGCGAAGAAAATCGCGCCGTTCGATCATGCGCGGTCTCGCCATGACGACAATGCGGGCATGCTCCTCGCTCCTCCCCACTCCACGGAAAACGCGGCATTGCTTGCGAAGCCGTCGTTGTGATAGCGGTAACATGGGCGACAACGGACGCGCTTGTCAATGCCGCCGAGCGACGAGGAGAGGGAAGTGAAGGGAGGTGCGGCCCGCTTGCTGTGGCTGACGCTCGCTGTTGTGCTGGGGGCTGCGGCCGCCATGCCGACGTGCGCGGAGGACGGCTACCGCCTGTGGCTGCGCTATCCTCCGCCCGTAGTGCAGCCCGAGGCGACGCGCATCGTCACGCCCGTCACCTCGCCGATGATCGCGGCTGCGGCCTCCGAGCTGGAGCGTGGGCTCGCCGGTCGGGTTCCCGCAGTGTTGCTTGCCACTGTGGCGCAGCCGCAGGTCGCGGCGCTGGGCCTGTCCACGGACGATCTGGGTGAGGAAGGCTATCTCGTCCGTTCCGTCTCCATCGATGGTCGCCCCGTCACGCTCGTCACCGGCAACAGTGCGGGCGGCCTGCTCTACGGTGCCTTCGCGCTGCTGCGCCATCTCGACAGCGGCGGCGCGGCGAGTGGCATCGCTCTGCGCTCGGCGCCGCGCCTGCGCCATCGCCTGCTCAACCATTGGGACAATCTCGATGGCTTCGTGGAGCGCGGCTATGCCGGCCGCTCGCTATGGGACTGGTGGACGCTGCCGGAGGACAAGGCGCCGCTCTATACCGATTATGCACGAGCCAATGCCTCCATCGGCATCAACGGGGCGGTGCTTAACAATGTGAACGCCAAGGCCGAGAGCCTGACGGCGCCCTATATCGCCAAGGCGGCGGCGCTGGCCGATATCTTCCGGCCGTGGGGCGTGCGCGTCTATCTGAGCGCGCGCTGGACGGCGCCGGTGGAACTGGGCGGGCTCAAGACTGCGGACCCGCTCGATCCGCAAGTGGCGGCCTGGTGGAAGGCCAAGGCGGACGAAATCTATCAGGCGATCCCCGATTTCGGCGGGTTCCTGGTCAAAGCCAACAGCGAGGGGCAACCGGGGCCCGGCGATTATGGCCGCACCCATGCGGATGGCGCCAACATGCTCGCGGCCGCGCTGGCCCCCCATGGCGGCATCGTGATGTGGCGTGCCTTCGTCTATGCCGACACCAATCCCGAGGACCGCGCCAAGCAGGCCTATAGCGAATTCAAGCCGCTCGACGGCCGGTTTGCGCCCAATGTGATCGTGCAGGTGAAGAACGGCGCCATCGACTTCCAGCCCCGCGAGCCGGTGCATCCACTGTTCGGCGCAATGCCGGCAACGCCGCTCTTCCCTGAATTGCAGATCACCAAGGAATATCTGGGGCAAGGGACCAGCCTCGCTTATCTCGGCCCGCTTTTCGCCGAGGTTCTGAACGCCGATACCATGGCACGCGGTCCCGGCACCACGGTCGCGCGCATCGTGGATGGCAGCGCGGAGGGGCATGCGCTCACCGGCATGGTGGGCGTCGCCAATACCGGCCGCGCGCGCGACTGGGCCGGCTCCACCTTCAATCAGGCGAACTGGTATGCGTTCGGCCGCCTCGCGTGGGATCCAGCGCTCTCCGCCGAGGCCGTCGCGCGCGAATGGGCAGCGCAGACCTTCGGTCCCGATCCGGCGGTGGTCGGACCGGTCGTGCAGATGATGATGGGCTCGCGCGAAGCCGTGGTCGATTATACCGGCGCGCTGGGCCTCGCGCATCTGATGGGCACGGGCCATCATTACGGGCCTGCGCCCTGGGTTGCCGATCTGGCGCGGCCGGAATGGAATCCGGTCTATTATCACCGCGCCGACCGGGGCGGCATCGGCTTTGATCGCACCGCGACGGGCAGCGACGCCATTGCCCAATATGCCCCCGCGCTCGCCGCTCGCTATGCCGATCCGCGCACCACGCCGGAGACGGAGCTGCTCTGGTTCCACCATCTGCCCTGGACCTATCGCATGACGAGCGGCCGGACATTGTGGGAGGAACTGGTCGCCCATTATGATCGGGGCGTGACCCAAATAACGGCGATGCGCACGCAATGGGCGGCGCTCGAGCCGCGGATCGACGCGGAGCGCTGGCGCAAGACCGACGCCCTGCTCGGCATCGAGCAGCGCGACGCACGACTGTGGCGGGATGCCAGCCTGGCCTACTGGATGTCGGTCAATGGCCTTGCTCTGCCGGATGGCGTCACCCCGCCGGCGCAGACGCTGGGCTGGTATCAGGCCCTGCGTTTCCCTTATGCACCGGGCAACCCCTGATGGCAGGGCGCGCATTTCCCCGTTGCATCTTGCCATCGGCCGCCCCCTGCAATAACCGCTGCACGCGGAAGGGCAGGCAATCATGAGCGAAACCAGGGGTTCGCGCCGGCAGCGCAACGCGCCGACGATCAGTGATGTCGCGGCCAAGGCGGGCGTGTCGCCGATGACGGTTAGTCGCGTCATCAATGGCGAGTCCAATGTGCGCGCGGAGACCCGCAAGCGCGTGGAAGCGGCAATCAAGGCGCTCGATTATGCGCCCAGCAGCGCGGCGCGTACGCTGGCCGGCGGCGAGGAAATCCGCATCGGCCTGCTACACTCTAACCCCTCCTTCACCTATTTGAGCGCCTTTCTGGTCGGCAGTCTCGATCAGGCGAGCCGGCTCAACGTGCAGCTCATGGTCGAGAAGTGCGACGATGAGGATGAGGAAGCGAGCGCGGTCGACCATCTCATGCGTATGCGCTTGGATGGCATCGTCCTGACGCCGCCGCTCAGCGAATCGCTGCCGGTGCTGGAGGCGATCCACAAGCGCAACCTCCCTGTCGTCGCCGTGGCGACAGGCCGCGCACCGGACTGGGCGCTCTCGGTGAGCATCAACGATCATGCCGCGGCTTATGAGATGACGCGCCATCTCGCCGCGCTGGGGCATCGGCGCATCGGCTTCATTACCGGCAATCCACGCCAGACCGCCAGCGACGAGCGGATGCAGGGCTACAAGGACGCGCTGCGGGATGCGGGACTGGGCGAGGCGCCGGAACTGATCGCGCCCGGCCTCTTTACTTATCGGTCGGGCCTGGATGCCGCCGAGCAGCTACTGGACCTCGCGGATCCGCCTTCGGCTATTTTCGCCTCCAATGACGATATGGCCGCCGCCACCGTGGCGATTGCCCACAGGCGCGGGCTCGACGTGCCTGGCGACCTCACGGTTTGCGGGTTCGACGACACGGCGCTTGCCACCACGATCTGGCCGGAGCTGACCACCATTCGCCAGCCGGTGTTCGAGATGTCGCGCACCGCCATCGACCTGCTGGTACGGGAAATCCGCGCGCGTAACGCCAACAGCCGCGCCGCGCAGGAGCCGCATGTGATGGCGGAATACAGTCTTATCCGCCGTCAGTCCGACGCCGCCCCGCGCCGCCGCCCCAGCGCCCAGCGGCGATAGGGAAGGGCTCTCCCGCCGCCACGTCATCCAAGCGAAAGCTGGGATCTCCGGCAGAAACGGACGCCGCAGCACCAGGCCAACTTTCGCTGGGATGATGGGCTTGTCGAGGAACATGTCCTTGCTCCTGCGCAGGCAGCGCCCGGGACCCAGCCGAACTGCTCAGCCATCGGCGCGCCCACCCGTGCAGCAGCGCGGAAACGCATGAGCGCGGCACACAAAAAAAATCGGGAGCGGCGGGCCGCTCCCGATCCAGTGGTCTTGAACCGTTATCGTCCGGCGAAATGCGGACTCAGCCCTCCATCTGCTCCAGTTCGCGGCCGCGCGTCTCGGTGACCATGGCGCGGACGAAGAAGTAGGAGACCGCCGCAAAGAAGGCGTAGCCGGTATAGGCCCAGGCCAGGCCCGGCCATTCCACCAGCGAGGGGAAGCTCACCGAGACCACCGCATTGGCGATCCACTGGAAGAAGCCAGCCACTGCCAGACCGGAGCCGCGGATCTGGTTGGGGAACATCTCGCCGAGCATCACCCACATGATCGGACCCCAGCTCAGGTTGAAGAAGATCACATAGAGATTGGCGGCGACCAGCGCGATGATGCCGTTGTTGCCCGGCAGTGACACGGCGCCGTCCGCGCCCGTGACCGCCGTCGAGAAGGCATAGGCCACGATCGCCAGCGTCACCGCCATGCCCGCCGATCCGAATAGCAGGAGCGGCTTGCGGCCGATCTTGTCGACCAGCGCGATGGTGGCGAGGCAGGCGCCGATGGAGAGCACGCCCGAGAGGATATTGGTCTGGAGCGCGTAATCCTCGGAGAAGCCCACGGCCTCCCAGAGCGTGGCGCCGTAGTAGAAGACCACGTTGATGCCCACGAACTGCTGAAAGACGGCCAGGCCGATGCCGGTCCATACGATCGGGCGGATCTTGCCGGTGCTCTTGTTGATGAGGTCGCTCAGCTTGGGCTTGTGATGATCGCCGGCCAGGCTTTCGCTGATCTCGCGGACCTTGCGCTCGGCCTCCGCTTCGCCGAACAGGCGGGCAAGCACGCGATGCGCGTCGTCGCGGCGGCCCTTCACCACCAGATAGCGCGGGCTCTCCGGGATGACGAGCAGGGCCAAGAAATAGATGGCTGCCGGAATGGCCTGGAGCCAGAACATCCAGCGCCAGGCGGCATAGCCGCCCCACAGCTCCGCCGTCGATCCGCCAGCATAGCGGGCCAGCGCGAAATTGGCGACGAAAGCGCCGGTGAGGCCCGTGATAATCATCACCTGCTGCACGCTTGAGAGGCGGCCCCGGATGCTCGCCGGGGTCACTTCCGAGATATAGACCGGCGAAATGACGCTCGCCGCGCCCACGCCCAGGCCGCCGATAATGCGTGCGATGATGAAAATGGCCGAGGAGCTGGCGACGCCGGCGAGGAGGGCGCTGAGGAGGAAGAGCACGGCTGCCACCATCATGGTGCTGCGCCGGCCGATCAGGTCCGCAAGGCGCCCAGCCCCGAAGGCGCCGATGGCCGAGCCCACGAGAATGGCGCCGACATTGACGCCCACACCCAGCTTGTCGAGCGAGAAGGCGGATTCCAGGCCCTTCTGCGTGCCGTTGATGACGCCTGAATCATAGCCGAACATGAAGCCGCCAATGGTGGCGACCGCCACGATGGCGGCAATGAAGCCGATATTGATGCGCGCCTGTAGCGCGTCTGCCGACGTTGCCATGCTCTCCCGCTCCTCTCTCTTCTTTCTCATTTTGTCTTGTCTTGCATGTTCTCTGTTTTGTTCGTCCTGGCGGCCGCAGCCTAGCCGGCTCTTGCCGCGATGCCAGTGAGCCGCGCGGGCGTCACCGCCACGCCTGCCACGCCGGGATCAAAGGTGAAGAGATTGCCCGCATCCGGCTGCAAGGGCAGTGCCGCTGCGGGGATGCCCGCGCGGGCCGTGGCGGCATAGGCGGTCTTCAACTCCGGTCCGCCGAAACACATCTTGGTGACGTTGGCGGTGGGGAAATGGACGGTCTTGATGAGCTTGCCCGCAGGATCGTAGCGCCGCATGCCCCAGCCGTCATAGAGGCCAGTCCACAGGCACCCCTCCGCGTCGACCACCGGGCCGTCCGGGAAGCCGCCGCCGTCCTCGATCCACACGAAGGGCTCCGCCTTGCCCAGCGAGCCGTCGTCGCGGACCGGGATGCGGTAGATGATCCGCCCCAGCGTGTCGGTATGATAGAGCAGCGTGCCTTCCGCATTGAGCGCGGGCCCGTTGGTGATGGCAACGGGCGCGACACCCGTGTCGGCGCACAGCCCGCCAGCGCAGCGATAAAGATGGCCCGTCACCTGTTTCTCGCCATCGTCCATCGAGCCGAACCACAGCCGGCCCTTGCTGTCCGTTGTCGCGTCGTTGAGGCGGTTGCCGGGCCTGTCCGGCTCGGGATTATGGACGAGCGAGACAGCGCCCGTGGCGGGATCGAAGCGGTGGATGCCGGTCTTGAGCCCCACGATCATCGCGCCGCCCTCAGCCGGGAGGATCCAGCCCACCTGCTCGGGTAGCGTCCAGTCCTTATGAGCGCCGCTGGCCGGATCGTAACGGTGGACCTTGCGGCTCTTGATGTCGACGAACCAGACGGCATCGCCGATCCAGATCGCCCCTTCGCCCAGCGTGGCCCCCACGGCCAAAACCGATTTCGCAACCATGGTCAGCTCCACCCTGCGTCGATGAAATAGCCGTGTCCGGTACACATATGCGCGTCGTCCGAGGCCAGGAACGTCGCGAGCGCGGCCACGTCCGAGGGCTGGATGCGCCCGTTGAGGCATTGCGCGGCAACGATCTGCGCCTCACCCTCGGCCGAATACCATCTCTCCTGCCGGGGCGTCTGGACATTGCCGGGAATGATGGCGTTAACACGGATTTTGTCGCGCCCCAGTTCGCGGGCCAGGCTGCGCGTCAGGCCCTCGATAGCGGCCTTGGCCGTCTGGTAGAGCGCGAGATCGGGCAGGCCCAGATGCCAACTGATCGAGCCCAGGTTGAGGATGGCGCCGCCGCCGCGGGCGCGCATGCCGGGGATGACCGCCTGCGCCGCGAAGAAATGATGCCGCAGGTTCACGGCCATGCGATCTTCCCAATAAGCTGGCGTCACCTCGTCGAGACGGTGGCGATCGTCATTGCCGGCATTGTTGAGCAGCACGTCGATGCCGCCTTCGGGCGTGAGAACCATGTCGATGGCGGCCTTGAGTGCGGTCAGATCGGTGAGATCGCAATTGATGAAGCGCACGCCGGGGATGCGCGCGGCCAGGGCTTCCCCGGCGCGCACGTCGATATCGAGAAAGGTGACGCGGGCGTCCTGCGCGGCAAAGGCTTCCACCAGCCCCGCACCGATGCCGGATGCGCCCCCGGTCACGAGCACCCGCTTGCCCGCGAGGCTCGGATAGATGGCATGTCCGGTGGACAAAGCGGCGGCCGTGCTCATGCGTTCTCGCGTGCGTGAAGCAAGAGCAAGCCGCGCCCGGCGAGGTTTGCCATGAGTGCGTTCACGCCCATCGTCCAGGGCGGTGCATCGCGCGATGTGACCACGCGGTTGACGAGATGCCCCAGCCGGGGACTGGCAATGGTGACGATGTCGCCCAGCTTGTGCGTGAAGCCTCGGCCCGGTTCGTCGCGATCCTGGATGGGCGCGAAGAGCGTGCCAAGGAAAAGCACGAAGCCATCCGGATACTGATGTTCGGAGAGGGTCTGGCGCACCAGCTCCAGCGGATCGCGGCTGATCTCTGCCATGTTGGAGGCGCCCTCAAGCGCATAATTGTCGTGCGCGCCATCCACGCGCAGCGTCACCGCCGCGGCGCGCACGTCGTCAATGGTGAAGCGCGTGTCGAACAGGCGAACGAGCGGTCCCAGCGAGCAGGAGGCGTTGTTGTCCTTGGCCTTGCCCAGCAGCAGCGCCGAGCGCCCCTCGAAATCGCGCAGATTGACGTCGTTGCCCAGCGTCGCGCCCACGGCATGGCCGTGGCTGTCGACCAGCAGGGCGATCTCGGGCTCGGGATTGTTCCAGGTGGAATCGGAGCGCACGCCGATCTCCGCGCCTGCGCCGACGGTGGAGAGGATCGGCGCCTTGGTGAACACCTCCGCGTCGGGCCCGATCGCGACTTCTAGATATTGCGACCAGAGGCCGTCCTCGATGAGCGCGGCCTTGAGCGCCAGCGCTTCCGCCGTGGCGGGCACGACGGAGCGGATCGAGCCGCCCATGCGGCTTTCCAGCCGTTCGCGAATGGCGGCCGCCGCGCGATAGTCGCCCCGCGCGCGCTCCTCGATCACGCGCTCGATGGCCGAGACGGCGAAGGTGACGCCGCAGGCCTTCACGCATTGCAGGTCGACGGGGCTCAGCAGTGTGACGGCGGCGGGATCAAAGGCACCGAGCGTGGTGCCACCCGCGCCGGAGAAGTTGCCGGCCTCCACCAGCGCACTGACGGTGGGAGCGACATGGGCCATGTCGATCAACTCGCCGTGCCGCACCAGAATGGGGCTTGGTCCCTCGGCCGTCTGGATGCGGCCCAGGAACGTGCCTGTCTCCCAGTCGGCCGGGAGAATGGACCGATCCATGACGATCTTCCCAGACATCCTCTCTCGTCTCCTATTGTCTTTGATAGCGCTACCAACACAGATAAGAGAGGCTGTCAAGGTTATGCGGGATGCTCTATCGCGTGGTTCGAAGGGGAAGATGCGATGAACGAGGCGGGTCCCGTCCTGTGTTTCGGCGAAATGCTGCTGCGGCTCTCCGCGCCTGCAAATGGGCTTCTGCTGCAGGAGGCGCGGTTCGATGCGCATATCGGGGGGGCGGAAGCCAATGTGGCTGCGGCGCTGGCGCGGATTGGCGTGCCGAGCGCCCTGGTGACGGCGCTGCCGGACGATGCCCTGGGCGATGTGGCGCTGGAGTCGATGCGCGCTGCCGGCGTGGATGTTTCGCGCGTGCAACGCGGCGAGGGGCGGCTCGGCCTTTATTATCTCACGCCCGGCGCCGGTCCGCGGGCCAGCGCCATTCTCTATGATCGGCTAGAGAGCCTGTTCGCGCGCATGCCCAGCGCCGCTTATGATTGGCCCGCGCTGCTGGAGGGCACAAGCTGGCTCCATCTTTCCGGCATCATTCCCGCCATCGGCCCCGATGCCGCGCGACTCTCGCTGGACGCCATCGCGGCCGCGCGGGCCATGGGCGTGCGCGTCTCCTTCGACGGCAATTTCCGCGCTTCCATGTGGGCGCGCTGGTGCCCGGATCCGGCGCCGATCCTTGCCGAGCATGTTGCCGGAGCGGACCTGCTGTTCGGCAATCATCGCGACATCGCATTGTTGCTCGGTCGCGATCTCGCGGGCAGCACGGCCGAGCAACGCCGGGCGTGCGCCATGGCGGCGTTCGAGCGGTTCGCTGGCCTCTCGACCATCGCGTCTACGGCGCGCACAGTGCTGGGCCCGGCGCATCACCGGCTGAGCGCACGAGTCGACCGCCGGGACGGATGTTTCGAGACAGACGCGATTATTTTGCAGGACATCGTCGACCGTATCGGCACGGGCGACGCCTTTGCCGCCGGAGTGCTCGCGCGGATCGACGGCACACCGGAGGAGGCGGCGTGGACCGGCCTCAAGCTCGCTGCCCTCAAGCATGCGACGCCGGGCGATCAGAGCCGCACCACAGGCCGCGAACTCGACGCCTTCGACCCGATGGCGAGCCTGGATGTGCGGCGCTGATCTCCACCGCGCGCATGGACAGGCGCGGGTGGCCCTTCTATGACCGGCGGCAAGACGCACAATGGTGCGCGGAGGGGATAAGCGAGGGCCGGGAGGAGCGCTGCGGCGTCCCGCTCGCCGGCCGCGCAGGACGGCCTTCCGCGCTGCCGCTGGAAGAGGACGCGCCCCATGAAGAAGCCCTTGCCCCTGCTCGTTGCCCTGGGCGTTACCGTCGCGGCCGCCGCGCTTCTCTACACGCAGACCCGTGACCGAGCCGGTAGCGAGGGCGCCGGGGCGGCCACAGCGCAATGCGCCGACGATGCCGGGCTCAGCCTGCCGCCGGGCTTCTGCGCCACGCTCTTTGCCGAGAATATCGGCCATGCCCGTCACATGGCCATGGCGCCGGACGGCACGCTCTATGTGAACATCTGGAGCAGTGCGCTGCTGCAAGGCGCGCCGGCCCCGGACGATGGCTTCATCGTTGCGCTGCGCGATAGCGACGGCGACGGCAAGGCGGATCAAACGGAGCGCTTCGGCACCACGCCCGCGCAGGGCAGCATCGGCGGCACCGGCATCGCCATCCACGAAGGTGGCCTGTTCGTGGAGCAGGACGACCGGATTGTGCGCTATGCGCTGACGCCGGGCCGGATGGTGCCCGAAGGCGCGCCGGAGATCATTCTCTCTGGCCTGCAAATGACGGGCGACCACGCCATGAAGCCCATCGTCATCGATGCGCAGGGCAATCTCTTCGTCAACAGCGGCTCGGCCTCCAATGTGTGCGAGACAGTGAACCGCCAGCCCGGCGCCAAGGGCAAGGACCCGTGCGACGAACTACCGCTACGTGCGGGCATCTGGAAATACAGTGCAGCCAAGCGCGGGCAGGTCTTCTCGCCGGCCGAACGCTATGCGACCGGCATCCGCAATACCGGCGCCATGGCGTTCGATGCGGCGGGCAATCTGTTCGCCGTGCAGCATGGGCGCGATCAGCTCTCGCAGAACTGGCCCGCACTCTACACGACACAGCAGGGCGTAGACCTGCCCGCCGAGGAATTGCTGCTGGTTCGGCCGGGGCAGGACTATGGCTGGCCCTATTGCTATTATGACGGGGCCCAGAAGAAGCGCGTGCTGGCGCCCGAATATGGGGGCGATGGCGGCAAGGCAGTGGGTCGTTGCGATGATAAGGCAGAACCGATCGCGACCTTTCCCGCACATTTCGCCCCGACCGGTTTGGCTTATTATAATGGCGAGGGATTCCCTCCGGGTTATAAGGGTGGACTTTTCATTTCCTTTCACGGCTCCTGGAACCGCGCGCCCGCGCCGCAGGATGGCTTCCGCCTGATGTTCCAGCCTATGGCGGATGGCAAGCCGAGCGGCGCGGCGATCCTCTTCGCGGACGGTTTTTCCGGTCCGGACAAGGGGCAGGGGCGGCCGCCGCACCGACCCACGGGCGTGATCGTTGCCGGCGATTCGCTTTATGTCTCGGACGATGCGGGCGGGCGGATCTGGAAGATCGTCTATCGCGGGCCAGCCGATGCGCCACTCACGGCGGCCGCTCCGGCGCCGGTCAACGCGGCTGCGACTCCGGCATCGACCCGGAGCGCCCTGCCTGAAGGCTTCACGGCCGAACAGGTTGCGCTGGGCGAACGCATCTATCGCGGTATCGAGCGCGCCGGCACCTGCGCGGGCTGCCACGGGCCGGATGGCAAGGGGTCCGCTCTCGGTCCCGCGCTCACCGGGCCGGACTGGCTGTGGGCGGACGGTTCGGTTGCCTCCATCGCCAAGGTCACGCGCGATGGAGTCGCGCAACCCAAGAAGGCGGCGAGCGGTATGCCCGCCAAAGGCGGTGCGCCTCTCAACGAGAGCGACATTCAGGCCGTTGCCGCCTATGTCTGGACGCTCGGACACAAAGAGTAACGTTACGAAAGCAGGTGCTCAGCCCCCGGAAAAGCGGGAGTTAACACCGAGAGCGTTGAGGTCCCTTGCTCTTTTTGACAGAGTCAACTCGGGTGCTGCTCCGGCTGCGCCTGGGAAAAAAAGGGATTGGCCATCAACGGGATCGCCGCCGCTCGAAGGGCAAGCGGGCCGCCCGGAATAAGAAACACGGAATTTTAATGCGCACGATCAAAATTTTTGAAATGCTGGCGATCACATGCGTCGCCGGCGGAACGCCTCTTGCGGCCCTCCATGCCCAGCAGCCCGGCGGATCGACGGATGTCGCACCCGCTGGCGACGGCGACGAGAGCGGGGACATTGTCATCCTGGGCCGGGGTCTTGCGCTGCCGCCCGGCACGCCGGCTTATGGATCGGTCACGCTCGAGCGCGATCAGTTGCTCGGCCAGGCCTCGGGCCTCCTGGAAGGCGCGCTCGCCGACGTGGCGGGCTTCCAGCAATTCCGTCGGTCGGACAGCCGTTCGGCCAATCCCTCCTCGCAGGGTGTGACGCTGCGGGCGCTAGGCGGCAACGCCACCAGCCGCGCGCTCGTTATTCTGGACGGCGTTCCTCAGGCCGATCCTTTCTTCGGCTCGGTGCCATTCACGGCGTTGATGCCCGAGCGGCTGGGCGCGGTGCGCGTCACCCGTGGCGGCGGCGCCGGGGCGTTCGGCGCGGGGACAGTCGCGGGCACCATCGAGTTGTTCAGCGCGGACCGGCACCAGCTTCCGGAGGTGCAGGCGAGTGCTTTCTACGGATCACGCAATGCGCAGGATCTGAGCCTTAGCGTCTCGCCCGACGTGGGGGCCGGCTTTGTCTCCATTTCCGGCAAATATGCACGCGGCGATGGCTTCCAGACCACGCCCGCCGATCAGCAGAACGCCGCCACCGTACCGGCGCGCTACGAGAACTGGTCGGTCAGCCTCTACGGAGTCGCCCCGGTCGGCCGTGACGGCGAAATCCAGTCGCGAGTCACGGTTTTCCGCGATGATCGCACGCTGCGCTTTGCCGGTGCGGACAGCGGGCAGGAAGGACAGGATGCGAGCTTGCGCTTCTTGTGGCGCGGCGACTGGCAGATCGAAGCGCTGGGCTACGTCCAGTTCCGCAATTTCGACAATATCGTCATCAGTTCCAGCAGCTTCCGGCCCGTGCTTGACCAGCGCAACACGCCTTCCACCGGCGTGGGCGGCAAGATCGAACTGCGCCCGCCGACGGGGCCGAACAACGTGTTGCGGATCGGCGCCGACACGCGCGTTGCCATTGCCGATATGCTGGAGGATGCGATCAACGGCGGCACGGGGGCCATCACCGCGCGCCGCGCCGCTCATGGCCGGCAGGTGACGACCGGCTTCTACATCGAAGACGATCTGACGCTCGGCAATGTGGTGCTGACGGCCGGCGCGCGGGCTGATCGCTGGACCGTCACCCAGGGCCGCTTCGTCGAGCGCAACGGCGCCGGCTCGGTCACGACGGATACCCGTTTTGCCGATCGCGACGATTGGGAGGCGAGTGTGCGAGGCGGTGTGCTGTGGCACGCGGTTCCGGGTGTGGATCTCCGCGCGGCGGGCTATACCAGCTTTCGCCTGCCGACCCTTAACGAGCTTTACCGCTCCTTCGCCGTGTTCCCGGTGACCACGCAAGCCAATGCCGCGCTGGCGCCGGAGCGGCTGCGTGGTGCGGAAGTCGGCATCGATCTGCATCCGCTGCCAGGCCTGCGCTTCTCGGCCACGGCCTTCTACAGCCGCCTGGGCAATGCCATTGCCAATGTGACGATCGGCACCAATCTGCGCCAGCGGCAGAATGTCGATGCCATCGTCGCCAAGGGCATCGAGCTGACTGGATCGGCGCAACTGGGTGATTTCGACCTCGATGCGTCTTATGCTTATAATGACAGCCGCGTGAAGGCGAGCGGCCCGGCTGCGCCGCTCGATGGCCTGCGCCCTGCCCAAAGCCCCCGCCACATGGCGAGCGGCACGCTGGGCTGGAACGGCCCCGCTGGTTTCCGTCTCGCCGGCACGCTGCGCTATACCGGCCCGCAGTTCGAGGATGATTTGCAAACCGACGTGCTGCCGGGTGTCGCGACAGTGGACGGCTATGCCAGCATTCCGCTCGCCGGCGGCTTCACGCTGGTCGGCCGGGTGGAAAATGCCTTCGATGCGACCGTGCTGACTCGGAAGGTCGGCAACAGCATCGATCTGGGCGCGCCACGCACCTTCTGGATCGGCATCAGCTTCGGGAAGTGAGCAATGGGGGCCGCGGGTTTCCATCCGCGCCGTCCCGGCTCACGTGACATGAAGATGGGACGGCGCCTTCGCTCTGTGTGGGGGCGCCGCTTCTTTAGTGGGCTGCGCCCGGCCTATCCATAAAGAACCACCGTGCTCCTGCACAGACAGGAGTCCAGGGCTCAGCCGCGCAGCGTGGACTATGATCTGCCATGGCGGGAGTCAGAGAACCGGCCGGGAGCGCCCGGCGCTGAAATGGCGCGTGGATTCATTGTCTCCGCCCACCTCCTGTCTGCGTAGGAGCACAAGGAGATATGGCCGCGCTCGGGCGCGGGAGCGCGCAGGAATCAGTATCCTGGAGCCCTGCGTGGTGGACAGGGGCCTCGGCAGCGCGCAGACAGAGGGCTATGAACGAAGCCGCCTACGGGCGCAGAGCACGGGCGGCGCATGGGCACAGGGCCATGCGCCGCTGCGTAAGCTTCTGTCGGGTGGCTCCCTTGCGCGCCGACGCGCCGGACCGCTTTAGGCCCGCGCGCGCTCCAGACCATTGGCGGCGGAGAGGAGCGCCTGGACGGAAGCTGTCGCGATGTCTGAATCCAGCCCAACGCCGAACACAGTGCGTCCGTCATCGGTGCGACACTCGACATAGGCAGCGGCGTTCACATCCGTGCCTGCGCCGATGGCGTGCTCGCTATAGTCGACCACGTCGAGATCGACATCCAGATGCTCGCGCAGCGCTGCCAGCACGCTGGAAATGAGGCCGTTGCCGCGCCCTGAGACCGTGTGCTCCTCGCCATGCAGGGCGATGCGGCCCACGAACAGACGCCCGCCGGACGCGCCGGTTCCCGCTGCGCCGCTCTCCTGATAGTCGAGCAGCTTGAAGGGCTGATCCGCGTCCATGCAATAATGCGTGCGGAAGGCGCTCCAGATATCGGCGGCGTGCAGCTCGCGGCTGGTGCTGTCGGCCAGTTCCTGCACCACGCGGCTGAAGTCCGCCTGCTGGCGCTTGGGCAGCTTGAGGCCCTTGTCCTGCTGGAGCACCCAGGCCACGCCGCCCTTGCCGGACTGCGAGTTGACGCGAATCACCGCCTCGTAGGAGCAGCCCAGGTCTGCCGGGTCGATGGGCAGATAGGGCACGTTCCAGAGCTGGTCGTTGCGCGCCTCTTGTGCAGCGAAGCCCTTCTTGATGGCGTCCTGATGGCTGCCGGAGAAGGCCGTGAACACCAGGTCGCCCGCATAGGGGTGGCGCGGATGAACGGGGAGTTGGTTGCAGTAGGTCGCCGTCTGCACGATCTCCTCCATGTTGGAGAAGTCGAGGCCCGGGGCGATGCCCTGCGTATACATGTTGAGCGCAACGGTGACGATGTCGCAATTGCCGGTGCGCTCGCCATTGCCGAACAGGCAGCCCTCGACGCGGTCGGCGCCGGCCATCAGTCCCAGTTCGGCCGCGGCGATTCCGGTGCCGCGGTCGTTATGCGGATGCAGCGAGATGCACACCGTCTCGCGATTGCGGATATGGCGGCAGAACCATTCGATCTGGTCCGCATAGATGTTGGGCGTCGCCGCCTCCACCGTGGCGGGCAGGTTCAGGATCAGCGGCTTCTCCGCCGTGGGCTGGAGAATGCCCATCACCGCCTCGCAGCACTCCAGGCTGAACTCCAGCTCGGCGGTGGAGAAGGTTTCCGGCGAATATTCGAAATGCCAGTCGGTAGCGGGCTGCTTGGCCGCTTCGTCGCGAATGATCTTGGCGGCCTCGATGGCGATCTGCTTGATCTGCGGCCGGTCCATGCCGAACACGATCTGCCGCCATGCGGGAGAGACTGCATTATAGACATGGACGATGGCCTTCGGCGCGCCGCGCAGACTCTCAAACGTGCGCTCGATGAGGTCGCGGCGTGCCTGGGTCAGTACCTGGATAATGACGTCGTCGGGAATGCGGCCCGACTGGACGAGGCCGGAGATGAAATCGAACTCGGTTGCGCCGGCCGAGGGGAAGCCGACCTCGATCTCCTGGACGCCGATTTTCACCAGCAGATCGAAGAAACGGGTCTTCTTCTCGCTATCCATCGGATCCACGAGCGCCTGGTTGCCGTCGCGCAGGTCCGTGGAGAGCCAGCGCGGCGCCTTGGTGATGGTGCGGGAAGGCCACTGCCGGTCGGGCAGGTCGACCTGCGGGAAGGGCCGGTATTTAACGGAAGGATCGCTCAGCATCATGGATTCGGCTTGTCTCTGTCTTCGCGGCGGACACGGCAGTCAGGCTGTCGCCGAGGCCCGGGGGCGCTTCTGGAATATCGCTTTGGAAAACGCCCTTAGGCGCAGCTTGCCGCCTGCGGCAAGCGCTGGAATGCGCCTAAGGGCGCGTAAGTCGCGTAAGACGATCAAGGAGACGCGGATGAACCATTGCCGCTAAAATGCCTGTAAATGCCGCGCGCGTCCAGTCGAAATTGCCGATCAGTGTGAGCGGGAGCCATGGCGGAACAGGCTCTTGCGTTCGTCGGTGCGGGCCCTAAGTGCTGGGTCCAGCATCATTGCCGCAAGAAGAGGTTTCATCGCCATGACCGCCACGCACAGCTCGCGCATGATTATCCTGGGCTCGGGCCCCGCCGGCCTGTCCGCCGCCATCTATGCGGCGCGTGCGGGCATGGCGCCGATCGTGGTGCAGGGCATGCAGCCGGGCGGCCAGCTCACCATCACCACCGATGTCGAGAATTATCCCGGCTTCCGGGACGTGATCCAGGGCCCATGGCTCATGGAAGAGATGCAGGCGCAGGCCGAGCATGTCGGCGCGCAGATGATGTATGACCAGATCGTGGATGTCGATCTCTCCAAGCGCCCGTTCAAGCTGACTGGCGATGGTGGTACCGAATATTATGGCGACACGCTGGTGATCGCCACCGGGGCCCAGGCCAAATGGCTGGGGTTGGAAAGCGAGCATCTGCTTCAGGGCAAGGGCGTCTCGGCCTGCGCGACCTGCGACGGCTTTTTCTATCGCGGTAAGAAAGTGGTCGTGATCGGCGGCGGCAACACTGCCGTGGAAGAGGCGCTCTACCTCACCAATCACAGCCACGACGTGACGCTGATCCACCGTCGCGACTCGCTGCGCGCGGAGAAGATCCTGCAAGACCGGCTCTTTGCCCATCCCCACATCAAGGTGCTGTGGAACAAGGCCGTCTCGCGCTTCGTGGGCGGCGGCGATCCGGAGGGGCTGGTCGGCGTTGACCTGGTCGACACCGTGACCGGCGAGGAGAGCCACGAGCCCTGCGACGGCGCGTTCGTCGCGATTGGTCACAAGCCTGCGACCGAGTTGTTCGAAGGCAAGCTGCCGCTCGATGAGGGCTATCTGCTGGTGGAGAAGGGCACGAGCAAGACCAGTATTCCCGGCGTGTTCGCGGCGGGCGACGTGACCGACAAGGTCTATCGCCAGGCCGTCACGGCGGCGGGCATGGGCTGCATGGCCGCGCTGGATGCCGAGCGCTTCCTTGCTGAAGCGGATTTCCAGGCGCAGGCGGCGGTCCCTGCCGCTTGACCGGACGGTGCCGGAGATGTTGCTCTTTTTGGGCGATATTTCCGGGAAGGTGACCGGCGCGGCAACCACGACTGTTGAACCCTCGGCAAGACCCCGCGCCTAGAGGCTGGGGTGGCTCCGCTAAGCGGGAGCCGGTCGCGAACCAGCAACGGACCAGAGACTGGACGGCGCAGCGATGTGTCGAGGCCGGACTCGTTCGATGAAAAAGGCTCCGTTGTCGGAAGCCTGGGCCGCCAAAGCCATAATCCTGCGAGGGTCGATGTGTTCAAAATTCAAAAGCTGCTGTTGCCGGGCCTTATCCTGCTTGCCCTGAGCGGTTGCGCGCAGGATGAGGAGGTGGTCGTCACCGGCAGCACCGCTCAGGAGATGCGGGTCTCCATCCGTTCGATTTCCCGCACGCTGCCGCCCGATCGCCGGGCCGAGTTCCAGAACGCCATCGAGGCGATCGTCTTTTCCGCCACCGATCGGGGCCTTGCCGAGGACGGTGAGCGCCTGACGCCCCACGCTATGCAACGGCTCCGCGGCCGTAGCGTCTATCAGGTGATCGAGGACGCCAAGTTGCTGCGCGCTGCCGGGCGCTACTGAGGCTGGCATGCGGACCGGCGAAAGGCTCTCCCGCCGGCCGGGCGCATTTACTCAGCGTCCGTTTCGTCGCCGATTTGCTGGTATTGCACGGCGAAGGACGGATCGCAGTCGTAAGGGAACACATAGTTCCCCGGCTGCTTCGTCCATTTGATGATGCGTGCGCCGTTGTTCTCCAGCGTGTCCGGATCCTCGAACCATTGCGTGGCGATGAGCGTCTTGCCGTCGGGCGAGAGCTTGTAACGCTCCACCATGTGGACATTGTCGCCATGGTCCAGGCCGTTGTTGGTGATCGTCGCGGCGGCCAGATGCGTGGTGTCGATCACCAGCTCGTCGCCCTCCCAATGGCCGATGCTGTGGCCGGTCTTGCTGTGCGGCGCGTCGGCTGGCGGATGGCCGCGCCCGCCCATGAAGACGATGCGTACCTGATCGAAATACTCATATTTGAAGACGATGAGCTGCGGCGTCTGATAGACCTCGAAAGGGAAGGGGCCCTGAATCGAATAGACGATCGAGGGCGCCGCGCAGACGCGCTCCAGAGTCATTTCGTCAGACGGCTGCCACTTGTCCGCCTTGGCAAGCGCCTCCGGCTTGGGCTTGAGGCCGCCGAACTCCCCCTTGGGGAATTCCGCCACGCCGGTGTCCGCCAGAACGACCGTGTTGGGCGGCAGCTTGGCCCTCAGTTCGGCGTCATCGGGGTCGGGACGCGGATCGAGGTTCCAGAAGCCGGAGAAATCGGGCGGCGTCTGCGCGATCGCCGGAGCGGCCAGCACGGCCATGCAGGCCATGGCCATGCCGAGCCCGGCGCGCGGGATGAACAGGCGCATGCTCTTACTTCTCGTCATTCTGGCCGAAGGGCGCGCTGCCGATGCGCTTGCCGTCGGCGTCGAACGCCTGGCGCAGCCGCATATAGGGCTTGCCGTCGCGCGAGCCCCAGCCCTCCAGCGTAACGGTGTCGCCGGGCTTGAGGCTGTTGCGCTTCCAGCCGCGCCGCAGCAGCACCACCGGCGCATTGGTCTCCGCCCGCCATTGCTCGACGGTTCCGTCCGGCTTCTTCACTTCGACGCCGATGGAGCCATGCGGATTGGTGAAGCGGAAATCCGTCACCTTGCCCGTGATCTTCACGGTATTTCCTGAGTCGAAGAAGGCAGCGAAGCTGTGATGGGCCGACGCCGTGCCGGCCGAAAGCAGCAGGGCGGCTGCTAGGGCCACGCCACCGTGGAATTTCAATGCCATATCCAGTTCAGTCCTCTCAGCGGGCTCTGTGGCGTTGTCTCGCTTAGCCCTCTTCTCTGCTTTATCCGGGGTTCGCCATGGGGCTCAAGCCCCAAAGTCGGGGGCGAGCGCGATTTCAGGCTGCGTCCGCGTCGATCTTGCGGGTCAGCAGGGCCCGCAAGGCGCCGAATGTCTCGAAGCTTTCCGCTTCGACATCCTCGTCGTCGATGCGGATGCCGAGGCGATCCTCGAAATCGGTGAGGAGCGTGGCCACCGCCATGGAATCCAGCTCCGGCAGGGCGCCGAACAGCGGTGTCGCCTCGTCGAAACCGGCCACGCGCGCGGCATCCAGGCCGAGCACGGCAACGAGACTGGCTCGCAGGGCTTGGTCGGCGGCGGTCAAAATGGGCGTCCCGTCTGGTCTCGCGCGGAAAGAGGCTCTGTGCCGGGCGCCTAGCGGTTTTGCGCGCGCAAGGAAACAGGAAATGCCGCTCGCTCGTTCCATGCGCCGCTCGCCAAAGGCGCTCGCATTCGCGCTTCATCCTGCTAAGGCAAGGCCATGACCCTGCTGCTCGACCATCTGCCGCTGCGTGGCGCGCCGGAGGCGGTCGCACTGGATGGCCGGTCCAGTGCAATCCGCTATGGCGAGATGGAGGCAATGACCGGCCGGCTCGCCGGGTGGATCGCGGCGCAGGGTCTGCCGCCCGGCAGTCGCATCGCTGCATGGCTGCCTAAGGGACCGCTCGCCGCTCTGTTGCCGCTTGCCGTGGTGCGGGCGGGGCACGTTTATGTGCCCGTCAATCCTCTGCTCAAGCGCGCCCAGACGGCGCATATCCTTGTGGACAGCGGCGCGGCTTTGCTCGTTTCGCAGCCGGCGCGGCTGGCGACGCTGGAAGCAGACGACCGGCCGGGCGACCTCGCATTTGCCGAGGATGGCGCGCTCGATGCCATCATGCGCGATCGAGCCGCTGCCGCGCTGCCGCCGAGCGCAGCCGATCCCGGCGATCTGGTGGAAATTCTCTACACTTCGGGCTCCACCGGCCGGCCCAAGGGCGTGATGTTGAGCCATGCCAATCTCATGATCGGCGCCCGTTCGGTCGCGACCTATCTCGGCCTCGCGGCGGACGATGTGACGCTCGCCCTGTTGCCGCTCAGCTTCGATTATGGGCAAAACCAGCTTCTCTCCACCTGGTGGGCCGGAGGGCGGGCGGTGCCGCTTGATTATCTGCTGCCGCGTGACGTGGTGAAGGCTGCGGCCGCCTATGGCGTGACGACGCTGGCCGGCGTGCCGCCACTCTGGGTGCAGCTTGTCGAGGCGGCATGGCCGGCCGAACCGCGCGCCCATCTGCGTCGTGTCACCAACAGCGGTGGCGCGCTGACGCGGCCGCTGATCGAGCGCCTGCGCGACACCTTCCCGGGCGTGGACATCGTCGCCATGTACGGCCTCACGGAGGCCTTCCGCTCCACCTATCTGCCGCCTGCCTTGCTGGAGGCGCATCCCACCAGCATCGGCCGCGCGATCCCGGATGCCGAAGTGCTGGTGGTGCGGGCGGATGGGACGCTTACTGCCGACGATGAGCCGGGCGAACTGGTGCATTGTGGGCCGCTTGTGGCTCAGGGCTATTGGCGTGATCCGGAGCGCACGGCCCGGCGCTTCCGCCCGGCGCCGCCGGCTTCGGCGCTCGGTGGTACGGCGGTCTGGTCCGGCGATACGGTGGTGCGCGACGCCGATGGGCTGCTCCATTTCGTCGGCCGCACGGACGCCATGATAAAGAGCGCCGGCAACCGCATTTCTCCCAGCGAGATCGAGGAGGCGGCGCTGGCTGTCTCCGGCATTGCCGAAGCCTGCGCCATCGGTGTGCCGGACGAACGACGGGGGCAGGCCATCATCCTCTTCGTCCGTCCCAGCACGGCGCTATGCGAGACCGACGCTGGCATTGTGCTGGACCGGCTCACTGGCGCCCTGCGGCGCGCGCTCCCCAATTTTATGCAGCCTGCCCATATCCACCTCGTGAAAGCCCTACCGCGCACCGCCAATGGCAAGCACGATCGTCAAGCCCTCGTAGCGCTGGCGACTGGAGAACCAGCATGAACGCGCGCGCGGCCAAGCCGATGGGGCCGATCCCGTCGGGCTTTGCGGTGCAGGGGGGCGATCTGCACATCGGCGGGGTAGCCGCGGCCGATCTGGTGGCGCGCGCCGGGAACACGCCGCTCTTCGTCTATGACGGCGCTCTGGTGCGTGCGCGCGTGGCCGCGCTACGGGCGGCACTGCCGGCGGGATTGGGGTTGCATTATGCGGTGAAGGCCAATTCCTTCGCACCGCTGCTGGCGCTAATGGCGGGAGAGGTTGACGGGTTCGACATCGCTTCGGGCGGCGAACTGCGCATGGCGCTGGCGAGTGGAATGGCGCCCGACCGCATCAGCTTCGCGGGCCCGGGCAAGCGCGACGACGAGCTGGAAGCGGCGCTGGCGGCCGGCGTCACGATCAACCTGGAATCGGAAGGGGAGGCGGCGCGCGCGCTGGCGCTGGCGAAGCGGATGGGCGTACGACCGCGTCTGGCGGTGCGAGTGAACCCCGATTTCGAGCTCAAAGGATCGGGCATGCGCATGGGCGGCGGCGCCCGGCCCTTCGGCATCGACGCGGATCGGGCGGCGGCGTTGGCGCGGCGGTTGGTTGCAACGGGTGCTGATTGGCGCGGCTGGCATATCTTCGCCGGCTCCCAGGCGCTCGATGGCGCGGCGATCGCGGCGGCTCTCACGCAGGGCGTGGCACTGGCGGGGCGCCTTTCCGATGCGGTCGGCGTCGCGCCACCGCTGGTTAATCTGGGCGGTGGCTTCGGCGTGCCCTATTTCTCCGGCGATGCGCCCCTGGACCTCGCTCCCATCGGCGCGGCCCTGGGCGAGGCCCTCGCTGCGCGGCCCGCCGTGCTTGCCAAGAGCACCTTCGCCATCGAGCTTGGACGCTATCTTGTTGCCGAGGCGGGCGTGTATCTCACGCGCGTGGTCGACGTGAAGTGGAGCCAGGGCGAGCGCTTTGCCGTGGTCGATGGCGGCCTGCATCATCAGCTCGCGGCCAGTGGCAATTTCGGCACCGTCATCCGCCGCAATTATCCGCTCGCGCTGGCCAACCGCTTCGATGCTCCGCCGGACGCCGCGCCCACGCATGTGGTCGGCTGCCTCTGCACGCCGCTCGACCGGCTCGGCGAAGCACTGGCACTCCCGGCGCCGCAGGTGGGCGATCTGGTGGCGGTATTTCTGGCGGGGGCTTATGGGGCGAGCGCCAGCCCGGCCGCTTTCCTGGGGCATGCGCCCGCACCGGAAATTCTCGTGGGCCACCCTCAAGAGCAGGGCCAAATAGCCGCACGATTGTCATGAGAAACCGTCAAATCGGCCTGCAGTAACAATGGTTTCATGCGGACTCTTGACGTGCGCGATAGTTTGGGCACTTATGAGCACAGGAAAACAGAATTTGGGGGGCTCCCGGGTCGCAAGCCATGCGGGAAGCAGGCGATTTTGCCAGCATGCACACTAAGTGCCTGTCCGGGTCCACACCGGACCGGAACGGCGCGCGGCTGATCCGAGAGGGAAGTGAAAGATGAACGTCCTGGTCCTTATCGGTCCGGGCGCGACAGCCCCCATACTGTTTTGGGACGATCCGGGGGGCAGAAAACGATGTTCGTCGATTATTACAAGCTGAGCGGCCGACCTTTTCAGCTCACACCCGATCCGCGCTTTTATTTCGAGAGCGCGACGCATCGGAAGGCGATGTCTTATCTCGGCTATGGCCTTGCCCAGGGCGAGGGTTTCATCGTCATCACCGGCGATATCGGCGCGGGCAAGACAACGTTGGTCGGGCACCTCATGGCAACCATCGATCCGCAGCGCCTCGCCGCCGTCAAGATCGCTGCGAGCGCGATGGACGGAGACACCGCGCTGCGCCTCGCCGCCCATGCCTTCGGCATTGAGACGGACGGGGTGGACAAGGCGCAGGTGCTGAGCCGGTTGGAGGCATTCATGCACCAGCAGGCCCGCGCTGGCCGCCGCAGCCTGCTCATCATCGACGAGGCGCAGACGCTGGGCCATGACGCGCTCGAGGCGATGCGCATGCTGAGCAACTTCCAGCTCGGCGGGCAATCGTTGGTGCAGATTTTCCTGCTCGGCCAGCCCGAGTTCCGCGACATGCTGGCTCATGCGCCGGAGCTGGAGCAACTGCGCCAGCGCATCATCGCGACCCATCATCTCGATCCCATGGAGCGTGAGGAAGTGCGCCCCTATATCGAGCATCGTCTGGCGCTGGTGGGTTGGACGGGCAATCCCAGCTTTGATGCCGACGCCTATGCGCGCCTGGCGGAAGCAAGCCGGGGCGTGCCGCGCGTGCTCAACCGGCTGACGCAGAATGCCATGCAGCGCGCCGCCCAGCTTGAGAGCGACACCATCACTGGCGAAATCGTCCGCGAGATCTGCGAGGAGCGCGAGAGCGTGCTCGTCGTTCCGGCGGCCGAGGTGCCGGTTGCGGCGGCGACGATGAGTGCCGACATTGCCGCGATTCGTGCCGAAACCCGGGCCATCGCAGATGCGGCTTCCACCTTCGATCAGGTTGCGGCGGGGCAGGATCGCCTCGCCGCCCTCGAGGCGCGTCTCGCCCGGCTGGAAGCGCGGCTCGACAAGCATGACGATGTGCTCGCGCGCTTGCTCTCGGGTGTGGAACTGCGGGTGGATACCGGCGACGTCAGTGAAAAGGGCGGCGGTATCGCAACCTGCGCAGCCTGACGAGCACGCTGGATTCCAGTTGCTTTTTCGTGCAGGAAGCAAGCGTGTTCGGGGTCCAAAAAAGCGTCAGCCAGGTGCTTCGACAGGCGTTGGGAAATGACGCGGTGCGTCGATTGCCGCATCGGGCGATCCGTTAGGAGCGCCGCCTTCACCGGCCGATAGGAGTGTGGCTCAGCTGGTAGAGCGTCGGTCTCCAAAACTGAATGCTGGGGGTTCGAGTCCCTCCACTGCTGCAAGGGGCTCTGGCAGGCTTGACTTCCAACGCCGTTCTCGTTGCTCCTGCCCGCGCGGGCGCCCAAGGCGTCTGCGGGCCAGCAAAGAGCAATCGGCAGGCGCCCTAACCGCCTCCCGTGTCCACGCTTATGTCCGATGCTCGCTCAATAATCCGCGCGGATGAAATAGAGCCCGTCCGGCGGCGCATTGTGCCCCAGGGCTTGGCGATCGCGGGCCTCTAGTGCGGCCTTCATATCCGCCGGCGCCCAGCTTCCGGTGCCGACGAGCGCGAGGCAGCCGGTCATGGAGCGCACCTGATGGTGAAGGAAGCTGCGCGCCTCGGCGTGGATGGTGATGCGCTCGCCCTGTCGCGTCACGTCCAGCCGCGCCAGCGTCCGCATGGGGCTGTCCGCCTGGCATTGAGCGGAGCGGAAGGTCGTGAAATCATGCCGGCCCAGCAGCATCTGCGCCGCCTCCCGCATGGCATCCACATTCAGCGGCCGAGGCACGCGCCATAGCAGGCCCTGCTCGAAGGTGAGCGGCGCGCGGCGGTTGAGGATGCGATATTCATAGGCCCGCCCCCTGCAGGAAAAGCGCGCATGCCAATCCTCCGGCACGATCTCGCAGCCGATGACGGCAATGGGCTCAGGACGCAAATGCGCGTTCATCGCTTCCATGAGACGAAAGGGCGTGATCGCCGTGTCGAGGTCGGCGTGGGCGCGCATCGCCAGCGCATGGACGCCGGCATCGGTGCGGCCGGCGCAATGCACCACCGGCTCGCGACCGGCAATCCGTCCCAGTGCCTCCTCGACATGCTGCTGCACGCTGGGTCCGTGCGCCTGCCGCTGCCAGCCCATGAAGGGCCGCCCGTCATATTCGATGGTGAAGGCGAAGCGGGGCACGGGCGTGGCTCAATCGTCGAACCGCGTGCCGGCCGGCATGGCGAAGCCGCGCAGCAGATCGGGTACGGCCATCGCAGCCTTCCCGGCGCGCTGTACCTGCGCGGCGCGGAAAGCGCCGCCCGCGCCGCAACCAATCAGCAGAGCATCGTCCATTAGTGCCCCCGGTGCGCCTTCGCCGGCCTCGATGGTGCCGGCGAGGATGCGGATGCGTTCGCCATTATAGCTCGCCCAGGCGCCGGGCGCGGGGTTGAAGGCGCGCACCTGCCGCTCCACCTGCGTGGCGCCGGCGGCGAAGTCGATGCGGCTCTCGGCCTTGTCGATCTTGGCGGCATAAGTGACGCCGTCTTCGGGTTGGATGATGGGGGGATAGGCGCCCGGATCGTCCAGCACGCGGACCATCAGCGCGGCCCCCGCATGCGCCAGTTCCTCGGTGAGCGCGCCAGCCGTCTTGCCCGCGATCGGCGTACGCACGGTCGCCAGCATGGGGCCTGTGTCCAGTCCCTTGCCCATGGCCATGATGGTGACGCCGGTTTCTGCGTCGCCGGCCAGGATAGCGCGCTGGATCGGCGCGGCGCCCCGCCAGCGCGGCAGCAGCGAGGCGTGAACGTTGAAGCATCCCAAGCGCGGCGCGTGAAGCACCGGCAGCGGCAGGATGAGCCCGTAAGCGGCGACGACCGCCGCATCGGCATCGAGCGCGTCGAAGGCTTCCCCTTCCGCCTCGTCCCGAAGCGAGAGCGGCGTCCGTACGGGCAGGCCCAGCGCTTCGGCCCGCTGTTGCACGGGGCTGGGGCGTGACGCCTTGCCACGCCCGACCGGGCGGGGCGGCTGGGTATAGACAGCAAGGATGCTGTGGCCGCGCGCCACCAGCGCGTCGAGCGTCGGCACCGCGAAATCCGGCGTGCCCATGAAGATGATCCGCATGGGTTCTTCTGAAACGCTTGTCAGGACGAAGCGCAAGCCCTTAATTGGCGCCATGTCCTCGCCCGAGATCGAAGCGCTCACGCAGGCCCTGGCGCGGTTGCCCGGCCTAGGCCCCCGCTCGGCCCGGCGCGCGGTGCTGCATCTGCTCCAGAAGCGTGATACGGCGCTGGCGCCGCTGCTGCGCGCGCTGGAGAACGTCAATGCGCGCATGGTGCATTGTTCGGTCTGCGGTAATGTCGACACGGTCGATCCCTGCGGCATCTGCGCTGATCCGCGTCGCGATGCGCGGGCCCTGTGCGTGGTGGAGGATGTGGCAGATCTCTGGGCGCTGGATCGCTCGCGGCTCTTTCCCGGCCGCTTTCATGTGCTGGGCGGCCGACTCTCGGCGCTGGACGGCGTGCGGCCGGAAGACCTCGCTATCGCTCCGCTTATTTCGCGCGTGGCGGCTGGCGGCATTGACGAGGTGGTACTCGCCATGAACGCCACGTTGGAGGGACAGACAACCGCCCATTATATTGCCGAGCGGCTGGAAGCCTATCCGGTGCGGCTAACGCAGCTCGCCCATGGTGTGCCGGTGGGCGGGGAACTGGATTATCTCGACGAGGGCACGCTCGCCCAAGCCCTGCGTGCCCGTCGGCCGGTAGGATAGCGGGCGGAGGCTTGGCGCCTCTCTTGAAGCACATCCCGTGCTCCTGCGTTGGCAGGAGCCCAAGGCGGTTAAACACTACGGCTGGCCTTTAGGATGCGACCACTCTCCCGTGATACGCCATCAAGAGAGCACGGCGATGAGCGCGCGTGGCGTCCGGCGCCGCCAAGGGAAGCGGCGCCGGACGGTCTTTAGCCCTTGGCGGCGGGCTTGGCCTCGTCCTGCCGCGCTTCGGCGAGGGGGATGTCGATGCCCTGGCGGGCCCAGCCCGCACGGTCGAGGCACAGGCGAGTGGGCAGGCGCGTGCCCGGCAGCGGCGCGTCGGTGACGCAATAGAGCGTCTCGCCCTTGCCGCGCATCACTTTCATACGGATTTCATTGGCACCCGGCGCTGCGTCTTTCGCCACAACCGGCGCGGTAGCGCCGAGCGTGGCAGCGGCGGCGGCGAGGCTCAGCAGGGCTTTGAAGCGGGGGGACATGGACACGACTTTTTCTCCTCTACCTGAACGATGGCGAGCGCTGACCGCCCGTATCCGGCCCTCAGCAGAAAGCGTGCCAAACGGGTTTTTGGGAGAAAATCGCGGGAAATGGCGGCGTAAGAACTGAATGCGCGCTCATGAAGTCCGATATGTCAGCGCAATTTTCGATCTCTTCGGAAAATTTACAGAGCCAGGCCCAGGTCAACCAATCAGCGCAATCGGAACAAAGCGCCAACGCTGCGCTTGATCTTGGCCCGATGCTCTCATATCTCTCCGCCATGGCCCTTTTGCCCATTCTTGAGACGCCGGACCCACGGCTGCGCACCATCTCGACTCCGGTCGACACCATCGACGACGCGCTCCAGACGCTCATCGACGACATGTTCGAGACGATGTATGCCGCGCCCGGCATCGGTCTCGCCGCGATCCAGGTGGGCGTGCCCAAGCGGCTGCTGGTCATCGATCTGCAGGAGCCGGAATCGGACGAGGAAGATGCGCCGCCTGTCCGCAAGCCGATGGTGTTTATCAATCCGATCATCCTGGAGGGTTCGGATGAGCTGTCGGTCTATAATGAGGGCTGCCTCTCGGTCCCCGAGCAATATGCCGAGGTCGAGCGGCCCGCCCGCATCCGTGCGAGCTGGATGGACCGCACCGGTCGCATCCACGAGGAAGAGCTCGAAGGGCTGCTCGCCACTTGTCTCCAGCACGAGATCGATCATCTTGAGGGCGTACTGTTCATCGACCATCTCTCGCGTCTGAAGCGTGACATGGTGCTCAAGAAGCTCGCCAAGGCCCGTCGAGCGGCCTGAGGGTGCGCGTGTTAAGCTATTTCCCGATCAACTCCATCGTGCGGGGGGAATGCAGGCGCGCTGACGGGCGTTAAGGCCCGCCAGCAGGCGCCGCCGCGTGGCGAGCCGCAGCCGGACCGGCCGTAATATTTGCCGAGGATGGCGCGATGACCAGGTGAGGGAGAGTGAAAACCGCTCCCGCTCTGTCGGCCGGCCGGCCCGGTGAAAGATGCGCGTGCCATCGAAGGCCACCAATGTGCCGGCCCGGCCTTGCGCCGTGCGCCACGTCTCCGGCGGGACGATGCCGCCGAAGCGTGCTTCGGGGATATAGCCGCCGCGATAGCCCATTGCAGCGTGTGCGGCTGCGCTCTCCGTTGCCGGAACATGCGTGAATGGCCCGGTGCCTTCGTCCACATCGTTGAGATAGACGAGTAGCCGCAGCATGCGATCGTCCTCGATGTCGAGATGCCATTGGCGCGCGCCGGCTTCGATTGGGCTCACCCGTTCGCGCTTCATGGAAATCCCCATGAAATAGCAGGGCTCGCCCAGATAAAGCTCCGCCAACCGCAGCAGGCGTTCTTCCAGCCCCAGCATGTAGACGGCCGGCCAGCGATGCAGGATGTCCTCGGACTCAATGAGGTCCCGGCCCAGGGCGTCCAGGGCTGTGGCGAGCGCCCCGTCTCCCAGCGAGTCCAGCACCGACGCGCTTGAGCCCAGCAGGTCCGCGATATGGCCGATATGCGCGGCATCATCGCGTAGATCGCGGATCAGGGAGAGCCCGGACTCCATGACCTCCTCCGGCATCGTGAAGGCCGCCTGGCGTGCGCTGCGCGCCCGATGCCTCAATGTCGCGAATAGCGGAATGCGCAGCAGTCGGTTCCGCCAGGCCAATCTGTCGATAATCCGGCCCACGCGATCGCCAGCCATCATGCGCATTCCCCTTCAGGCCGCGCCATCGGGCCCAAAGTCGAACCACGCTTCGACCGGTTCAACTCGCGCACAAACGGGCGCCAAACCGGCGCCCGTCCGCGGTCTGTGGCAAGAGGTGCCCACCAGAAAAAAAGCTGAAGAGGCTGGAGCGCCCCTCCGCGTTCGCGCGTCCGGTCGCGATGGACTGGAACGCGCGAGAGACGGCGCTGGCTCAGCGCTGGTCCACCGGCACATAGGGGCGCTGCGCCGGGCCGGTGTAGAGCTGGCGTGGGCGGCCGATCTTCTGCTCAGGATCAGAGATCATTTCGTTCCAGTGCGCGACCCAGCCCACGGTGCGGGCGAGAGCGAAGAGCACAGTGAACATGTCGGTCGGGAAGCCGATGGCCGAGAGAATGATGCCCGAGTAGAAGTCCACATTCGGGTAGAGTTTTTTCTCGATGAAATAGTCGTCATGCAGCGCAAGCTGCTCAAGTTCGCGTGCCACGTCGAAGATCGGGTCGGTAACGCCGAGCTTCTCCAGAACTTCCTTGGCCGTGGCTGCCATCACCTTCGCGCGCGGATCGTAATTCTTGTACACGCGGTGGCCGAAACCCATCAGGCGGAACGGATCGTCCTTGTTCTTGGCGCGGGCGATGTAAGCGGGGATACGCTCCGGCGTGCCGATCTCGCGCAACATGTTGAGTGCGGCCTCGTTGGCGCCGCCATGAGCCGGGCCCCACAGGCACGCAATGCCCGCCGCGATGCAGGCGAAAGGATTGGCGCCCGAGGAACCGGCGAGCCGCACCGTGGAAGTGGAAGCGTTCTGCTCATGATCGGCATGGAGGATGAAGATCTTGTCCATCGCCCGCTCGATCACCGGATCGACCACATAGTCCTCGGCCGGCACGGAGAAGCACATGCGCAGGAAATTGGCGGTGTAGCTGAGGTCGTTGCGCGGATAGACGAAGGGCTGGCCCAGCGAATATTTGAACGCCATGGCGGCCAGCGTCGGCATCTTAGCGATCAGGCGATGGCTGGCCACCATGCGCTGATGGGGGTCCGTGATGTCGGTCGAATCATGGTAGAAGGCCGAGAGCGCGCCGATGACGCCGCACATGATCGCCATGGGATGCGCATCGCGGCGGAAGCCCCGATAGAAGATGTTGAGCTGCTCGTGCACCATGGTGTGGCGCGTGATGGTGTAGGTGAACGTGTCCAGCTCCTCCTTGGAGGGCAGGGCGCCGCGCAGCAACAGATAGGCCAATTCCATGAAAGTGGACTTCTCAGCCAGCTCGTCGATGGAATAGCCGCGGTGGAGCAGGATGCCTTTGTCGCCATCGATATAGGTGAGCGCGGAGTCGCAGCTTGCCGTGGAGGTGAAGCCGGGGTCGTAAGTGAACATGCCCGTCTGGGCATAGAGCTTGCGAATATCGATGACCTGTGGGCCAACGGAGCCCTCGACGATCCTAAAATCGAAACCCTTGTCGCCGAGGGTCAGTTTGGCGGTTGCGTCGGTCATCCTATTTTACCCCTTCAATCTTATCCGGCCGTCTGCATTCGGCCCGACGCCTGATCGGTGAGCCGACCAAGCGTTTCATCCCGCCCGAGATGATAAAGCACGTCGAATATGCCCGGCGAAGTCGTCCGACCCGTTAACGCGGCGCGCAACGGCTGGGCCACTTTGCCGAGGCCGAGCCCGGCGTCCTCTGCCACGGCGCGCACCGCAGCCTCAATGGTCTCGAGCGTCCAGTCATTCAGTGCGCCCAAGCGATCAACTGCGGTTGCAAGCAGCGACCGTGCCGCATCGTCTAGCAATTTTGCAGCCGCTTCGTCGACTGGAATCGGGCGCTGGATGAACAGGAAGGCCGCGCCGTCCGCCAGTTCCAGCAGTGTCTTGGCACGCGGCTTGAGCGCCGGCATGATGGCGGCGAGTTTATGCAGCCGGGCCTGTGCGGCGGCGGCATCCTCGAGCGGCGCCATGCGCTCGGCCACGAGCAGCGCGAGCCGGCCATCATCTGCCTCGCGGATATAATGGCCGTTCAGATTTTCCAGCTTCTTCAGGTCGAAGCGCGAGGGCGAGCGGCCCACGCCGGGCAGGTCGAACAGCTCGATGGCGCGCTCGCGGGAAAGAATCTCCTCGTCGCCATGGCCCCAGCCAAGGCGCAACAGATAATTGTTCACGGCCTCGGGCAGCATGCCCAGTTCGTCGCGATAGGCGTCCACGCCCATGGCGCCGTGCCGCTTGGAGAGCTTGGCGCCATCCGCCCCGTGGATGAGCGGGATATGGGCATAAACCGGGTCCGGCCAGCCGCCTTCGATGGCGTTCATCGCCCGCAGGATGCCAAGTTGGCGGAAGGCGTTGTTCAAATGGTCGTCGCCGCGGATGACATGCGTCACGCCCATATCGTGATCGTCCACCACCACGGCCAGCATATAGGTGGGCGTGCCGTCCGAGCGCAGCAGGATCATGTCATCCAGCTCGCTGTTTTGCACCACCACGCGGCCCTGCACTGCGTCCTGAATGACGGTTTCGCCCTCGCGCGGCGCTTTCAGCCGAATGACGAAGGGCTTGTTGCCGCCCTCGGCTGGGTCGCGATCGCGCCAGCGGCCGTCATAGCGCATCGGCTGCCGGGCAGCGCGCTGGGCCTCGCGCAACGCCGCAAGCTCCTCGGGCGTGGCGAAGCATTTGTAGGCATGACCCGCCGCCAGCAACTGCTGCGCCACCTCGGCATGGCGCTGAGCGCGCGCGAACTGGAAGACCGGCTCCTCGTCGCCGGTCAGCCCAAGCCAGGAAAGCCCGTCAAAAATCGCCTGGATAGCTTGCTCAGTGGACCGGGCCCGGTCGGTATCCTCGATCCGCAGCAGGAACTTGCCGCCATGGTGGCGCGCGAAGAGATAGTTGAAGAGCGCGGTGCGCGCGCCGCCGATATGCAGATAGCCGGTCGGGGACGGCGCGAATCGCGTGACGACCTTTGTGTTTTGTGCCTTGCCGTCGGTCACGCTATGCCTCGGACTCCAAGAGTGGGGAGGGTTATTCCGGTTGAACGAACAGGCCCCTAGCACGGCCTTTTCGCTCCGGCAAATGAGTCTGTTGCGGCGCAGCAACCGCTTGTTGGCGGGGCTGGGCGCGCGACTCGAGATGCTGCTGGAGCGCGAGCGGGCGCAATTGCCGCTCTGGGCGCCGGTCGCGCTCGGCGCGGGTATCTGTGCCTGGTTCGCCCTGCCCACACCGGCGCAGTGGCTTGCCTGGGTATTGGTCTGCCTTGCGCTGGCACTGGGCGTGGGCGCTCTGGCGCGTGGCGGCCGGCTGGGACAGGCGCTGGCGATCGGCGCAGCGCTGCTGGCGGCGGGTTGCCTGCTGCCGTGGGCCAAGGCGACGCTCGTTGGCGCGCCGCCGCTGGCGCGCGCGGCCATGGTGGAGATGCAGGCCGATGTTCGCGCGGTCGAGCCGCTGGCGGCGCGCGGCGTTACCCGGCTGGTGCTTGTGCCCCTCGACCGACCGGACCTCCCCGCGCAGGTGCGCGTCAATGCGCCGCCGGAGGACTTACCCGAGCGGCTGGGCGAGGGGGATCGCGTGCGTGTCAAGGCGCGACTCATGCCGCCGCCCGCCGCCGCGCTGCCCGGCGCCTATGATTTTGCGATGCGCGCCTATTTTCTCGGTATCGGTGCCACGGGGCGCGCCATTGGCCCGGTCGAGCGGCTTTCCAGCAGCGGGAGAGGGCCAGGCGCACGCGCGCGGGTCGCGGCCCATATCGCGACTCGACTGCCGGGGCCGGAGGGCGCCATCGCCATCACACTCGCCACCGGCGACCAAACGGCAATTGCGGATGCCGATGCGGAGGCGATGCGGCGCAGCGGCCTCGCGCATCTGCTTTCGATCAGCGGATTGCACGTCTCGGCGCTGATCGGCGGCGTGATGCTGCTTGTCTATCGCCTGCTCGCGCTCTCGCCCACGCTGGCGCTGCGCTTGCCGCTTATCCTCATCGCCGCCTGTGCCGGCGCGGCGGCGGGTGTCGCTTATACGTTGTTCTCCGGGGCGCAGGTGCCCACCGTGCGCAGCTGCGTCGCGGCGCTGCTCGTCATCGCTGGTCTCATGCTGGGGCGCGAGGCCATCAGCCTGCGCCTCGTCGCTACTGGCGCGCTCATCGTGCTGCTGTTTTGGCCCGAGGCGGCCGTGGGACCGAGCTTCCAGATGAGTTTTGCTGCCGTCACCGCCATCATCGCGCTTTATGAATGGCCGCCGGCCCGCGCTCTGTTCGCGCGGCGCGAGGAGGGGCTGGCGCGGCGCATCGGGCGCAATTTGGGCGCGTTGCTGGCAGCGGGCATCGCAGTGGAACTGGTGCTGATGCCCATTGCCATCCATCATTTCCATCGTGCTGGCGTCATGGGCTCGCTGGCCAATCTGATTGCGATCCCGCTCACCAGCTTCGTCATCATGCCGGCCGAGGCGCTGGCGCTGGCGCTCGATGTCGTGGGGCTGGGCGCGCCCGCCTGGGCCGTGACGGGGCTGGCGCTACGATTTCTGCTTGCCCTCGCCCGTGCCGTCGGAAACCTGCCCTATGCGGTGACGGCGCTCCCCGCCACGAGCGGCGCCGCCTTCGCGGTGACGATGCTCGGCCTGCTGTGGCTCATGCTGTGGCGGGGGCGGATCCGGATCGCCGGGCTCCCGGCGGCGCTAGCCGGGGCGGTCGCGATTGCATTGACGCCGACGCCCGATATCGCCGTGACCGCGGACGGGCGGCATGTGGCGGTGCGGGCGCCGGCAGGCGGCTATGCGCTGCTGCGTGCTCGTGCCGGCGACTATGTGCGCGATCAGTTGGCCGGCGCGGCGGGCATGGACGGCGATTTCGCCGATCTGGCGGCCCTGCCGAACGCGCGCTGCTCACCCGATCTCTGTGCAGTCGATCTGCCCGTGCGCGATAACAAAGCGCCCCTGCGGCTGCTCGCCACGCGCAGCGGCTATCGCATCGACTGGACAGAACTGGTTGAGGCCTGCGCGCGCGCTGACATCGTCATTGCCGACCGCCGGCTCCCGCGCGGCTGCACCCCGCGCTGGCTCAAGCTCGACCCCTGGACGCTCGCCCCCATGGGCGGTGCGCTCATCCGTATCGACCCGCGCCGCCTTGTCCCCGGCCGTGACCCACGCGATCGCCATCCCTGGATTGTAACCCGCCGGCGCTCAGCCGCTTAGCGCGTGCCAAGCGGGGCCTGCGTTCCAGTTCTTGGAGACTCCATTGCTCCGATCATGGATCGCGCGCATCCCAGGGCCGACCATCGCCACCGTCGCGCTAAGTGACTCCGGCCGTCACCCGAAACCCCGCAGCAGTCGAGAACCGAGCGCGGCTGCCAGTTTCCAATGCTTAGGGTGCCAACTACCCCCTCAATGATAGCGCCGCAGCAGCCCGGCCAGCCGGCCCTGGATGCGCACCTGGTTCGCATCATAGATCTGTGGTTCATAGGCGCTGTTGGCCGGATCGAGCCGGATGCGGCGTCCCTCGTGGTGGAAATATTTGAGCGTAGCTTCGTTCTCGTCGATCAGCGCCACGACGATCTGCCCGTCGCGTGCTGTCTCTGTGCGCTGGATAAGCGCGAAATCGCCGTCGAAGATGCCCGCCTCGACCATGGAGTCGCCGGAAACTTCCAACGCATAATGGTCGCCCGCGCCGAGCAGCGCGGCGGGGACCGGCAGCATGGCCGTGCTCTCCAGGGCCTCGATGGGCATGCCGGCGGCGATGCGCCCATGCAGCGGGATCTCGATCACATCGTTGGCAGCAATGGGCAAACCCCGCCCGGACGCACCGGCCGTCTTGGGCCGTGCCGCGCCAATGGGCGTCGGCATGGCGGACGCTTGTGCCGTGCTTGTGCCGTCAGGCAGCTTCACGATCTCCAGCGCACGCGCGCGATTGGGCAGGCGGCGAATGAACCCGCGCTCCTCCAGCGCACTGATGAGCCGATGGATGCCGGATTTGGACTTCAGGTCCAGCGCGTCCTTCATCTCCTCGAAACTGGGTGAAATCCCACCCTGGTCGAGATGCTCCTTGATGTACATGAGAAGCTGCTGTTGCTTCGACGTCAGCATGGCGGTCCCCTGCCTTATGGAACGGACAGGGAACGTGTAGGGAACGAAGTGCGGCTGGTCAAGGGGTGTTGCGGGCCTCCTAGGCGCCGGGCGTGCGCTCGGTCTCTGCCGGAGCAACTGGGGACTCTCCCTGCGCGGGGGGCGCGGAGGCCGGTTGCGCCACGAGCGGCGCCGCGCTGGCCGGCGCCGGGCCGGCCAAAGCCACCGGCAGGGCTTCGCGCGTGTGTGCCATCAACTCCCGTCCTTGCGGAATGGTGCCGCTCTTGCCCGTCACGAAGCCCGCGAACACGCCCACGGCGAGGACGGTGCCCACGGTGGCGACGGTATTGCCTTCCCCTTCCTGACGATAGTGGCCGGAGAGCGGGATGCGCTGCCCGCCGACCTCGACATATTCGATGTCGATCTCCATCTTGCCGGACTTGCCGAAAGCGCCCTTGTTGGTGAGCCAGGTGATCCGGCCCACGCCACGACTGCCCTTGGGAATGACCACATAATTGCCGAGCATCACGTCATGGGTAACGCTCATCCCGAAGGTGTCGCCCTCGCGCCAGCGCTTGCCCTTGGTGGTGACGGTGTCGTTCATGGCGAGCAGAACTTCGGTATTGGCCGGCAATACCGTGGCGCGTGCCGTCTGCGGGGCGGCGGCGAGAGGCACCGGCGCCGGGACAGGCACCATCGCCGGGGCTGTGGGTGCGCTCTGTACGCTGGGGTCCTGCGCCCAGGCGGCGGTAGACGATGCCCCAAGCAGCAGCATCATGGCCAATGTCTTCATCCTCATTCTCCCCCAAAAGCGGTCGGTCCCGCCGGTCGGCAAGGGCCCTAGAACAAGGCGAGACCGGCATGCGCGCCGGACAAACACCGGATCGGAGGGAAATGCCTGTCGGATGGCGCGCGCGGGGCAGAGGAGCACGCCATTCGATACGGGGCGGGATCGCCGGCCGCGCGCACACCGGGCATGTGCAGCCCACGACGCCGTCGTGAGGGCGCGGCCTCGTTTCCCTCATTTCGGATCAGATGGATGCGCTGGCCTTTAGCCGAGTCCCAGTGTGCTACGGTCCAGCACCTCGACCAGGTCGCCCACCTGCGCTGCCGGCGATCCGGCAGGCCGGTGAATGAGTCCGTCGGCCAGAGCGGCGGCATGCATGGCTGCGCTGTCCTGAAAGGCGAGCGGGCTCGCCTGACCGGCATCCAGCCGGGCGCGGACGAATTCGGCGCGCTTGCCGGTCGCGGGCATGGGCGCCCCCAACGGCAGGCGTTGCGGGGCGGGCAGGGGCGCGGCGGAGCCCGCGAGGTGGCGCAGCAGCGGTAGCAGGAACAGGGCACCCGTCACCATGGCGGAGACCGGATTGCCGGGAAGGCCCAGAAAGATCGTGCCGCCGAGCCGTCCGACGATGAGCGGCTTTCCCGGCCGCATCGCGATGCGCCAGAAGTCGATGGCGCCGCCGGCCGCCTCGAGCGCGGGGCGGACCAGATCGTGATCTCCGACCGAGGCCCCGCCCGAGGTGACAAGCACATCGGCTCCGCGCGCCGCCTCGATTGCGGTGGTGATTGCGTCGAGGTCGTCGCCCACCATCTGTTCTGAGGCGATGACTGCCCCCGCGCCTTCCGCCATGGCGCGCAGCATCACGCCGTTGGAGGCGGGCAGCTTGCCGGGCGGGCACGGGGCACCGGGCGGCACCAGTTCATCGCCGGTGGACAGGATGGCGACACGCGGCCGCGCGCGCAGCGGCAGCACGCCATGGCCAGCGAGCGCGGCCAGCGCGATTTGCTGCGCCGCAAGGTGCGTGCCGGCCTCCAGCAGTATCTGGCCGGCCGCGAAATCGCTGCCCTGCGCGCGCACATGTCGGCCGGCCGCGCCAGGCCCGTCGCCGGTGAGGCGCACGAGACCGTCCTGCGCGGTCACATCCTCCTGCAGCACCACCGTATCGGCCCCCGCCGGCATCGGCGCGCCAGTGAAGATGCGCAGCGCCGTGCCGGGTTCGAGCGGCGTTTCGGGCGGCAGCGCGCCGGCCTGAACGGCCCCGGCAAGACGCCACGGACCGGGCATGTCGGCCCAGCGCACCGCATAGCCGTCCATGGCAGAGAGCGCGGTCCAGGGCTGGGTACGCTGCGCCGTGAGTGGCTCGGCGAGCCAGCGCCCGGTGGCGGCATGGAGCGGCACCGTCTCGACCGGCAGGGGCGTGGCGAGCGCTAGCAGCCGCGCCTGCGCCTCGATAACAGGGAGCAGGCTCATCCACCCACCTCCGCTCGGCTGTTCGGCGCCAGCATGGCTCAGGCCGTCCAGTCGCCCGACTTGCCGCCGGCCTTAGCCGTGACATGGATGGCGCCGATTTCCATATGCTTGTCGACGGCCTTGAGCATGTCGTAGAGCGTCAGCAGTGCCACTGAGACGGCGGTCAGCGCTTCCATCTCCACGCCCGTCTTTCCGCTGGTCTTAACCGTCGCGCTGGCCCGAGCGCCCGTCTCATCCAGTGCCAGGTCCAGCGTCACGCCGGTGATCGGCAACGGGTGGCAGAGCGGGATGAGGTCGCTCGTCTTCTTGGCGGCCATGATGCCGGCAATGCGCGCGGCGGCGAACACGTCGCCCTTGGCCGCAGTGCCGTCCGCGATGGCGGTACGCGCGGCGGCGTTCATGGCGATGTGGCCGGTGGCGGTGGCGACGCGCGCCGTCTCCGTCTTGGCGGTCACGTCCACCATGCGCGCCGCGCCGCTCTCGTCGGTGTGGCTGAGGCCGCTCATGCGCCGGTCAGCGCGCGTGTTGCCGCCTCCACATCGGCTTGCCGCATCAGCGATTCGCCGATCAGGAAGCACTGCACGCCATGCGCCGCCATCGCATCGAGGTCCGCGCGCGAGCCCAGCCCAGATTCCGCGACGAAAGTGCACCCATGCGGCGCGCTGCCCACAAGCTCGTAGGTTCGCGCAAAATCGACCGTGAAGTCCTTGAGATTACGGTTGTTGACACCGATGAGGCGCGATTTGAGCGCCAGCGCGCGTTCCAACTCGTCAGCATCGTGCACTTCCACCAGCGCATCCATGCCGAGGCCAAGCGCAACCTCCTCGATCTCCTGCATCTGCTGGTCCGAGAGCGCAGCGACGATGATGAGAATGGCGTCCGCGCCGATGGCCCGGCTCTCCAGCACCTGCCAGGGATCGACCATGAAATCCTTGCGGATTACCGGCAACGAGACGGCCGCACGGGCGGCCACAAGATAATCCTCGTGCCCCTGGAAATAGGGCGCGTCGGTCAGCACCGAGAGGCAGGCCGCGCCGCCAGCCTCGTAAGCGCGGGCATGGGCTGGCGGATCGAAATCGGCCCGGATCAGGCCCTTGGAGGGCGAGGCTTTCTTGATTTCCGCGATGAGGCCATAGCTGCCGGCCGCCACCTTGGCGTCCAGCGCCCGGCGGAACCCGCGCGGCGGCGTCTGCGCAGCGGCGCGCTCCTGAAGCGCGGCCAGGCTGGTCGCTGCCTTGCGCGCGGCCACTTCCTCGCGCTTGGTCGCGCAGATCTCGTCGAGCTTGTTGGCCATGGTCTTTCCGGTCATCGGTAGGCGATCCAGCAGTTGAGCAGCGCGTTGGCGAGCCCCTTGTCGATGGCTTCGGCGGCTTCCTCCACACCCTCGGCCATGGTCTGCGCCGCACCCGCCACCATCAGCGCCGCGGCGGCGTTGAACAGCACGGCATCACGATAGGGCCCCTGTTCGCCTTCAAGCAGCGCACGCAGCCGTGTGGCATTGTGGGCCGGATCACCCCCCTTGATCGCCTCGACCGGATGGGTCGGCAGGCCGGCATCGGCGGCAGTGAGGCGGCGCATGGCGATGGTCTCGCCGTCGCGCACCTCGGCCACGTCGTTGCCGCCGGCCAGGCTCAGCTCGTCCAGGCCCTCGTCGCCGGAGATGACCATGGCATGATCGGTTCCCAGCGCGGCGAGCGCGCGGGCATAGATGGGCACATAGGCCGGCCGGGCGATGCCGATGAGCTGACGCCGCACGCCAGCCGGATTGGCGAGAGGGCCCATCAGGTTGAAGATGGTGCGCTGCCCCAGCGCGCGCCGCAGTGGGCCCAACCGGGCAAGCGAGGGATGATGCTTCTGCGCGAAGAGGAAGCAGATGCCGAGATCGGCGAGGCTGCGCTCCGCGGTTTGCGCCGCCACGTCGAGATCGAGCCCCAGCGCCTCCAGCGTGTCCGCCGCACCGGCCTTGGAGGACGCGGCGCGATTGCCGTGTTTGGCGACCGGCACTTCGCAGGCGGCGACCACCAGGCTGACGGCGGTGGAAACGTTCAGCGTATGATGCCCGTCGCCGCCAGTCCCGCACACGTCGATGGCGTTGGCGGGCGCGGTGATGGGGATGAGCCGCTCCCGCAGGGCGCGGGCGGCGGCGGCGATCTCCACATCGGTCTCACCCCGCTCGGAGAGGGCAATGAGGAAGGGCCCGACGATCTCGTCGGACACCGTGCCGTCGAGCATCGCGGCAAAGGCGGCGGCGGCCTCGTCGGCGGAGAGGGGCAGGGCGGGATCAGGCAGAGTGCGCATGGCAGCATCCCATAAGGGCGGACCAGCCCAAAAGTCGAGGCCTTTGCAGGCACGCGTGGGCGCCACGGCGTGATCGGCCGCAGGATTCAGGGGGATTAATCGAAGGGCGCGGTCAGGCCCGCTCCCTCACCTTCATGCCCGCCGCCTTCATGAAATTGGCGAGCATGGCGTGGCCGTGTTCGGTGGCGATGCTCTCGGGATGGAACTGGACGCTGTGGATGGGCAGGCTCTCGTGACGGAAGCCCATGACCGAGCCGTCGTCGCTGGTGGCATTGACCAGCAGGCAGGCGGGGATGTCCTCCACGATCAGCGAATGATAGCGGGTTGCGATGAAGGGCGAGGGCAGGCCCTCGAACAGACCGGTGCCGTCATGGGTGACGGGCGAGGTCTTGCCATGCATCAGTCCGCCGCGCACTACCTTGCCGCCGAAATGCTGGCCGATGGTCTGGTGGCCCAGGCACACGCCGAGCAGCGGCTTGCCCGCCTCGGCGCAGGCCGCGACGAGATCGAGGCTGATCCCCGCTTCATTGGGCGTGCATGGTCCCGGCGAGAGCAGGAAGGCCTGCGCGCCGGACGACAGCGCCTGGCCAGCGGAGAGCGCATCATTGCGGGCCACTTCCACCTCGGCGCCCAGCTCCATCAGATAATGGACGAGGTTCCAGGTGAAGCTGTCGTAATTGTCGATGACGAGGATCATGGCCGCACATCTAGGCGCCGCCGATCCCGCGCGCAAGGCGCCAGCGATGCGCCCGGCGGCGGCGCGTGCCGGCTCGGCCTGAGCCTTCAGCGATCTGCGGCTGTGCGGATCGAAGGCGCGGGGAACCGTGCGAACAAAGCGGAAGCGAGGCGGCCGGCAATGGCCTGCTCGGTCCAGCGCGAGTCGCCGGCGCGCGTGGCGATCTGGGCGTGGCCTTCCCACAGGGGCTGGCCGCTCGCGGCATCGAGGATGCGGACCTCGAGCCGCGTCGAGATGAGCGCCTTGCGCGGTTTGGACAGGTCCACCGCGAGCCCCATGCCGACCATGGAGCCATAGGTGCCGGCCCCCACGGTCATCGAGCCGCTGACCGGCTTGCGCTTCTGCTCTTCGGGCACCAGTTCGTCGCGCAGGATGCGGATTTCGGCGCGCTGGCCGCCGGCCGGATCAGGCGCCGCGGTCTCGTAACCGGCCTTCACGAGCTGATCGATCAGCGCGGCCTCATAGATGGGCAGGTCGCTCGCGCCGCGCGCATCGGGCGGGAGATCGGTGCGCGGTGCGACGACGATTGCGCCGTGGCCCAGGAGAGCGGCAGCGCCATCGGCTAGGAAGCTGTCGGCATCCACCTTGCCTTCGCGCTCGTCGCGCGGGCTGTTGAGGCGTTGGGCCGACGAGGTGCGACCCCAGCCGGGCCGGTCCCAGCCCGCCTGCCCCCAGTCCCAGCCGCCGGGGCGGACCTGGGCGGATGCCGCGCCGCCGCCGAGCAGGAGGAGCAGCACCGCGATGGAAAGAGGGCGCGTGACGAGCATGGGGGAGATCCTCGGCGCAACGCATCCTCGTGCGCCGCCCGGTGAAGCTAGAACCGTACGCCTTGACCGCCCATGAATGGCGGGTCGTCGGGTAACAGGTGGCCGGGCCGCCGTTATCGGCAGGAGAGGCAGGGCTCGGCATCGCTCACTTCGATCTGGAGCGTCACATGGTCGATATGGAAGCGCTGCTCCATCTCGCCGGCGATGCGGCGCAGGAAGGCGTCCCCCGGATGGCCGCCGGGCATGACCAGATGAGCCGTGAGTGCCGTCTCGGTGGTGCCGAGCGGCCAGATGTGGAGATCGTGCACGGCGCTCACGCCCGGCTCGTCGCCGAGATAGGCCTCGACCGCGCCATGATCGATGCCGGGCGGCACACCCAGCAGGCTCATCTTCACGGAGTCCTTGAGCAGACCCCAGGTGCCGACGGCAATCACGGCCACGATGATAAGGCTGGTCACCGGGTCGATCCAGAGCAGGCCGGTGAGGCCGATCAGTATGCCCGAGATCAGCACGCCCGCCGAGACCAGCGCGTCCGCCGCCATGTGGAGGAAGGCGCCCCGGATATTGAGATCGTTCTTGCGGCCGGAGACAAAGAGCAACGCCGTGGCCGTGTTGATGACAATGCCGATCGCCGAGACGATGATGACGACGCCGCCATCGACCGGCGCGGGGTTCCGCAGGCGCTGCACCGCCTCCATGGCAATGGCGCCGATGGCGACCAGCAGCAGCGCGGCGTTGAACAGCGCGGCCAGAATGGACGAGCTCTTGAAGCCATAAGTAAAACGGGCGCTGGGGCTGCGGCCGGCGAGGATCGTGGCGCCCCACGCCATGACCAGACCCAGTACATCGGAGAGATTGTGCCCGGCATCCGCGACCAGCGCCATGGAGCCGGAGAGCAGGCCATAGGCCCCTTCCACCAGGACGAAGGCAAGGTTGAGCGTGACACCGATGGCGAAGGCGCGGCCATAACCGGCCGGCGCGTGGCTGTGGCCATGGCCGTGCGCATGCGATGCGACCCCTGTGCCGGATGCGCCACGCTCCGACCCATGCCCATGGCTGTGATGGCTGTGCGCGCCGTGCATGGCTCATGCCTTCCGTCTTTTACCGGGTGAGGTCAACCGTTCCGGCGCAGCTCGCCTGGAGGGCGGCGCATCACAGCGCCTGCGCCGCCGCCCAGCCGCTGGCCCAGGCCCACTGAAAATTATAGCCGCCGAGCCAGCCGGTCACGTCGACTGCCTCGCCGATCACATAGAGGCCCGGCAACTTGCGGGCTTCCATCGTTTGGGACGAAAGCTCGGCCGTGCTGACGCCGCCGGCGGTCACTTCCGCCTTGGCGAATCCCTCCGTCCCGCTCGGCTCGAAGCGCCAGGCCGCCAGCATCCGCTCCGCCGCCGTCAACCGGGCATCGGTGAGCGTGGCGAGCGCACCGGAGAGAGCGAGACGCTGCGCCAGCGCCTCGGCCAGCCGATCGGGCAGGGCGCTGGCCAGCAGCTTCTGGAACGGTGTGCGCGGTGTGGTGCGCTTGGCTTGCCGCAGCCAGCCCTCGTCATGGTCCGGCAGGAAATCGATGGTCAGGGCCTCGCCGCGGCGCCAGTAGGACGAGATTTGCAGAATCGCCGGGCCGGAGAGACCCCGGTGCGTGAACAAGGCGGCCTCGCGGAACGCGGCCTTGCCGGCCCGCGCGACGACCTCGGCCGAAACGCCGGAGAGCGAGCGGAACAACAGATCGTCCCCCCGCAGCGTCAGTGGCACCAGCGCCGGGCGCGGTTCGACGACCTTGAGGTGGAAGCGGCGCGCCAGCTCATAAGCGAACCCCGAGGCACCCATTTGCGGGATCGAGGGGCCGCCGGTCGCGATCACCAGCGCGGGTGCGTGCACGGTGTGGCCGTCTCGGCTGACGCGGAACTGCCCATCGCCGTGGTCGACAGCGGTGATGGGGTGGCCCAAGGCCAGCTCAACCGGGCCGCGCGCACACTCGTCGAGCAGCATGTCGACGATCTGGCGCGCGGAGCCGTCGCAGAAGAGCTGGCCGAGCGTCTTCTCGTGCCAGGCAATGCCGTGGCGCTCGACCATGGCGAGGAAGTCGGCCGGCGTGAAGCGCGCCAGCGGGGAGCGGACGAAATGCGGGTTGGCTGAGAGAAAACGGTCGGGGGCGGTCCCGATATTGGTGAAGTTGCACCGCCCGCCGCCCGAGATCAGGATCTTTTTGCCCGGCTTGTCGGCATGATCGATGACGAGGACGCGCCGGCCGCGCTGCCCTGCCATGGCGGCACACAGGAGCCCTGCGGCGCCGGCGCCCAGCACGATGGCGTCATAGGTCTGTGCCGGCATGGCCCGCTCAACCTTTTCGTTGGCGGATGGATCCGCGCGTCTCTCCGCTGAGCGGTCCGATCAAGCTTCGGGTCAGGCGAGGGAAGTGCGGGAGCGTCATTCTGTCCTGCTGGAGGGAGCTGTCGGCGCAGCGCGGCGGGCGTGGCGTTCCTTGCGGCCGATAGGCGTCTCCCTATACCAGTGCAAGAGACCGGCAGGCGTGGCCCGGGGCGTCGCCGCGTTGATCCATTCGCGTGTCTGCCCCGGTGGCCCCGCTAGAGCTTCCCAAGCGGCTTGGCCATTGGGTTGGGAATGGCTAGGTTGGCCGGGCCGCCGGGCAGGCAGACGTGAAGCAGCGCGCTTCCAGGTCATGGACCCGGCTGCGTATAGGTCGATTGCTCCGGCTGTGTGGAAGAGGAGATTCTTCATGCGTCTTGCTGCCCTGCCATTGCTTCTGGTCGTCGCGTCGCCGGCCCTCGCCGCCGATCAGTTCGACCTGGCCTGCCAGGGGACGCGCACCGCCCAGCGCGGCGGCGCCGCGGAGCCTTACAGCTTCCGCGTTCATGTTGATTTTGCCGCGCAGAAATGGTGCGAGGAGGCCTGCGAGACGGTGCAGCCGATGGTGTCCGTGGATGACGACATGCTGGTGTTCGTCGACGATGCGACGCTCAACACGCGCCTCGATCTGGTGCGGGAAGTGACGTTCGACCGCAAGACGAACAGCTTCGTCCATCATTTCTCCCAGTTTCGTCCCACGGATGCGTATCTCAGCGTCAAAGCCCAGTGCACCACGGAGGCGTTCACGCCGTTCCCGGCGGGGAAATAGGCGCCTCGGCGGGGAAAGGTTATCTGGCGCGCCCGGATAGTAAAATCGCGCCGCATGAGGCTGCCGGGTTCGGAATAGATCCGAGCGTTCTGTCTCCCGCCGTCTCGTCCTGACAGGATCGGCGCAGTTTGTGCTCCTGCGCAGGCAGGAGCACAAGATAGTTTGCTCGATACCAACCTATTTGACGATGCAATCCGACCCAACGGGGCCCAGTCTATCCGACCCCGATCCCATCTATGCCAAGCAATCTGATCCGATCGCCCAGACGGGCGCCCCGTCTTGCGCTTGATTACTGTCCGAAGCGGCCCTCGCGCGCGACCTTCACGGCCTCGCGTCCGGCGGCGAAAAGCGCGCCGGATTTGGCCTCGCACTCGCGCTGCTCATAGGCGGGCTCTGAATCCGCCACGATGCCGGCGCCGGCCTGTACGTGCATGACGCCGTCCTTGATGAGCGCGGTGCGCAGGACGATGCAGCTATCCATGTTGCCGTCCGGCGAGAAATAGCCGACGCCGCCGGCATAGGGCCCGCGCGTCTCCGGCTCCAGTTCGGCGATGATCTGGCAGGCCCGCACCTTGGGCGCGCCCGAGACCGTGCCGGCCGGGAAGCCCGCGAACAACGCGTCGAGCGCGTCCCTGCGTGGATCGAGCCCGCCGACCACGTTCGAGACGATGTGCATTACATGGCTGTAGAACTCGACCATGTAGCTGTCCGTCACCTTGACCGTGCCGGCGGCGGCGACCCGGCCCACATCGTTGCGGCCCAGGTCCAGCAGCATGAGGTGCTCGGCGCGTTCCTTGGGATCGGCAAGCAATGAGGCGCGGTTCTCGGCATCCTCGCTCGCCGTCTTGCCGCGCGGGCGGGTGCCGGCAATGGGGCGGATGGTCACTTCCCCGTCGCGCAGCCGCACGAGGATTTCCGGGCTGGACCCGGTGAGCGCGAAGCCGGGCAGGTCCAGATGGTAGAGGAATGGCGAGGGATTGATCCGCCGCAGCGCGCGATAGAGATCGATAGGCGGCAGCGTGAAGGGCGTGGTGAAGCGCTGCGCCAGCACCACCTGGAAGATGTCGCCGGCGACGATATAGTCCTTCGCCTTCAGTACCATGTCGCGATAGCGCGCCGGATCCATCATCGGCGTCTGCACGATGTCGGCGGGGTCGACCTCCGGCGCCGTCGGGCAGGGCAGGGGCGCGGCGAGCTGGGCGGCGACGGCGTCGATCCGCTCGCTTGCGGTGGCGAGGGCCCGGTCGATCGCCCCGGCTTCCGTGCCGGTCTCGCCGGTCCAGACCGGCGCGACCAGATAGAGCGCGTCGGCCAGCCGGTCGAACACCAGCACGACGGTCGGCCGCACGAACAGCATGTCGGGCGTGCCGAGGCCGTTGTCGGCCGGGCGCGGCAGGGTCTCGACCAGGCCGATGGTCTCATAGGCGAAATAGCCGACCAGACAGGCGAGTGCTGGCGGCAGCTCCGGGTCGACCTCCGCGCGGCATTCGGCGACGAGCGCGCGCAGGGCGGCGAGCGGATCGGCCTCCAGCGGCGCGAAAGCCTCGCGATCCGTGCGCCAGTGGCGGTTGATCTCCGATTGCCGGCCAAAAGCGCGAAAGACGAGATCCGGCGCAATGCCGATAAGGCTATAGCGCCCGCGCACCGCGCCGCCCTCGACGGATTCGAGGATGAAGTCGCCGCGCCCCGGCTCGATCAGCTTGATCGCTGCTGAAACCGGCGTCTCGGTATCGGCGATGATGCGTTGCCAGACGAGGGCGGAGCGCCCCTGGGCGAGGGCGGCGCGTGCGGCGGCGTGGCTGTCTTGCGCGGGGCTGGTCAAGGTGCGGCCTTACTGCGCCAGGCCATTGGCCTCGCGCAGCGCCTTTTCGACGGCGGCGATGGCGGTCAGGTTGCGCGATACCTTGAGATCCCGCTCGATCGCGCCGATGAGCTGGGTCATATATTCATTGCCCAGCACATTGGCGAGGCCGGCGCGGGTCGAATCCATCAGCTGCGTATTGGGCCGCGGATCCTCCGGCGTCACTTTCGCCAACCGCACCACGACGAAGCCCAGATTGTTCTCCATCGCGACAACGCGCGCAGAATTGACCTGCATGGTGAGCAGCGCGCGCAGCGGCGGCGGCGCGCCGGTCTGCTGGTTGAGCTGGATGCGGCGCACGGCGAGCGGCTGGCGCGGCAGTCCGGCGATGCCGGCCTGCTTGAGCGCTTCCTCGGGCGCCACGCCCTTGTTCATGAGCGCGGACGCCTTGTTGGCGGCCTCGCGCGCTTTGGCCGCGCCCTGCGAGAGGCGCCAGGCGAGCACGGCGGCCTCGCGCACTTCGGCGAGCGGCGGCGGGCCGGCCGCAACCGTGTCGCCCGGAATCAGGATGGCGATCTGCTCGTCCGGCTTCACCGGCACGATCTGCGGGTCGTCCGATCCGCTCATCGCAAAGCCGGGCTTGAGCAATGCCTGCACCGTCTCGTCGGCCTGGTAGGCCGGGTCACGCAGATTGCGGCCCTCGCCGGTAAGGAGCGGCGTCTCGGCGATCTGGAGGTCGTTTTCCTTGGCGAGGTCGGTGAGCGTGGCGCCTTCGCCCAGCCGGCCGTCGAGCTGGTTCACGAAATCGGCGAACAGCTCCTTGGCCTTGCGCTCACGCAGCTCAGCGGTCAGTTCGGGCCGCACCTGCTCCAGCGTCTTGCCGGGCACGCTGCGGATGTCGTCGACATGGATCAGCGCCCAGCCCAGTGCCGTGCGGAACGGCCCGACGAGTTGGCCCTTGCCGGCGGCGAAGGCGGCCTTGGCGGCATCGGCGCTGGTCTGCGATGCTATAGCGGCCTGCTCGGCGGCCTGAGTGCGCGATGCGGACAACCCGGCCTCACGGGCCAGATCGGCGAGCGTCTTGCCGCCTGCTGCCTTGGCGGCGAAATCCTTGGCCTGCGCTTCGGTCGGCAGAATAAGCTGGCTCAGGTCGCGCGCCTGGCTGGCGGCGAACTCCTTGGCGCGCGCCTTGTAGGCGTCCGCGATCTCCGCCTCGGTGGGCGCCGCCTGCGCGTCGAAGCGCTCGCGCGAAAGCAGCACATAGCGCAGCTTGCGCTGCTCGGGCAGGGCGAACTCGTCCGGATTGGCGGTGTAGAAGGCCCGGAGTTGTGCGTCGGTCGGCGCCTTTTCGGGCGCGAAGCGCTGCGAGGGGACGGCGAACATTTCGCCCTCGCGCAGCTCGATCAGCATGGCGGCATAAGGCGGCACCATCGTCTCGGGCGTGCGCGCGCCGGCGGCGGCCGCCATCAGCAGATGCTGGCGGATGATCTGGCCAGTGAAGTCTTCGCGCACTTCCTGCTCGCTGACGCGGTTCTGGCTGAGTATGCTGCGGAACTGGGTCTCGCTGAACACGCCGGTCGCGTCGGCAAAGGCGGGCGTGCGCGCAATCTCGGCATCGACCAGCTTCTTGCTGATCCGCACGCCATGCTTCTGGCCATAAGCGATGAGCGCCTTCACCGAGATCATCTCGTCGAGCACCTGCTGCATGCCGCCCTGCGCCAGGAACTCGGCCATGGTCAGTTCCGGCTGCTCCTGTCGGACGCGTTCGAAGAAGCGCTGGGTGCGGGTCTGGAGGTCGTTCGCGGTGATCGTATCGCCGCTGATCTTGGCGACCTGCGCGGAATTCTGGCCGAGCATGCTGCCGACCGAGCCGGACATGTCGGCCGCCGCAAAGGCGAAGCCGAGCAGCAGCAGCAGCCCCAACGCGAGATAGCCCCCGATCTTGGTGCGCACCATGCGCCGGAAGAATTGCATGTCCGTCAGTCCGCCTGTCTGCTGTGATCCGTGCCTAGAGCCAGCCGCTTTAGGGCCCCGCATGGCTGGCATCAAGCGCGCAGTGCCCCGTTGCCGCCCCGCCGGTGTCTGGCGCTGCCCGAAAGGCTGGACAAAGCCGCCCGCGCCGTCCATCGCGCTCGTTTCATCACAATGTCCAGCCAGTGCAGAGGGGAAGACGAGCCATGACGCAGCGACGCAAGCTGATCGCGGGCAACTGGAAAATGAACGGATTAAAGGCGCAACTGACCGAAGTGAGCGCTATCGACGCGCTCGCTGCGGGGCGCGGCGACGTGGATGTGGCGCTGTTCGTGCCTGCGACGCTCATCGCCGCCGCAGCGCCGTTGGCGCCGCACATGGTTATTGGCGGGCAGGACTGCCATCAGGCCGAATCCGGTGCCTATACTGGCAATGTCTCGGCGGCGATGCTCGTCGAGGCCGGCGCGCGCGGGACCATCGTGGGTCATAGCGAGCGCCGCGCCTACCAGCATGAGAGCAGCGCCGATGTTGCCGCCAAGGCGGCCCAGGCGCACAAGCACGGCCTTCAGGTGGTGCTCTGCGTGGGCGAGACGCTGGAGACGCGCGAGCAGGGCGACGACATCGCCCATGCCTTCGTCTCGGACCAACTCGTCGCCTCGCTGCCCGAGGGCGCCGATCCGGCCTGGCTGGTGATCGCCTATGAGCCGGTCTGGGCGATCGGCACCGGCAAGGTCGCCACGCCCGCGCAGGTCGCTGCCATGCACAAGGCTCTGCGCGCCACGCTCATCAAGATGCTGGGCGAGCCCGCCGGTAATGCCATGCGTATCCTCTACGGCGGCTCGGTGAGCGGCGACAATGCCGCCGACTTGCTCCACACCGACAATGTCGACGGCGCCCTTGTTGGCGGCGCCAGCCTGAGCGCCGCCAAATTCGCGCCGATCATCGCGGCGGCATAGAAGGAAAGTAGCTGAGGCTGGCTTGCCATATGCAGGCCAGCCCAGTATGAGATTTCACGATGCGGTTTGGGGGAAAACCGTTGAGTGAAATACTTCACTGAAATCGTCGGGCTGAGAATCTATCTCGCCCTGTGGGTTGCAGTTGGGCATGGGCTGCAACTGGCCGGATTTCTTGCACCTACAAATCTGCTGATGGACATACTGCTGTCGGGCAGCGACGCGGTCGCCGTGTTCATGATTGTCAGCGGTTTCGTCATCACCAACCTTCTGCTCAGCAAGCAGGAGAGCTATGCACGCTATAGTACGCGGCGCTTCTTCCGGCTCTATCCCGCCTATGTGGTGTGTTGCATCATCGGCTATTTTCTGGCCGATGATTGGGTTCGGATCGTCGATGAAGCTCCCTGGCGTGCCATGGAGGGCTGGGCGAATTATGCAGCCGGTGTGCACGAGTTGCGCGATGAGGTGACCTTGCGCCTGGCGCCTCATATCGCCCTGCATGCCACGATGCTTCACGGCTTGGTTCCCGTGGAAGTGCTCAACCGCGCGGCGATGACCTTTGTTCCCGCGGCCTGGAGCATTTCACTCGAATGGCAATTCTATCTCGTTGCGCCGCTGGTGCTGATCGCGGTGCGCCGGCCCGCGACCCTGGCAGCCGCCGCGCTTATCGCCATGTTGGTCCATTACGCTTATTATCATGGCTGGTTTGGCAGCTATAATATCGGCTCCATGCTCGCCGGTGCGACCCCTTGGTTCGCGATCGGCATTGCCTCGCGCCTGAGCTACGATCGGCTGGCGGCGCTCACCGTGTCGCCGGCGGCCGCCGCAGCCGTTGCCACCTTCGCTCTTCTGACGCTCACCAACAGGTGGATGCCGACGCTCGTCTGGTGTGTCTTCTACAGCTATTGCCTGTGGGGCCGGCATGGGGGCGTGGACGGGCGGCTGTTCCGGCTCGCTTTCACCAGTCGCCCGGCCATGCTGCTAGGTGAGGCGAGCTATTCGCTTTATCTCATCCATCGGCCAATGCAGGTCCTGCTTGGCGCGCTCGCTCTGGGCACGATTGCGACCGACCGAACCAGCATGCTCACCATCCAGTTTGCGGCAATCGCCCTGGCGTTGCCGCTGAGCGTGGCCATGTATTTCTTCATCGAGCGGCCCGGCGTTCGCATGGGAGCTACGGTTGCGCGACGCTTGCCCGGGGCCGGCGCTCCGGCCCGGCCGTCGCCCGCACCGAGCAGCGTCTGAGGCAGCCCGGCAGGGCATGGTTCGTCAGGCTGGGGCGGGCAGTGCTTAGTCCAGCTTGCGTACGCCCAGCAGCTCGATCTTGAAAAACAGCGTCGCGCCGCCCGGGATGGGGCCGGCGCCTTCGGGGCCGTAGCCCAGGTCTGACGGGACCGCGATCTCGATGGTGTCGCCCACGCCCATCTGCGGCACGGCGAGCTGCCAGGCGGGGATCAGCCGGGCGAGCGGGAAGGTGGCGGGTTCGCCCCGCTCGAAGCTGCTGTCGAACACGGTGCCGTCGACCAGCCGGCCTTCATAATGCAGCGTGATGAGGTCGCTGACGGCGGGATGGATACCCGACCCATCGCCGCTGATCGGTCGCCAGCGCAGCCCGTAAGGCAGCACGCGCCAGCCATCCTGCCAGCGCAGTTCCGCCAGCGCGAGCATCTGCTGGTTATGCCAGGCCGCATCCTGCGCGGTGTCCGGGGTGGCCGGCCGCTGCGGCACCGGGTCCGGCGTGGAAGCAAACACGTCGCCATCCTGCGCGTGGAGTCCCGAGGGGAGCGTCATGGCCGCCAGCGCCGCCAAGCTAATCCGTTTCCAATGCCGCACGGGGATTGTCCTTCATCCAAAACGCGTTTGCGGCCCCATTGCGGCAAAGCGCGCGCGGGTCAAATGGCGAAAGCATGGCGCGTCGCAATTTGATCCGCTGCGCAGTATGACCGGCGGCATGACCAGCCTCACTGCCTCCGCCATCCTCTGCGCCGTGCGTGCGCATGGCGAGCATGGCGCGATCGTGAGGGTGATGACGGCGGAGGCGGGGCTGCTCGGCGGCTATGTGCCGGGCGGGCGGTCGAGCCGGATGCGGCCGGTGCTGCTGCCGGGCAATATCGTGCGCGGCACCTTCCGTGCCCGCACGGCGGACCAGCTCGCCAGCCTGTCGGTGGAGTTGGAACGCAGCCGTGGGCCACTACTGACCGAGCCGCTGCCCGCCGCCGCCATCGATTGGGCCTGCGCGCTCACCGCCGCCGCGCTTCCGGAGGGGCAGCCCTATCCGGCGATCTTCTCTGCCCTGTCCGCGGTGCTCGATGCCATCGAGGCGGCCCCGGCCGCACGCGGTTGGGCCGTGGCACTGGTGCGCTATGAACTGCTGCTGCTCGCCGAACTGGGGTTTGGCCTCGATCTCTCCGAATGTGCAGCGACCGGCGCACGCGAGGGGCTTGCTTATGTGAGCCCACGCACCGGCCGGGCGGTCAGCGCGGCGAGGGCGCAGGGCCTTGAGCGCCGGCTGCTGCCGTTGCCGCCCTTTCTCATGCAAGGCGGCGCGGCGGACTGGGACGACATTCTTGCCGGCCTCGCGCTGACCGGGCGCTTCGTCGCGCAATCGCTGCTGAGCGAACGGCGCGCCGATGTGCTCGCCGCGCGCGAGCGGCTGGTGGAGCGGCTGAAAAGAGCGGTTGCGTAACGAAATCCGATGCGGCTAGGGCGTCGCTTTCAGATCGAAGCGTCCACGCGGATCGGACCAGGAAAGGGATGACCATGCTCGTTGCAGTGCTCGCCGGAGACGGTATCGGCCCCGAGGTGACGGCGCAGGCGCGCCGCGTGCTCGATGCGCTCGCCATTCCGGGCCTCGCCTTCGAGGAAGCGCTGGTTGGCGGCGTCGCCTACAAGAAGCAGGGCCATCCGCTGCCGCCCGAGACGCTGGACCTTGCCCGGCGCGCCGACGCCATCCTGTTCGGCGCGGTGGGCGATCCGGATTGCGACGCTCTGGAGCGGCATCTGCGCCCCGAGCAAGCGATCCTGGGCCTGCGCAAGGAGCTGACGCTCTTCTCCAACCTGCGCCCGGCGCGCTGTTTTCCCGAGCTGGCCAATGCTTCCACGCTGCGGCCGGAAATCGCCAGCGCCATCGACCTCCTGATCGTGCGCGAGCTGAATGGCGACGTCTATTTTGGTGACAAGGGCATGCGCAAGACGCCCGAGGGCCTGCGCGAAGGCTATGATATCATGTCCTACAACGAGGCCGAGGTGCGCCGCATTGCGCACAGCGCCTTCAAGGCGGCGCGGGCGCGGCGCGGGCTGCTCTGCTCGGTGGACAAGGCCAATGTGCTGGAGACGAGTCAGCTCTGGCGCGACGTGGTGATTGAAGTGCATGCCGATTATCCGGACGTGCAGCTGAGCCACATGTATGTGGACAACGCCGCCATGCAGCTCGTGCGTAATCCTGGTCAGTTCGACGTGATCGTCACCGGCAATCTCTTCGGCGATATCCTTTCGGACCAGGCGAGCATGTGCGTGGGTTCCATCGGCCTGCTGGCCTCGGCCTCGCTCGATGCGGACGGCAAGGGGCTCTACGAGCCTATTCACGGCTCTGCGCCGGATATTGCCGGGCAGGGCAAGGCCAATCCGCTAGCGACGATCCTCTCGGCGGCGATGATGCTGCGCTTTTCGCTGGGTCTGGCCGAGCCGGCCGACCGCATCGAGCATGCGGTGGCCAAGGCGCTGGCCGGCGGGGCGCGGACGGCCGACCTCGCCGGTGCCATGACGACAGCGGAGATGGGCGACGCGGTGATCGCCGCGCTTTAGAGGGGATAGAGTCGGGGGTACCCCTGCGCAAGCACGCGCCCAGGCCCGGCCGAACGCCGTGGTTGCCCCTGGACTCCGCTTTCGTAAGAGGCGCTCAGGGTTGAGTCGGAAGCGGCCGCTGCCGCGAAGGTGGCTCAAACATCCCGTGTTCCACCGTTCCGGAGTCGCGCAGTCTCTTCCGGCGAGCGGTCGGGTAATTCACGCAAATCCACGCGTCCCTGCTCATGCCGAGGCGGCCATTGCGGAGCGCCGGGTCACGCCTTAGAGCGTGTCTCGATCCGATTGACTCGGACCTACGCCCTATTTTCTTTTGTTCTCCGCATTTTCCGAGCGGTGGATGCGCTCATCCGATCCGGAAATGCTCAAGAAGGCCGCCCATGAAGAGAGACGCAGGACAGGACCGTTCCATCACGCGCCACTGGCGCCCCGCCACGCGCGCCGTGCGCGGGGGCACCTGGCGCAGCGAGCAGGGGGAGACGAGCGAAGCGATTTTCCTAACTTCCGGCTACAGCTACGACAGCGCTGAAACCGTCGCCGCCCGCTTCAGCGGCGAGCAGCAGGGCATGACCTACAGCCGTCTTCAGAACCCCACGGTTGCGATGGTGGAAGAGCGGATCGCCCTGCTGGAAGGCGCGGCAGCCTGCCGCATGCAGTCAAGCGGTATGGCGGCGATGACCGCAGCGCTGCTCTGCCAGGTCAAGACCGGCGACCATGTCGTGGGCGCCAAGGCCGCCTTTGGCTCCTGCCGCTGGCTGCTCGACAGCCTGCTCCCGCGCTTCGGCGTCGAGACGACCGTGATCGACGGGCGCGACAATGATGCGTGGGAGAAGGCGATCCGGCCGAACACCAAGGTCTTCTTTTTCGAGACGCCGGCCAATCCGACCATGGATATCGTCGACATGTCGCATGTCTGTGCGCTGGCAAAGGCGCACGGCATCACGACGGTGGTGGACAATGCCTTCGCCACGCCCGTGCTCCAGCGTCCGCTGGAGTTCGGCGCAGACGTGGTTGCCTATTCCGCCACCAAGCTGATGGACGGGCAGGGCCGTGTGCTGGCCGGCGCCGTCTGCGGGTCGGAACAGTGGATCAACGATGTGCTGCTGCCCTTCCAGCGCAACACCGGCCCTAATTGCTCGCCCTTCAACGCCTGGGTGGTGCTCAAGGGGTTGGAGACGCTGCCGCTGCGGGCGCGCGCCCAGTCCGAAAATGCGCTGGCGGTAGGCCGTTTCCTGGAAAAGCGGGTGCCGCGCATTCTCCATCCCGGCCTCCCCAGCCATCCCCAGCACGCGCTTGCAATGCGCCAGATGGCCGCCTGCGGGCCCATCTTCGCCTTCTTCGTGGATGGCGGGCGGGCGCAGGCCATGGCGCTGCTCAATGCGCTGGAACTGATCGACATCTCCAACAATATCGGCGACAGCCGCTCGCTTATGACGCATCCCGCCACCACTACCCATCACAATATGGGGCCGGAAGGGCGCGCCGAAGCGGGTGTGGAAGAGGGCATGCTGCGCCTCAATGTCGGCCTGGAGGACGTGCAGGACCTTATCGACGATCTCGATCGGGCATTGACCGCCGTCGGGCTTTGACTAGCGTTGCGGAGGCAGGCCGCTTGAGGACCGCTGTCATGATGGACTCGCTTTTTCCCTATGCTGCGACCACGCACGATGTGACGGTGCGCGTGGTGGCGACGCTCGCACCCGAGAAATCCGAGCCCGATCAGGGACGCTGGTTCTGGACCTATCATATTCGCATCGAGAATGGCCGGACGGCGCCTGTGCAACTGCTCATGCGCCGTTGGATCATCAGCGACGGGCGCGGCGCGCTCTACCATCGCGAGGGCGAGGGCGTGGTCGGCGAGCAGCCGGTCATCCAGCCGGGCAGCAGCTATGACTATGTTTCCGGCTGCCCGCTGGCGACGCCCACGGGCTGGATGGAAGGGAGCTACATCATGCTGGGCGGCGATGGCAGCATGATGGAAGTGCACATTCCCCGCTTCGCGCTACTGGCCGGGACAATGCAGGGATGAAGCGCACACACCTGCCGCTCAACGGCCTGCGCGTTTTCGATGCGGCCGCCCGCCATCTGAGCTTCACGCGCGCCGCCGACGAGCTGGCGGTGACACCCGCCGCCGTGGGTCAGCAGATCCGTGCGTTGGAGGACATGCTGGGCGTGGTGCTGTTTCGTCGCACCCCGCGTGGGCTGGAGCTGACGGCGGAGGCCGAGGCCGGCCTGCCGGCGCTGCGCAATGCCTTTCTGGAGCTGGAGGAATCGGTGCGCGCCATGCAGGCGGGCCAGACCTCGCAGCATCTCACCATCGCCGCGCCGCGCGACTTCACGGCCAAGTGGCTCCATGCGCGGCTTGCCGCCTACGCGGCGAGCGAGGCGGGGCTCCAGTTCCTGCTGGTCGCGGCCGACGAGGCGCTCGATTTCACCGAGGCCAATCTGGACCTCGCCATCCGCCTGGCCGATGGCCCGGGCGAGCATGAGGGGGTCAAGCTCGGCGAGGCGCGCTTCGTCACCGTCGCGGCGCCCGATGGCAAGGGAGCCGACGCGCCGATCGCCTGGCCGGGCTGCCCGGTCGAGGACGGCAAAGCGGTGATGCGCGTCGCGGATGCCGGCCTCGCCATCGATGCGGCGGCGAGCGGCTTTGGCCGCGCCTGCGTGCCCGAGTTGCTGGCCCATGCGGATATCGAGGCGGGCCGGGTGGCCGTCGTCGGTGCGCCGCGCGGCGGGCAGGGCTATTGGCTCATCGCGCCGCTGCCCCAGTGGCGGCAGAAGAAGGTGAAGGCGCTGGTCGCGGCGCTCACCGCATGAGCGAACAGGCGCCGTCCAGCCATGAGGAAGGCAAAATGAGCGGCGAGCCCACACATCGCATCCGCTTCGAGGATGGCGCCTTCCTGGCTCTCGTCCTCGTCGTCACCATTGCGTTCGGCATGGTGCTGCGGCCCTTTTTCGGCGCGATCCTCTGGGCGCTCATCCTCGCCCTGCTGTTCGGGCCGCTCAATAAGAGGATCCTCGCGCGCTATCCCCGCCGGGAGAACACGGCCGCGCTGCTGACGTTGCTCGTCATCCTGCTCATTGTCATCATCCCGGCGATCCTGCTCACCGCCGCGCTGATCCAGGAGTTTCTGCTGGTCTACAACCAGATCCAGTCGGGCGAGATCAACATTCCGGTGATGTTCGAGAAGGCGATGGCCTCGCTGCCGCGCTGGCTCTCCTCCTGGCTTGCCTCGGCCGGCTGGACCGACTTTTCCACCGTGCGCGATTCAATCAGCGAGGGCCTCTCGGGTCAGGTGCAGACGCTGGCGGGCCGGGCGCTGCTTGTGGGGCAGGGGACGTTCAATTTCCTGCTGATGCTCGGCATCATGCTCTATCTTACGTTCTTCCTGCTACGGGATGGTGACGCGCTCCAGAGGCGCGTGGTCGGCGCCATCCCGCTTGAACGCCATCAGCGTGATGCAGTGGTGCGGAATTTCACGGTGGTGATCCGCGCCACGGTGAAAGGCAGCCTCGTCGTCGCCATTGTGCAGGGCATCATCGGCGGGTTGGTCTTCTGGGCACTGGGCATCAATGGCGCGCTGCTCTGGGGCGTGGTGATGGGGGCCTTCTCCCTCATCCCGGCCGTAGGCACGGGTATCGTCTGGGTGCCCGTCGCTTTCTATCTCTTCGCCACCGGCGCCTATATCAAGGGCGCCATCCTGGTCTTCTGCGGCGTGTTCGTGATTGGCCTCGTTGATAATTTCCTGCGCCCCATCCTGGTGGGACGCGATACGCGCATGCCGGATTATGTGGTGCTCATTTCTACGCTGGGCGGCCTGCAACTCTTCGGGGTGAGCGGCTTCGTCATCGGCCCGGTCGTCGCCGCTTTGTTCATCGGTACCTGGAACATCTTCACGCGCACCTGGCGCAAGCCCAGCCCGGACGGCACGGCGGAAACCATCGAGGTGCCGGCCCCGCCGAGGAAACGGCGGGGGCCGACGGGCAAAAGCGCGGTGAAACCGGGCTGACGTAGCGGCGCAGCTCGTGTCCTGCGCCGCACGACGCGACCGTCGTCCCGCGCCGTCCGTCATCTGGCTCTTGCTGTTCCCTGGGTTTGCAGGGATGACGAGGGCCCCGGATAACCGAGCGCAGTCTCCTGCTCAGCTCGCCGCGACGATCGGCGGCGCATCCTTGAACAGCGTACCGAAGGGATCGTCCTCCACCTCCGGCGCGGGTGCCTCGCGGACGGTCGCGCGGCGCATGTCGCGGCGCTCGCTCCAGTCGAAGCCGCCGCCGCGATGGTAGCAGGCGAGATTGTCCCAAATAACCATATCGCCGACCGCATAGTCGACCTTGATCTGATATTTCTCCTGTGTGGCGAACGCGTTGAGTTCGTCGATGAGTGCCCGGCTCTCGTCCCAGTCCCAACCGACCACGCGATAGCAATGTGCGCCCAAATACAGGCACTTGCGGCCCGATCCTTCATGTACATGCACCATCTTGTGCACGGGCCGGTGGCGCTCCTCGATCTGTTCGCGGCTGATGTCCGCGCCCGCCTGCTTGCGCGACCACCACAGCGAATGCTCGCAATCGAGATTGTCGATCCGGTCCTTCATGGCCTGCGGCAGATCGTCATAGGCGCTGCGTGCGTCCGCGAAGCAGGTGGGACCGCCCGAGGCCGGCACTTCCACCGCGCGCAGCATGGAATAGCTGGTGCGCAGGTCCATGAAGCTGCTGTCGGTGTGCCATAGCATGTCGCCCTTGCGGTAGCGCATGGCGGATTCGGCCCAGTTGATCTCGCCGTCGGGGCCCAGATTGCCGGCGTTGAACAGATAGAGGCGCGGTCGCCCGTCGCGCGGGGGAAGGCTCTCGAGATGACCGAAATTGCGGGCGAAGGCGACCTGGCTCTCATCGTCCAGACCGGTGTTGCGATAGACCGTAACGCCCCACAGGTCCTGAAGCGCGATGAGCTGGCGGATCGTCGCCGCATCGAGCGGCTGGGATATGTCCACACCTGCGATTTCTGCGCCGAAACGCGGGCTGATGGGGGTGGCGGTGATCGTCATCGGCGTCTCTCCTTGGGCGGCTGGCAAGCGGCGCGCTGGGCCATGGCTTGTCGGGCTCCATCCGGACTCCCTTATATAGGTAGCAAGCAAATCATGTCGACTCCGCCGTGAAACGCATGCGCATGTCCGCGCTGGAGGCCGTCACGCCGGTTGACTCGGTCCGGCCCACCAATAGAAAACGAAGGATCGCAGAAGGGCGCCGCCAGAGCGCCGCAGAGGAGACAAGGATGGCCGAGGCGCGGACATTGCTGGTGCGCAATCCCCGAACGGGCGTGGTGGACTTCATGCTGCCGGTCACGCCGGGCGCGGAGATCGCCGCAAAGGCCGCGCGTCTGCGCGAGGGGCAGAAGCACTGGGCCGCGCTGGGTCTCGATGGCCGCATCACCGTCATGCAGCGCTGGCTAGGCGAAGTCGCCAAACGCGCCAGTGACATCGCGCAGGCCGATGCGGTCGATACGGGCGGCTGCCACACCAGCTATCTCCAGGGCTTCATCACCATGGGGAATATCGGCGGCTGGATCGAGGATGCGCGCGGCGCGCTCGAGAAGGCGAGCTATAACGGGCCTTCCAAGGCTATGCCCACTGTCGAGGTGCGTACTCGGTTCGTGCCCTATGATCTGGTCGGTGTGATCGGGCCGTGGAATGCGCCGATGATGCTGGTGCTGCTCGATGCCATTCCCGCGCTGTTCGCGGGCTGCGCCGTACTCATCAAGCCTTCCGAGGTGACGCCGCGCTGGGTCGAGCCGCTGTTCGAAACGGTGCGCGCGGTGCCGGAGCTGGCCGCCGTGTTCGATGCCGTGCAGGGCGATGGCGAGACCGGCCGCCGGCTTATCGGCACGGTAGACCTCGTGTGCTTCACCGGCAGCGTGCCGACGGGCCGCAAGATCGCCGTGCAGTGCGCCGAGCGGCTCATCCCCTGCTATCTTGAGCTGGGGGGCAAGGACCCGGTGATCGTTACCGAAACCGCCGATCTGGACCGCGCCACGACCGCGGTGCTGCGCGGGGCGGTGCACGCCAACGGCATGGTCTGTTTCTCGGTCGAGCGCATCTATGTCGCGCGCGCCATCCACGATGCCTTCGTGGCACTGCTCGTCGAGAAGGCGGGCAAGGTTCGCCTCAACAGCGACGATCCGCGTGCCGGCCATCTCCACCCCTTCACCTTCGCGCCGCAGGCGGCCATCGTGGCGCAGCATCTGGCCGACGCGGTGGCAAAAGGCGCGACGATCCTCACCGGGGGGCAAGTGGAGGAGATCGGCGGCGGGCTCTACATGCGGCCCACGGTGCTGACTGGTGTCACCCACGACATGCTGGTGATGCGGGAGGAGACGTTCGGCCCCGTGCTGCCGGTCATGCCGTTCGACAGCATCGATGAGGCCGTGGCGCTGGCCAATGATACGATCTTTGGCCTCACTGCCTCGGTCATCGCCGGCCGCGAGGACGAGGCGCTGGCTATAGCGGAGCGCGTGAATGCCGGCGCGGTGTTCGTGCAGGATACGTTCCTTACCTTCGCCAAGAACCGTACCATCGGCACCAACAGCTTCGGCGCCTCGGGGGTGGGCGGCGGCGCGCGCACCGGGCCGGAGGCGATCCTGCGCTTCGTGCGCCGCAAGGCGCTGCTGACGCAACATGGCGCGCCCGCGGACATTCAGGACGATCATCATCTGGGGCGCGTTAACGAGAAGGAGAATGGGGAAGATGCCCAACTGGACGCTCACCGCCGAGGACCGGCTTGAAATCCAGGAGCTGTATGCGCGCTACGCCTGGGGCATCGACCTGGCGGATGCGGACATGGCGATGTCCACCTTCACGCAGGATTGCTGGTTCGATCATCTCTGGCAGGGCAAGGTGCAGGGGCATGAAGCGATCCTCAAGAACCTCCAGTCGCTGTGGAACGACCGCCAGCACTGGTGGTACGGCCGCCAGCATCTGATGAACCATTTCATCATGGAGCCACGGGAAACGCCCGGCGAAGTGGACGTGCGCTGCTTCTTCCAGATCATCCAGTTCCAGACCGACTATCGTACCAATTTCGTGTTCGGTATCGGCACGCGCATCGATCATGTGACGCGCAAGGAAGGGCCCTGGCGCTTCCAGTCGCTCAAGGTGAATGCCTGGACGGAGGCCGATCAGGTGCCGTGGAAGGGCGAGCTGCTGATGGCCAAGCGCCCCGTGCATAAGGCCGAGCCGGTGGCGGGGAAGGCGTGAGCTGGCAAGTGCACACTCAGCCGTTCCCCGGCGAAGGCTGGCCCGTGACCGCGCGCGATGATAGCCCCAAGGGACTGGACCCCGGCCTTCGCCGGGAAACAGGCAGGAGGCGCGAGCCATGAAGATCACCGCCGCCGTCAGCCGCCCCGGCCTGCCCGAGCCGCGTCTGGAGACGCTGGAACTGGAAGCCCCGCGCGCCGGCGAGATGCTGGTGCGCATCGTCGCGGTCGGCATCTGCCATACCGATCTGCACGAGCATCCCGGTCGCCATTCGCCTCAGCCCATCGTGCTCGGCCATGAGGGCGCGGGCGTGGTCGAGGCACTGGGCGCGGGCGTGCGCGGCTTCGAGGTGGGCGATCATGTCGTCCTCTCCGGTTCCTCCTGCGGCGAGTGCCCGAGCTGTCTCGCCGGCCGCCCGACCTATTGCGACCTCGCCATGCCCTTGAGCTTCGGCGGCAAGCGGCTGGACGGCTCGACCGCGCTTTCCTGCGAGGGCGAGGGCATCCACTCGCATTTCTTCGGCCAGTCGAGCTTCGCCACGCATAGCGTCGTGCCGGAGCGCACGGCGGTGAAGGTCGACAAGGCGCTGCCGCTGGAGATGCTGGCGCCGCTGGGCTGCGGCGTCATCACCGGCGCCGGCGCGGTTATCGAGGCGCTCAAGGTCGGCTATGGCGACAGCATCGCCATCTTCGGCACGGGCGGCGTGGGCCTCTCGGCGGTGATGGCGGCGCGGTTGACAGGCGCACGGCGCATTATCGCGGTGGATATCAACCAGGCCCGGCTCGATCTGGCGCTGGAGCTGGGCGCCACCGATGCGCTTCTCGCCGACGGGGAGGGCATTGCCCAGAACATCCGCGCGCTTACTGGCCGCGGCGTCTCGCATAGCTTCAACACCACCACCGTTCCCGCCGTCCACAGCATGGCGCTGGACTGCCTCGCCATGAACGGCACGGCGGGGTTCGTGGCAGCGCCGCGTGGCGAGTGGGCGCCGCAGATGTTCGCCATGCTGGCGGGGGGCCGGCAACTGCGCGGCATATTGGGCGGCGACGCCAATCCGCGTCTCTTCCTGCCGCGCCTCATCGATTACTGGACGCAGGGCCGCTTTCCGTTCGACCGGCTCATCCGCACTTATGCGTTCGACGAAATCGGCCAGGCCTTCCGCGACGTGGAGGCTGGCACCGTCATCAAACCCGTGCTCAAGGTGAGTAAGGCATGAACCCGGAAATCCGTCACAAACTTGCCGCGCTCGGCGCCGAATTGACCATGGACCTGTTCGCCCAGACCAACGGGCTCTTCGCCGCCTTGCAACCGGACCTGCCCGCGGGGCTCGTCCTCACGCGCGATCATGCTTATGGCCCGGACACACGCCAGCGGCTGGACATCTTCGCCCTGCCGGGCGCGCGCAAGGCGCCGGTGCTGGTGTTCGTTCCCGGTGGCGGCTTCGTGCGCGGGGACAAGCATACGCCCGGCACGCCCTTTTTTGATAATATCGGCGCCTTCGCCGCGCGCCACGGCCTGGTGGGCGTCACTCTGAATTATCGTTTGGCGCCCGCGCACAAATGGCCGGCGGGCACGGACGATATGGCGCTGGCGGTTGACTGGCTGCGGGCGAATATCGCCGAGTTCGGCGGCGATCCCGAGCGCATCTATCTCATGGGCACCTCGGCCGGGGCCGTGCATGTCGGCAGCTATGTCGCGCTGCGCGAGGCGCGCATTGCCGGCGCGATCATGATTTCGGGCGGCTATGACATGACCACCATCGACCGCAACGAGATGCACGTCGCTTATTATGGCGACGCGCCGGGCGTGGAGGAAAAAGCGAGCACCACTGCCGGCCTCATCGCCAGCGCCGTGCCGTGCCTCTTCACCGTGTGCGAATTTGACCCCGCGCAATTCCAGACCCAGGCGGCCGCGCTATGCGACGCCTGGGCGCGGGCGAAGGGCGTCTTCCCCCGCATGCTCTGGCTGCGCGGGCATAATCACCAATCGTCCACGGTCTCCATCGGCTCGGACGAGGACAGTCTGGGGCCGCAGATTCTGGCGTTCATCGCCGACACGACCTGAAGAATTCACCCCTCCTGTTCAGAGGAGGGCCGGGGGTGGTGGCGATGCGCGGCAATCGCGCGCGGCAAGCAGGCACCACTCCAACGCCTCCTGCGAAAAGGAGGGGCAAAAAAATGGAGAGGAGAGAACCCATGGTCGAACCGCTACGCTTTCCCGACAATCCGCTGTTCAAGGGCTGGGGTGAACCGCTGCGCTGCGAGACCAGCATCGACGGGTTGGAAATCATCCAGGGCGCGATTCCCGAGGGGCTGGAAGGCACGCTCTACCGGGTGGGCGCGGACTGGCAATATCCGAGCAAGCGTCCCGACGATATCTTCATCGATGGCGAGGGCATGATCCATATGTTCCGCTTCGAGGACGGGCAGGTGAGCTATCGCAGCCGCTGGGTGCAGACGGACCGCTACAAGCTGCTCAAGCGGGTGAAGCGGCAGGTTTTCGGTCGCTATCGCAACAAATACACCAATGAGCCCGAGGCGCAGGGCACGGACATGGGCACGGCCAACACGACCGCCATGTTCCATGCCGGCAGGCTCTATGCGCTCAAGGAGAGCGACCTGCCTTACGAGGTCGACCCAAATACGCTCGAAACGGTCGGAAAGGCCGATCTGTCAGGACAGATCACAACGCCAAGCTTTACCGCACATCCGAAAGTTGATCCGATAAGCAATGAACTATTAGGATTTTCCTATCAGGCCGGTGGGGATGCCACACGCGACATCGTCTTCTACGTGTTCGACAAGGCAGGCACGAAGATCAACGAAGTCCGCTTCGAGATGCCCTATGCCGCCTGCGTCCACGATTTTGCCATCACCGACCAGTGGGCCGTCTTCCCATTCTTCCCTCTCATCACCGATCTCGACGTGGTCAAGAAAGGCGGACCCTTTTACCAGTGGCATCCGGACCAGGAGACAGTGATCGCGCTGGTGCCACGTTATGGCGATGCAAGCGGCATTCGCTGGTTTCGCGGTCCTGCCACCAGCGCCGGACACATGATGAATGCAGTGCGCGAGGGCGACAAGGTCCATCTCGACCTCTGCCTTTACGAGGGCAACTGCTTCCCCTTCTTCCCAACGCCGACAGGTGAGGCAACTGCGCCGGTTCCGCCGTTCCTCACCCGCATCACGCTCGACCTTGCGCGCAATGACGGCGGCTTTGAAAAGAGCCGGCTGATGGGGCCAAGCTGCGAAATGCCGCGTACGGACGACCGTTATCAGGGCCGGGCCTACCGGCACGGCTATATGATCGTTTATCGGGCGGCCGACGGTTCCTCCTCGACCGGCCATCTCGATCTGGAGACCGGCGCGCTTGACGTCTATGCGCCCGGCCCCGGCGACACAGTGCAGGAATGCCAGTTCGTGCCCCGCCGCCCGGACGCGCCGGAGGGCGACGGCTGGCTGCTGGTGCCTGTGGCCCGCGTCTCGCAAGGGCGCAGCGATCTCGTCATTCTCGACGCGCAGAACCTTGCCGCCGGGCCCGTTGCGACGATCAAGCTGCCGGTGCGCGTGCGCGCCACCTTCCACGGCTGCTGGGTGCCCGCGGAAACGCTGAAAACCGGGCTCTATGATTATAGGTTGAGTGAATAAGAGAAGGCGTAATGTCTAGATTGCCGCCATCATCAGGTAGATTTATCTATAACAGTCATATTCCAGTATATGCTTTTGAGAAAAATGAAGGTTCTATCTCAAGCACATTTGTAGGAAGGATTATTCATCGCGTGCCGATCCAGCTTCGTTTGCTGGACGGAAATATTATTAGAGCAGTAAGATATGCGGGAAGATATTGGCCGATTTATGAGCCTGAAACGTTCGTTCGTGAATCTAAAAAATGGATCAAAGAAGGTGATATTGTTTATGGAAGCGAATATTCTAAATTAGATCTGCCTCTGCATTGCGCTTATCTCTTCGATTGTGACGAACCGCGGGGTGGCTACGATTGGTAGCGCGTCACTCCACCCAATCGAGCCCGATGTCGCGATAGACCTGCCGGTCCTCGTCCCAGCCTTCCTTCACTTTCACGTGCAGATAGAGGTGGACCTTGCAGCCGAGCAGCGCGGCCAGTTCGGCGCGGGCCTTGGAACCGATTTCCTTGAGGCGCTGGCCGTTCTTGCCCAGGATGATGCCCCGCTGGGTGGGGCGCGCGACGAGGATCTGCTGGTGGATTTCCACCGATCCGTCCGGCCGTTCCTTATAGGCCTCGGTCTCCACCGCGCTCTGATAGGGCAGTTCCTCGTGGAGCTGGTGATAGAGCTGCTCGCGCGTGATCTCGGCGGCGAGGAGGCGGTCGGTCGCGTCGGAGACCTGGTCTTCGGGGAAGTGCCAGGGCCCTTCCGGCATGGCGGCGGCCATGGCCCTCTTGAGCTGTGCCAGCCCGTCGCCGCTCGCCGCGCTCACGAAGAACGTCTCGGCGAAGGCGATGCGCTCGTGCAGGCGCTGGGTGAGCGTCAGCAGCTTGTCCTTGGCGGCAATATCCACTTTGTTGACGATCAGCCACTTCGCTTCCTTGCGGGCCGCTAGGCCCTCCAGGATCGGTTCCATCTTGGGCCCCAGCCCTGCGCGGCCATCGACGACCAGGGCGATGAGGTCTGCGTCCTGCGCGCCGCCCCAGGCGGCCTGGACCATCGCGCGGTCGAGCCGCCGCCCCGGCGCGAAGATCCCCGGCGTATCGACGAGCACGATCTGCGTCGCGCCGTCCAGTGCGACACCCATCACGCGCGTGCGTGTGGTCTGCGCCTTGGGGCTGGTGATCGCCACCTTTTGCCCTACCAGTGCATTGACCAGCGTGGATTTGCCCGCATTGGGCGCCCCGACCACGGCGACCACGCCGCAATGCTGGGTGCTTGAATTCTCGTTATCCAACCAATGAACTCCGTTCGCCCGAGCCTGTCGCGGGGCGTTCAACTTCCTCTTACCGCTCCGCTCGACACCGCGCGAGGTCTGAGATCGATGCTCGGTCTCCCTAAAGGAGCGCCAGCCTTGTGTGCGAGCCCAACTGCCCCGCCGCTTTATCCCCCCAGCTGCGCCAGCAGCGCCTTCGCCGCCGCCGTCTCGGCTTCCTGCTTGGAATTGCCCTCGCCGCGCGCTTCGCCGGCGCCACGGATGGAGACCTGTACGGTGAAGTGCAGTGCGTGATGGGGGCCGGAGCGGTCGATCAGCTCATAGGCCGGCGGGCGGCGGTTGTTGGCGGCGGCCCATTCCTGCAGGGCGGATTTGGGATGCTTGGGCGCGCTTGTCCGCGCATCGAGCAGCGGTGCCCATAGCCGCTCGATAAGCGCGCGCGCAGCTTCCAGCCCGTGGTCGAGATAGAGCGCCCCGATCAACGCCTCCATCACATCGCCCAGCACATTGTCGCTGTCGACCGCGCCATCGTCGCGCGCCTGCTTGCCCAGGCGCAGATGCGCCGGCACGCCGCACTCCCGCGCCACCTGCGCGCAGGTTCCGCCTGCCACGAGCTGGTTGAAGCGCCGCGAGAGCTGGCCCTCCTTCTCATGCGGAAAGAGCGTGTAGAGCCACTGCGCCATCACCAGCCCCAGCACCCGGTCCCCCAGAAACTCCAGCCGCTCATAATGATCCGTGCCGGCGCTCCCATGCGTGAGTGCCTGCATATAGAGCGCGGCCGTCCCCGGCGTGCGCCCGAGTAGCGTCTCCAGCCAGGCCGCGGGGAAATCGGCCGCTACACCAGGGGGCGGGTCGGCGCTCAAAAGCCTTCCCCGATGCGTTCGGGCCGGGCGGCGCTGAAGAAGGTCCAGGGCCGCTTCCAGTCGATGGAGCCGTCGCTGGAGAAGAAGGAGATGAGCGCGCGGCCGATCAAATGATCCATGGGAAGCATGCCCACGCCGCCGCGTTCCTGCGAGAAGCGGCTGTCGGCGCTGCGGTCGCGGTTGTCGCCCATCACGAACACATGGCCGGCCGGCACCACGAACGGACGGGTATTGTCCTCGCTGCTCTCGAACAGGTCCAGCACCTCATAGCTCTTGCCGTTGGGCAGCGTCTCGCGAAAGCGCGGGTAGCGGCACATCCGCCGGCCGTCCTGGCTCTGCTCCTCATAGTCCATCTGGAAGCAGGGCGAGGGCGCGCCTTCCCGCGTGGAGGCTTCGACCATGTTGGGTGTCACCGGAATGACGAGGTCCGCCACGCGCTCCTTGGGCACGGCGGTGTCATTGAGGTAGAGCGTGCCGTCGCGCATCTGCACCCGGTCACCGGGCAGGCCGATCACGCGCTTGATCCAGTCTTCCTGCGGGTTGCGCGGCGAGGCGAACACCACCACGTCGCCTCGCTCGGGCGTGCGTGGCAGGATGCGGCCCTGCGGCAGCGGCAGATTGCCCGGCAGGCTGTGGCGCGAATAGCCATAGGGCCATTTCGCTACCAGCAGGAAATCGCCGATCAGCAGGCGTGGCTGCATGGATTCGGAGGGGATGTTGAAGGGCGAGGCAACGAGGCTGCGCAGCAGCATCACGAAGATGGCGAGCTTCAGCAGGAAGGCGAGGAAGTCCAGCGTCTCGGACTTGGTGGACATGAGTTCGGCTGCTTTCCCGCCAGAAGATGAAGTGCGCTGAGGAGCGATAAGCCCCTGTCTTTGCGGACCCCGGCGGCGGGCGTCAAGCCTTGCGCGCCTCGCCGCAATTCGCGGCTTCGCGCGTGCAATCGGCGTGCGGCTTGGTTAAGGCTGCGGGTGCAACCCATGCTGAAGGGGAGAGCCTGCCTATGACCGACACCGCCGCCATTGCCGCCGCCTGGGATCAGGTCCGCGCCTTGCCCGTGCCGGATCTGCGCGATCTGTTCCTCGCGGAGCCCGATCGATTGGAGGCGCAGGTGCTGACCGAAGCGGGGCTGCGTTTCGACTTTTCCAAGACTCATCTGACCGATGCCGCGGTGGCGCGGTTCGTGGCGCTCGCCCAAGCGGCAGATTTCGCGGGCCGCCGCGCTGCGATGTTCAACGGCGAGCCCATCAACGCGACGGAGGGCCGCGCCGTCGAGCACACGGCCGAGCGCGGCGAAGGCAAAGCGCAGAGCGTCGCCGAGGCGCGCGAGCACAAGCTGCGCATGCGCACGCTCATCGACGCCATCGAGGCCGGGGCGCTCGGCGAGATTCGTCACATCCTCCATATCGGCATCGGCGGATCGGCGCTGGGGCCGGATTTGATCGTGGACGCGCTGGCCCGCCATGCCCGCCGCTACGACGTGGCGATCGTCTCCAATGTGGATGGCTGCGCGCTGGAAGCGGCGATGGCCCGTTTCGATCCCCGCGCGACGTTGCTCGTCGTCGCCTCCAAGACCTTCACCACCACCGAGACGATGCTCAATGCGGCCAGTGCCATCAACTGGATGGTCGAGGGCGGCGTCGATGATCCCTATGGCCAAGTGATCGCGCTTACTGCCGCGCCGGACAAGGCCGTGGAATGGGGCGTGGACGAGACGCGTATCCTGGGCTTCCCGGAGAGCGTAGGGGGACGCTATTCGCTGTGGTCGTCCATCGGCTTCCCCGCCGCGCTGGCGCTCGGCTGGGACGGGTTCGAGGCGTTGCTGGAGGGTGCGGCCGCCATGGACCGGCATTTCCGCCACGCCGAGCCGGCGCGCAATATTCCGCTGCGCGCGGCCTTTGTGGACCAGTTCTACGCCCGCATCCTGGGCTGCCAGACCCGCGCGGTCTTCGCCTATGACGAACGGCTGCGGCTGCTGCCGGCCTATCTCCAGCAGCTCGAAATGGAGAGCAACGGCAAGCGCGTGAAGACGGACGGGACGCCCGTCGATGGGCCGACCGCCGCCATCACCTGGGGCGGGGTGGGCACGGACGCGCAGCATGCCGTCTTCCAGCTCCTCCATCAGGGCACGCACATCGTCCCGGTCGAATTCCTGGCCGTGACGGAGCCGGGCGATACCCTCGATCCGGCCCATCACCAGACGCTGCTGGTCAACTGCTTCGCGCAGGGCGCCGCGCTCATGCAGGGGCGCGAAAATGCCAGCGATCCCGCACGGGCCTATCCCGGCAATCGCCCGTCCACCACGATCCTCATCGACGAGCTGACACCCGCCGCGCTGGGCGCGCTCATTGCCTTCTACGAGCATCGCACCTTCTCGAATGGTATCCTCATGCAGATCAACAGCTTCGATCAATTCGGCGTAGAGCTGGGCAAGGAGATCGCCCGCTCCATCGAGACGGAGGGGGCCACCGGCTTCGATCCCTCGACCATGGCGCTGATCGAGGCAGCTCTGGGGTGAGGGCTGAGGGTAGGCGGCACGCCTGATGATGGCCATTTGCGTCCGTCATTCCGCGAAAGCAGAATCTCGTTCCGAGCCGCCCTCGGTGTCTGCGACGAACTGACGCTCCCCGCCTCCGCTGGAAGGACGAGGCGACAATTTTAAGCCCTGGGCAGAGGCACACCGGACGATCCCGCTGGTTTCGTTCCGACGAACGAACCGCCTCGCCCTTCCAACGGATGATGACGAGGTCCGGCTCATCCTCGCGCCACCGCCTATCCCGCCGATAAGCAAAATTGCTTTGCCCCCCGGGCGCCCACACCCCATATGCCCGGCATCATTCCTGCGGAGACCTGATGATGAGCGACTATGATTTCGACCTGTTCGTGATCGGCGCGGGGTCGGGCGGCGTGCGGGCGGCGCGCATCGCCGCCAGCCATGGCGCGAAGGTGGCGGTCGCGGAGGAATATCGTGTGGGCGGCACCTGCGTCATTCGCGGCTGCGTACCCAAGAAGATGCTCGTCTATGGCGCCCATTTCGCCGAGGATCTGAAGGATGCCCGCCGCTTCGGCTGGAAGGTGCCGGACACCGCGTTCGACTGGCCAACGCTGCGCGACAATGTGCTGGCTGATGTCGACCGGCTGGAAGGGCTCTACACGCAGACGCTCGACAACAACAAGGTGACGCTGTTCCGCGAGCGCGCGACCATCACCGGCCCGCATGACCTCCAGCTCGCCAGCGGTCAGCAGGTGACGGCCCGCTATATCCTCGTCGCCACCGGTGCCTGGCCCGCCGTCCCGGACGTGCCGGGCGCGGACCATGGCATCACGTCCAACGAGGTGTTTCATCTGCCCGAGATGCCCCGGCGCGCCGTCATCTTTGGCGGCGGCTATATCGCCAATGAATTTGCCGGCATCTTCAACGAGTTCAGTTGCGACGTGACGCTCGTGCTGCGCAGCGACAAGCTGCTGCGGGGTTATGATGAGGAGATCGTGGCGCGGCTCCAGCAGATCAGCGTGGAGAAGGGCATTGCCTTCCGCTTCAACGCCGCCTGCCAGCGCATCGAGAAGCTTGAGGATGGCTCCCTGCTGGTTCACACCGGCGACGGCGAGGCGCCGCTGCCGGCCGATGTCGTGCTCTTCGCAACCGGCCGCGCGCCGAATATCCACGGGCTTGGGCTTGAAAACGCCGGCGTGGAGATCGAGAACGGCGCGATCCGCGTCGATGACTACAGCCGGACCAATGTGGAGAGCATCTACGCGGTGGGGGATGTGACCAATCGCATCCAGCTCACGCCCGTAGCCATCCGCGAGGGCCATGCCTTTGCCGATACGGTGTTCGGCGGCCAGCCGCGCACGGTGGATTACGACAGCGTGCCTTCGGCCGTGTTCAGCCATCCGCCCATCGGTGCGGTGGGCCTCACCGAGGCGCAGGCGCGCGCGAAATATGCCGATGTGAAGGTCTTCAAGTCCGACTTCCGGCCGATGAAGAATGTGCTGGCCGGCCGCAACGAACGCAGCCTCTACAAGATGATTGTGGACGGCGCGACCGACCGGGTGGTGGGCCTGCACATGATCAGCCCGGATGCGCCGGAAATCCTCCAGGCTGCCGCCATTGCGGTCAAAGCTGGCCTCACCAAGGCCGATTTCGACGCCACTGTCGCCCTGCATCCCAGCATGGCCGAGGAACTGGTGCTGATGCGCTGAGGCGACGGTGGGGAGACCGCCATGCCTGCGCGCCTGCGCGATGGCGCTGCTATGTCTCTCCGTCGGCCTATCCCGGTAAAGCCTGTAGAATGGTCCACGGCCCTGAAACTGCGATGCGAAAACGCGCGGCGGGGCCGGAGGATTGGTCCTCGCGGTGATGAGGCGCGTTCTTCAGGCTTCAAGAGCCGGAGCTGTGCCGGCCACTGCACCGCGTCGGAGATAAGGCGGCCACGCGACCCGCACAGTCAATAGGTGAGACGCGGTAGCCGTCACCGCCGCTGTCGGGCCAACACGATAAGCCCCTTCGTGTTCCTGTGCAGGCAGAAGCCCCGGGCCGCGAAGCATGGCGGCGGGAATTAGGGCTCCAGCCTGCGCAGAAGTACCACGGAAAGACTCACAAACATCATATGCTAAAGGCTATCGCTATTGGCCGCTGTAACGTTGCAAAGAGCGTTTTGTCCTTTTTAGACGCCAGCGCGAGGTAGCCCCGCTCGTTTACTCCGAAGCCCCGGGTAGTCCATGTCTGATCGCATTACTGCCAAGAGTCACAGCCCGGCCCTCATGCCAATCCGGGTGGATTTCTCCCGCACGGATCTCGTTCATCAATGTCATGAACTCGTTGGCGCTGCGGACGAGGCGGGCCTTGTCGAAGCACGCCACGGCCCCTTTGCCCAAGGCCATGCGGCAGACCTGCATGTCCTGATCGCCCGATAATGAAATCATGACCACATGTGTGCCGTGCCATTGCGCCTTGAGCGCGTCCAGAAAGGCAAGGCTGTCCATACCGGGAAGAGTCTGGTCGAGCAGGATGATGTCCGGCTGGTGGCGTCCGATCTCGTCGAGCGCGGCTTCGGCGCTGCTTGCCATGCCACAGATTTCCAGGTCGTCGTCCTGCGACACCAGCGTGTCCAGCATCGCCCGGAACGTCAGCGAGTCGTCGACCACATAGACTTTGGTGCGGCGTTTGCTCTCGGTCATGGCTCGCTCTCCAGCGTCTCAGCGGCACTGCGCCATGCTCGTTCATTGCATCTTATGATGACCGACCGCTTGCCGGGTAGGGTAAATCCGGCATCAACCATTGAGGCAAAGGCAAGCTTTTCCTGCCTTTGCTCCAAGTGGATGTGGGTTGGCAGGGGCGAGACTGCGCCGCATCGTCCCGCAGCCGGTGGACGCGTCAGGCGAAACTATAGGGCACGATGCCACGATGATCCGGCTCCACATGGATCGGCCGGTCGAGCGGGGGGAAGGCGCGCTGGTCGCAGCTCTGGCGCGGGCAGACGCGGCAGGCGATGCCGATCGGCGTCGCGGCGGATTCGTCATCCAGGCGCAAGCCGTCCGCATAAATGAAATGACGGGCATGCTCCGCCTCGCAGCCCAGCGCCACCGCGTAGCGGCGCGGCGGCCGGGCAAAGCTGCCCGAGGGCTTGACCAGCCCCTTCGCCATCGAAACGTAGCGCACGCCGTCGGGCGTTTCGGCGAGCTGCACCAGCACCCGGTCGGGAATCGCGGCCGCCTCATGTACGGCCCACAGCGGGCAGGCGCCGCCGAACCGCGCGAATTGCAGCCGCGTGGCGCTGTGCCGCTTGGTGATGTTGCCTGCCATGTCGATGCGGCAGAAAAAGAAGGGAATGCCCCGCTGTCCCGGCCGTTGGAGCGTCGACAGCCGATGGCAGGCCTGCTCGAAGCTCACGCCATAGAGGCGGGCGAGCGGATCGATATCGTGCCGCAGATCGCGCGCGCTGCGGCGGAAGGCGCCATAGGGCATCAGCAGCGCGCCGGCGGCATAGTTGGCAAGGCCGAGCATCAGCAGGCCGTGCGCGGCCGGATCGCCGAGCTGCGCTTCGTCCGCAATGGCGCGCATCTGGTCGCCCAGCTCGAATTGCATGAGCTGGTTAGCGAGCTGGAAGGCACGGCTGGCGGTCGGCAGGGCTGCGCTCACGGTGAGCAGCCGCCGCTCGGGAACATAGGCGCGCAGGGTCGTCGCATCGGTTTCGTCCAGGCGGCTGGTACAGCCGTGCCGCTCCTTGAGCGCCGTGGCAAGGCGCGCGCCGTTGTTGGCACCGTTGAGGCCGAGTTCGGCGTGCAGGTCCTCGGCGGCGACATCCAGCGCGTGGACATAATTGCCGGCTTCGTGGAACCAGTCGCGCACCAATTCCCACGGCGCGCGGTCAATCGGCGCCGCCTCCGCGCCGATTGCCTCCTCCATCATGGCCAGTCGCTCGCGCGTCTGCCGCAGGGCATGGTGCAGGTCCACATAGCGCGCCGCGAAATCGGGATATTGCAGATGGACACGCTCGGCCCGGTCCGCCTCCGGTGGCGGCGAGCCCATGCCCGGATCGTTCAGCGCCCAGTTGAACGCGCCCAGGAGCTGTTCCTCCTGCCGTTCGTCAAAGCTGTTCCAGTCGAGCGGAAAGGCGCTGGCAAGAGCGGCCTTGACCTTCGCTGTTAAAGGGCGATCATCGTTTTCGAGCTGGGAGAGATAGGAGATGGAGATGCCGAGCGCCTGCGCCATCGCCTTCTGGTCCATCCGGTTGTCGAGCCGGAGTTGCCGGACTTTCTGCCCGACGAACAGTCTTGCGCCGCGTGCCATCGTCGGTTTGCGTAATTGCCGAGTTGTAAATTGGCAAGTATGCAAATTCGCTGAATGGTACGGAAAAGGTAGGAGCCATGAAGGAAATGGAGCGGTGATGTGGTTTTGCAACGGCGCGCTTGATCGTCTATTTCGATCTCTCTTGCAAAGCGCCGTCGGGTCCGTGCAGGGGCGCTGTTTCCGGATTGTCCCGGTTGGTTTGCTAAATTCGCAATTGCCAAGAATACTCTGAGGTCATGCCGTCTGTAAATCGCGTTTACCATGTTCTGCATATTCGCAAATAAAGGGGCTTCATGACGCAATTGCCGATCATTGCCGAATTGGAGGCCCGCCGGGCAGCGGCGCGCCTGGGCGGCGGCCAGGCGCGTATCGACGCGCAACATGCCAAAGGCAAGCTGACCGCGCGCGAGCGGCTCGACGTGCTGCTCGATGAAGGCAGTTTCGAGGAACTCGACATGTATGTCGAGCATGATTGCACCGATTTCGGCATGGACGCCGTGAAGGTCCCCGGCGATGGCGTCGTCACCGGCTCGGGTACGATCAACGGCCGGCTCGTTTTCGTCTTTTCGCAGGATTTCACGGTGTTCGGCGGCGCGCTTTCGGAGCGGCATGCCGGAAAAATCTGCAAGATCATGGATATGGCGATGAAAGTCGGCGCGCCGGTCATTGGTCTCAACGATAGCGGCGGTGCCCGCATCCAGGAGGGCGTGGCGTCGCTTGGCGGCTATGCCGAGGTCTTCCAGCGCAATGTGCTCGCCTCGGGCGTCGTCCCGCAGATCAGCCTCGTCATGGGCCCCTGCGCGGGCGGCGCGGTCTATTCGCCGGCCATGACCGACTTCATCTTCATGGTGAAGGATACGAGCTACATGTTCGTCACTGGCCCCGACGTCGTGAAGACTGTGACCAACGAAGTCGTCACGCAGGAGGAACTGGGCGGGGCGCAGACGCACACCCAGCGCAGTGGCGTCGCGGACCTCGCTTTCGAGAATGAGGTCGAGGCGCTGCTCGTGGCGCGGGATTTCGTGGATTTCCTGCCGGCCAGCAATCGCGAAGCGCCGCCCGAACGTCCGGTCGCTGATGACTGGGACCGCGAGGAATCGAGCCTCGACAGCATCATACCGCAGAGCGCCAGCCAGCCCTATGACATGCACGAGGTCATCGCCAAGACAGTGGACGAAGGCGATTTCTTCGAGATTCAGCCGGCCCATGCCGCCAACATCATCTGCGGCTTCGGGCGCATCGAGGGGCGCACCGTGGGCATCGTCGCCAACCAGCCGATGGTTCTGGCCGGCTGCCTGGATATCAACGCCAGCAAGAAAGCCGGCCGCTTCGTGCGCTTTTGCGACGCCTTCTCGATTCCGCTGCTCACCTTCGTGGACGTGCCCGGCTTCCTGCCGGGAGTGGCGCAGGAGCATGGCGGCATCATCAAGCATGGTGCCAAGCTGCTCTTCGCCTATGCCGAGGCAACGGTGCCCAAAATCACGGTCATCACGCGCAAGGCCTATGGCGGCGCCTATGACGTGATGGCGAGCAAGCATCTGCGCGGCGATCTCAATTATGCCTGGCCCACAGCCGAGATCGCCGTGATGGGCGCCAAGGGGGCCGTGGAGATCATCTTCCGCAAGGAACTGGGCGACCCCGAGAAGATCGCCGCGCGCACCGCCGAATATGAGGCGCGCTTCGCCAACCCTTTCGTGGCGGCCTCGAAGGGCTTCATCGACGAGGTCATTATGCCGCACGCCACGCGCCGCCGCGTTGCGTTGGGTTTGCGCAAATTGCGCGGAAAGCAGCTCGATAACCCATGGAAGAAGCATGATAATATTCCGCTCTAACGTGTCATGGAATGCTGGAGGGGGTCGCTGTCGGTGAGCGGTGTTCATGAGGCGACCGTCGAATGGCGGGCGCGCGCGGAAGATGATTTCGTCGGCCATCGCTACAGCCGCGCTCACCGCTGGCGGTTCGACGGCGGCGCGGATGTGCCTGCCTCCGCCTCGCCGCACATCGTGCGCGCTCCCTTCTCCGATCCCGCGGGAGTCGATCCGGAGGAAGCGCTGGTCGCCGCGCTGGCAAGCTGTCACATGCTCTTCTTCCTTGATCTCGCCGCGCGCGCGGGATTGGCCGTTCAGTCCTATCGCGACCGCGCGACGGGCGAGATGGGCAAGCGCGACGACGGCCGCGAGGCGATGGTGAAGGCGACACTCCGTCCACACGTGGTCTTCATGGGCACCGTGGCGCCGGAGACGGTTGCGGCGGTGCATCGCCAGGCGCATGAACTCTGCTATATCGCCAATTCCGTGGCTTTTCCCGTTACCATCGAGGCGCTGCCATGAAGCTCGGCCGCCTCAACCATGTCGGTGTGGCGACGCCGTCCATTGCAGACAGCATGGCTTTCTACCGCGACCTGATGGGCGCTGCGGTGATCCGCGCGCCGTTCGACATGCCGACGCAGGGCGTGCGGGTCTGTTTCGTCGAGACGCCGGGGCAGGGCGGCACAGCAGGCACGCAGATCGAGCTGCTCGAGCCGCTGGGGCCGGACTCGCCCATTTTGGCCTTTCTGGCCCGCAATCCCAGAGGGGGCCAGCATCATCTCGCGTTCGAGGTGCCGGACATTATGGCGGCGCATGACTGGTTCGCGGGGCAGGGCAAGCGCGTGCTCGGTCCGCCGCGCCCGGGTGCCCACGGTACGCCGGTCTTCTTCGTCCATCCCGGTGACATGGGCGGTGTCCTCACCGAGATCATGGAAAGCCCGGTCGGAGAACGGCTATGAGCGATCAGCCTGTCCTACTCACTATGGATGGCAGGATCGCGGTCATTCGACTTAATCGACCGGCGCGCCTCAACGCATTGACCCCGGATATGCTAGATTGTTTTCTGGCCCGGCTGGAAACTGCGCTTATAGATCGCGCAAAGCTTATCCTGTTCACTGGCGTGGGCCGCGCTTTCTGTGCGGGCGCTGATCTGGCGGGCGACGGACTGATCGACAACGACCCCGGCGCGACGCTGGAGCAGGCCTATCATCCGCTGTTTCGCAGGCTGGCGGAGATCGACATTCCGCTCGTCAGCGTCATCAACGGCCCGGCGGTGGGCGCGGGTGCCGCGCTGGCGCTGGCTGCGGACATCAGTGTCATGGCACGCTCGGCCTATCTGCAATTCGGTTTCGTCAATGTCGGCCTGGTGCCGGATAGCGGCGTCTCCTGGCTATTGGCGCACAGCGTAGGCCGCGTGCGGGCGCTTGAGCTGGTGCTGCTTGGCGAAGCGGTGCCGGCCGGGCGTGCCGCCGCCATGGGCCTCGTCACGCGGGTTGCGGACGATGCACACTGTTTCGGAGAGGGCATGGCGATCGCGCGGCGGCTCGCGGCGGGGCCTTCCGTCGCCCTTGGCCTCATCCGTCGGCAGATCTCCGCCGCGCTCGATATGGGCCTTGACGAGACGATGGCGCTGGAGGCCGCCAATGCGCGCCACGCGGGCACCACGGCGGATTTCGCCGAAGGGGTTGCCGCGTTCCGCGAGAAGCGCCATCCCCTCTTCAAGGGACGCTGATGACCGGAAAACCCACCATTGAGGATTGGCGCGCGCTGGCCGCCCGTGAGACGAAGGGTGCCGATCTCGCCTGGCACACGCCCGAGGGCATTGTCGTCAAGCCGCTCTACACCGCGCAGGATGCCGCCGGTGGGCTCGATCCCGGCCTGCCGGGCTTCCCGCCTTATGGGCGCGGCGTGCGGGCTTCCATGTATGCCGGCCGGCCATGGACGATCCGCCAATATGCCGGCTTCTCCACGGCCGAGGAGAGCAACGCTTTCTATCGCCGTAATCTGGCCGCGGGGCAGAAGGGGCTCTCCGTCGCCTTCGATCTCGCCACCCATCGCGGCTATGACAGCGATCATCCCCGCGTGATCGGCGATGTTGGCAAGGCTGGCGTCGCCATCGACACGGTCGAGGATATGAAGGTCCTGTTCGAGGGCATTCCGCTCGACCGCATGTCTGTCTCCATGACCATGAACGGCGCGGTACTGCCGGTTATGGCCTTCTATATCGTCGCGGCGGAGGAGCAGGGCGTCGCGCAGGAGGCGCTGGAAGGGACCATCCAGAACGACATTTTGAAGGAGTTCATGGTCCGCAACACCTATATCTATCCGCCCGCGCCCAGCATGCGCATCGTGGCGGATATTTTCGCTTATTGCGCGGCGCACATGCCCCGGTTCAACAGCATCTCCATCTCAGGCTACCACATGCAGGAGGCTGGAGCGACGGCGGTGCAGGAGCTGGGCTTTACCATCGCCGACGGCATCGAGTATGTGCGCCGCGGTGTCGCATCGGGCCTGGATATCGACGCCTTTGCACCGCGCCTCAGCTTCTTCTTCGGCATCGGCATGAACTTCTTCATGGAAGTGGCCAAGCTGCGCGCCGCGCGCCTGCTGTGGCACCGTGCCATGACCGCGCTGGGCGCCAAGGATCCACGCTCGACCATACTGCGTACCCATTGCCAGACCAGCGGTGTCTCCCTCACGGAGCAGGACCCGTACAACAATATCGTGCGCACCGCGCTGGAAGCGTTGGCCGCCGTGCTGGGCGGCACGCAATCGTTGCACACCAACAGCTTCGACGAGGCGCTCGCGCTGCCGACGGACTTTTCAGCGCGGATTGCCCGCAACACGCAGATCATCCTCGCCGAAGAGACCGGCATCGCCCATGTCGTCGATCCGCTCGGCGGTAGCCATTATGTCGAGGCGCTGACCGCGCAGCTCGTTGAGCAGGCGCAGGCGCTCATCGATCGGGTGGAAGCCGAAGGCGGCATGACGCGCGCTGTCGCCGCCGGCTGGCCAAAGGCGATGATCGAGGAGGCCGCCGCCGCCCGCCAGGCACGGGTGGACCGGGGCGAGGACGTGATCGTGGGAGTCAACCGTCACCGGCTGGAGAATGAGCCGCCGGTCGACATTTTGGAAGTGGATAACAGCGCCGTGCGCGCCGCCCAGATCGCGCGGCTGGCCGCCGTGCGCGCCGCGCGCGACGAAGGGCATGTGCGCGCTGCGCTGGATGCGCTGCGTACAGGCGCGATGAGGGGCGAGGGGGGAGAGGCACCCAATCTCCTCGCCCTCGCCCTCGAGGCCGCGCGGGCGCGCGCCACGTTAGGCGAGATCAGTGCCGCGCTGGAGGAGGCGTTCGGCCGCCATGAGACGCTGCCCGCGCCCGTGCACGGCGTCTATGCCGCGCCTTATGCGCAGGACGCGCGCTGGGCCGCCGTGCACGCCGGCGTGGAGGCGGTGGCCCGGCGCCTGGGGCGTCCGCCGCGCATCCTGGTCGCCAAGATGGGGCAGGATGGGCATGATCGCGGCGCCAATATGATCGCCTCGGCCTTTGGCGACCTTGGATTTGAGGTCATATCCGGGCCCCTCTTCCAGACCCCGGCGGAGACAGCTGCGCTGGCCCTGGCGCGCGATGTCGACATGGTCGGCGCCTCCAGCCTCGCCGGTGGGCACCGGACGCTGGTGCCGGAACTCGTCGCGCGGTTGCGTGCGGCGGGACGGGCGGACATCAAGGTGGTTGCCGGCGGCGTCATTCCGCCGCAGGATCATGAATTGCTGCGCGAGGCGGGTGTGCAGGGCATCTACGGCCCCGGCACGCACGTCCTCTCGGCCGTGGAGGACGTCTTGCGCCTGTTCGGCCATAACCAACCGATAACTGACGATGCGCCCGGTGCGCAGACACTGACAGGAGACCCTTTGTGACGCAGAAGCTCGAAACGCTCACCGTGCAAGCCGGCACCGAGCCCGATCCCACGACCAAGGCGCGCATCACGCCGATCTATCAGACCAGCTCCTATGTGTTCGACGATGTCGATCATGCCGCCGGCCTCTTCAACCTGGAAGTGCCGGGCAACATCTACACGCGCATCATGAACCCAACCTGGGGCGCGCTGGAGGGCAAGATCGCCGCGCTCGAAGGTGGCGCCGCGGCGCTCGCGGTCGCCTCGGGTCACAGCGCGCAATTCCTTGCCTTCCACACGATGATGGAAGCCAATTGCCACATCGTCGCCGCCACCAAGCTCTATGGCGGCTCGCTCAACCAGATCGGCCACAGCTTCAAGAAGATGAGCTGGGATTCCAGCTTCGTGGACGCCACCGATCCGGACAACATTGCCCGCGCCATCACCGAGAAGACGCGCTGCGTATTCATCGAGAGCCTCGCCAATCCGGGCGCCGTGGTGATGGATATTGAGGCTATCGCGAAGGTCGCCCATGCCGCCGGCGTGCCGCTGATGGTGGACAATACGCTGGCGACGCCGATCCTGTGCCGCCCCATCGAATATGGGGCGGACATCGTCGTCCATTCCGTCACCAAGTTCCTGAACGGTCATGGGAATTCCATTGGTGGCGTGATCGTTGATGCCGGCAACTTCGATTGGGCGAAGTCTGGCAACTATCCCTATCTCAGCGAGCCCAACCCGTCCTATCACGGCAAGGTGTTCACTGAGGCGTTCGGCAATCTCGCCTTCATCCTCGCCGCGCGTGCCCTTGGCCTGCGCGATCTGGGCCCGGCGATGGCGCCGATGAACGCTTTCCTCACGCTCACGGGCATGGAGACGCTGGCGCTGCGCATGGAACGGCATTGCAGCAATGCACTGGCGCTGGCGCAGTGGCTCCAGAAGCATCCCAAGATCGCGTGGGTGCGCTATGCCGGCCTGCCGGGGGACGACTATCACGCGCTCGCCCAGCGCTATCTCGGCGGCAAGGGCGGCGCTGTGTTCACCTTCGGCCTCAAGGGCGGCTATGAGGCGGGCGTGAAGCTGGTCTCCAACGTCAAGATGTTCAGCCATCTCGCCAATTTGGGCGATACGCGCAGCCTCATCATCCACCCGGCTTCGACCACGCACCGCCAGCTCGACGAGGAAGGCCTGCGGCAGGCCGATGTGGGCCCGGACGTGGTGCGCGTGTCGGTGGGCATCGAGCATATCGACGACATCATCGCGGACATCGCGCAGGCGCTGGACCATGCCTGAGCCGCATGGCGGCCGGGTCGCGTGACCCTGTGGAGTTCTACGCCACCCACGCGGCGCGCTTCGATGCGGTGCGCTCGCGCGCGTTGGAGGAGCGCGGCTGGCTCGGTGCTTTCGCCGCGCTCCTCCCGCCGGGCGGCGCGGTGCTCGATCTCGGCTGCGGCATGGGCGCGCTCGTGGGGGCCTGGCTGATCGCTCAGGACTTCCGCCTCACCGGGGTGGATGCGGTGCCGGCGCTGCTTGAGCGGGCCCGCGTTCGCCTGCCGGCTGGCGAGTGGATCGAGGGGGACATGCGCCATCTCGATCTGCGCCGCCGGTTCGATGGCATCCTGCTGTGGGACAGCCTCTTCCATCTTGATGTCGCCGCGCAGCGCACCTGCTTCGCCATCATCGCCACCCATGCCGCGCCGCGATGTGCGCTCCTGTTCAACAGCGGCACGCAGGAGGGCGAGAGCGCGCACCCCATGTTCGGCGAGCCGCTTTTCCATGCCAGCCTCTCCACCCGGGCCTATCGCGCCTGCCTCGCCGCGCACGGATTTCAGGTGGTGCGCCGTGTGGAGGCGGACCCGGCTTGCGGCGAGCGCACCATCTGGCTAGCGCTCAGGGACGAAGACCATAGCCGCGCCGCGAGCCGACGCGCGCCGGAGGAATGAACCAAGTGACCCAGATGCCGCACCCCGAGAGCCCCCGCACCGACTGGACCCGCGACGAGATCGCCGCGCTGTTCGACCGGCCTTTCATGGACCTGCTCTACGAGGCGCAGACCGTCCACCGCACGCATCATCCCCGCAATGAAGTGCAGCTTTCGACGCTGCTCTCCATCAAGACCGGTGGTTGTCCGGAGGATTGCGGCTATTGCAACCAGTCCGCCCACGCCGAGAGCGGGCTCAAGGCAACCAAGCTCATGGACGTGCAGGCCGTGCTGCAATCCGCCGCGCAGGCCAAGGATCACGGTTCGGGCCGCTTCTGCATGGGTGCGGCCTGGCGCAATCCCAAGGACAAGGACATGCCCGCCCTCGTCGAGATGGTGAAGGGTGTGCGCGCCATGGGGATGGAGACCTGCATGACGCTGGGCATGTTGACGCCCAGTCAGGCCGCCATGCTCGCCGAGGCGGGCCTCGATTACTACAATCACAATATCGACACCGCGCCGGAAAAATATGCCGAGATCATCACCACGCGCAGTTTCCAGGACCGGCTGGACACGCTGGAAGCAGTGCGCGCCGCCGGCATCAACGTGTGCTGCGGCGGTATTGTCGGCATGGGTGAGACGCGCAGTGATCGCATCGGCTTCCTCCACGCCCTCGCCACCATGCCGCATCCCGAGAGTGTGCCTATCAATGCGCTGGTGCCGGTCAAGGGCACGGTGCTGGGCGATATGCTGGCCGATACCCCGATGGCGAAGATCGACGAGATCGAGTTCGTCCGCACCGTCGCGGTGGCGCGCATCCTCATGCCGCTGTCCATGGTCCGCCTCTCGGCCGGCCGCGAGAGCATGAGCGAGGCGTGCCAGGCGCTCTGCTTCATGGCGGGCGCCAACAGCATCTTCACGGGGGACAAGCTGCTCACCACGCCCAATGCCGGCGATGACAAGGACGCAGCGCTGTTTGAGAAGCTCGGCGTGATCGCCATGGAAGCCGCGTCGCACGGGCATCTGGAGGAAGCCGCGGAGTGAGGCTCTCGCTTGAGGATGGGACGGAAGTGAGCATCAGCGATGCCGCTGATCTCCCGCCGTTTCTGCACAAGATCGACAGCAACCGCAACAGCTTTGCGATCCTGGCGCGCGCGGATGAGGACTATGTCCAGACCGTCCTGACCGAGGGCGGCTTCATCATCGAAAAGCGACTTGGCAATAGCGCGAGCCATTTCGAGGCGACACGAACCGCGCCAGATGTCCTGGTGCCGCCGCCGCCAAGGCCATGGTGGAAATTCTGGCGCAATGACGACGTGAAAGCGGATCGCTTCACCCTGGACGATGTGATCCAAACCTTTGCGGCGTTTATGGGAGAAGGTAGCGAGCCCGCCGGTCTTTATTGGTCGCCTACAAACGTGCGCTAGAGGGGGCGCTTTGTTGCTAAGCGGGAGGGACTGGCCCGCGGAAAGGACAGAGACGGGATGGACGAGGACACACGCTACGAAGGGCGGCCGTTCCTGCGGCTGCTCGATTGCTATGTGCTGCGCGCCATTGGCCAGTTGGATGATGCGCAGGCCGAGACGCTGCGCGCGATCGAGCCCAAGCTGGCCGAAGTCTATGGCGGCGATGGCGTCTGGCATGAGGTCGTTGCCAGCCAGATGGAATTTACCGACGATATCGAAAACAGCATCGCGCATGTGTGGATGGCCGCGCAGATGAAGGCGCAGGAACTGGGTGTCGAGGTCGACGCGGCGGACTTCACTCGCCAATTCGTGGACAAGACCTTCCTCTGATGGCGATCGCCAAGCTCCTCGTCGCCAACCGGGGCGAGATTGCCTGCCGGGTGATCCGTACGGCGAAGCGGATGGGGATCGCGACCGTGGCGGTCTATTCGGAGGCGGATGCGCGCAGCCCGCATGTGCGTCTGGCGGATGAAGCGGTCTGCATTGGTCCCGCGCCGGCGGCGCAGTCCTATCTGATGGCCGAGGCGATCATTGCCGCCTGCAAGGCAACGGGTGCGGATGCCGTGCATCCAGGCTACGGCTTCCTTTCCGAGCGCGCCGACTTCGCGCAGGCCTGTAGTGATAACGATATTCTTTTCATCGGCCCGCCGCCATCGGCAATCGCCGCCATGGGCGACAAAATCGAATCCAAGAAAATCGCCGCGAAATCCGGTGTGAACATCGTGCCCGGCTTTGTTGGCGCGGTGGACAGTATCGATCAGGCTGTTCTTATCGCTACTGACATCGGTTATCCGGTGATGATGAAGGCGTCGGCGGGCGGCGGCGGCAAGGGCATGCGGCTGGCCGCGAACGAAGCCGAGCTGCGCGAGGGCTTCCCGGCCGTGCAGCGCGAGGCGCGGGCAAGCTTTGGTGATGACCGGCTACTTGTCGAGACGTTCATTGCCCAGCCGCGTCATATCGAAATCCAGGTGCTGGGCGACCGGCACGGCAACATCGTCCATCTGGGCGAACGCGAATGCTCCATTCAGCGGCGCCACCAGAAAGTGATCGAGGAAGCGCCGTCGCCCTTCGTCACGCCTGCCATGCGTGCGGCGATGGGAGCGCAGGCCGTCGCACTGGCTCGCTCTGTGGGCTATTTTTCCGCCGGCACGGTGGAGTTCATCGTCTCGGGGGCGGATACGAGTGGGCAGGGCTTCTACTTTCTGGAGATGAATACCCGTCTTCAGGTGGAGCATCCCGTTACCGAGATGGTGACGGGTCTCGATCTGGTGGAGCAGATGATCCGCATCGCCAATGGCGAGACACTGAGTTTTTCACAGGCCGATGTCCGGCTGGAGGGCTGGGCGGTCGAGAGCCGCATCTATGCCGAGGATCCCTATCGCGGTTTTCTGCCCAGCACCGGTCGGCTGGTGCGCTATACGCCGCCGCCCACGGGGCGCTTTCCGCCGGAAGACGACGATGCGCCGCTGGGGCTGGAAGGCACCGACCTGGAAGACCCGGCCGACAATGCGGCAGTGACCGTGCGTCTCGATGATGGTGTGGCGGAGGGCGGCGAGGTCTCGATGTTCTACGATCCCATGATCGCCAAGCTGGTGGCGCATGGGACGACGCGGACCGAAGCCATCGACGCGCAGATCGAGGCGCTGGACCGCTACGAGATCGACGGCCTTCACCATAATATCGATTTCCTGTCTGCGGTTATGCAGCACGAACGGTTCCGCGCTGGAACCATATTGACGAATTTTATTGCAGAAGAATTTCCAGATGGGTTCGTCGGGGCGCCAGCATCGCCACTGCTTCTGCGCCGGCTCGCGGCGATCGCCGCCTTTGCCTCGATGGCGCAGGCGGATCGGGCGCGGCGCATCACGGGGCAGCTCGGACGCCGGCTGCCGCCGCCGACCGCCTGGCAGGTGCGCCTCGCCAGCGTGAGCCATGACGTGACCATATGCGGCGACGATGTGACCGTAGATGGCGTGCCGCTGCCGATGGCGCTCGATTACACGCCCGGCGATCGCCTGATCGAGGCCGGCTTCAGCCCGGAGGACGGCGAGGCGGAGACCCTTCTCGCGGTGAGGATCGCGCCGTTGCGTACGGGATGGCGACTGACCACGCGTGGCGCGGTTCATGTCGCGCGCGTGTTGCCCGCGCATATCGCGGCCCATGCCGTGCATATGATCGAACGCGCCCCGCCAGACCGCTCGCGTTTCCTCACGAGCCCCATGCCCGGGCGGCTTGTGGTTCTGCATGTGGGCTTGGGTGACCGTGTGGAAGCCGGCCAGCCGCTCGCCGTGGTTGAGGCGATGAAGATGGAGAATATCCTGCGCGCCGTCCGCGCCGGCACCGTGGCCCTTGTTGCGGCGGCGGCGGGAGAGACGCTGGTGCTGGATCAGCTCATTCTGGAGCTGGAATAAGGCTGGCGAGGCCGGTTGCTTGGGCCGCCAATGATGTCGGAATCCGTGCTGGCGATGCCGTTGAGGCCCCGATGCCGCCTGTTGCGCGGCTGATCGATCATGATCCGGCCGCGTGCCCAATCTGTCCTTGGGCTCCTGCCTGCGCAGGAACACTGTTTGCTGTGACGATGCAGACGTCCTATCGGATGCCAATGCCTTCCCACTAGCGGTGCTCCTGCGTAGGCAGGAGCCCAGGGCCCAGCCGAACAACTTAGCCGGCCCGGGCGCACGCGGAGTAAGGTGATTGTGCTCGGCGAGGCCGCGCACGCGGGGCGGGGCGGTGGGCAGCTACGCCCCGCACTCGCAACCCCGCTCATACGCCCTCAATCGTCGGGCGCCACTACGTTGCGGGACTTGAACAGCCACTGTCCGTCCACGCGCACGATCTCGTCCATGCCGTTGCCGGCGGCCAAAATGCGCGTGGGGTCGCCTTCCTTGGCGGGCTTGCCGATGGTCATCCAGTAATAATGATAGATCGCCGTGTCCCTGTCCTTGAACTCGATCCAGTGATTGGTCTCCATGTGGAGCAGGCCCGGCGGCGTGGGGGCGGGGGTGCCGGCGGGCGCATCGGCCCGCGGTTTGCGGAAGGCGTCGATCATGTTGTAGAGGGCCTCGCGCCCCTTCACCTGCCCGAAAGAACCGTCGGGCGTATAAACCGCAACATAGGCCTCGGGGTCGAAGCGGTCGAGCGCGCGGGCGTAGCGCCAGGCGAGATGCTCGATCTCGTCGCGGTCACGCGCTTCGCGGATGACGTCGGCATCGCTTTTGGGCGCAGCCGTGGCGGGGATGGGCGCCAGCATGGCGAGCGCCAGCGCGATGGCCGCAGGTTTGCGGAAATGGGGCATGTCTCTCCTCCTGTTCGGGACGGGTCTTGGCGGTGCGGTTGCAGCCGCGCCCGGCGTCCTCTCCTGCTGTTCTAGAATCGGGGGCGGCTGAACGAAAGGATGATCTTGCGGGCTGGTCAGAGCGGCCTTCCCGGTGCCGCCGATACGAGTCGGTCTTCACTTCTTCGTTCACAAGGGGCCTGCGGTTGCGTACAGCGCTCGCGCGATCAGCGAGACATCGCAAGGGGGACTCATGGCAGGCACGCAGGCGGCAACGAACGCATCGGCCAAGACACAATCCATTCCCATGGTCATCAGCGCCTCGGCGCTCGGCACCATCTTCGAATGGTATGATTTCTTCATCTACGGCACACTTGCCACCGCCGGCATCATCGGTCGCAATTTCTTCCCCGCCGGCAGCGAGACGCTTCAGACGCTGCTCACCTGGGCGGGCTTCGCGATCGGCTTCGGGTTCCGGCCGCTCGGCGCCATTGTCTTTGGCTATCTCGGCGACCGGCTGGGCCGCAAATATACTTTCCTCATCACCATCCTGCTGATGGGTATCGCCACGGCGGGCGTGGGGCTGGTGCCCTCTGCCGCCACCATCGGCCTCGCCGCGCCGGTCATCATCATCCTGCTGCGCATCTGCCAGGGGCTGGCGCTGGGCGGTGAATATGGCGGCGCGGCCATTTATGTGGCCGAGCATGCGCCGGAGGGGCGCTCCGGCTTCTACACGAGTTTCATCCAGGCCTCGGTGGCAGGTGGCTTCATCCTGAGCCTGCTGGTCGTGCTCGGCTGCAAGGCGTCGATGAGCGTGGAGACATGGGAAGCATGGGGCTGGCGCATTCCCTTCCTGCTCTCCATCATCCTGCTTGCCGTCTCCGTCTATATGCGCGCGCGCCTGAGTGAGAGCCCGGTTTTCCAGGAGATGAAGGCGAGCGGCAAGATGAGCCGCAATCCCTTCGTCGAGAGCTTCACCTATCCGGGCAATCCGCGCCGTCTGTTCGTCGCGCTGTTCGGCGTGGCGGGTGGTCTCACCGTGATCTGGTATACCGCCAATTTTCAGGTGCTCTCCTTCCTGCAAGGGCCGATGAAAGTCTCCGGCACCGCCGCGCAGGTCACGGTGGCACTGGGCGCGGCACTCGGCGCGGGCTGGTTCATTCTCTTCGGCTATCTCTCGGACCGCTGGGGTCGCCGGCGCATCATCGCCATCGGCTATGCGCTGACTCTGGCCCTGCTGATGCCGCTTTTCTGGTTGATCGGCAGCCAGGCCAATCCGGGCCTCAGCCGGGCCGCCGAGCGGGCGCCCATCGTCGTCACCGGGCCGGATTGCAGCTACAATCCCTTCGCCAGCGGCCAAGCGACCCGCTGCGCACAGGTGCTCGATCATCTGGCGGCCACGGGGCTGCATTACAGTCTTCACAACGCGCCGGTGCTCTCCGTGACCATCGGCAATGTGCCAGCCGATACCGCGGACAATGATGCGCTCGATGCCGCGCTGGCGGCGGCCGGATACAATCTTGCGCCGCAAACGCCGCCCCTTGCCAACCTTGCCATCATCTTCGGCGCCGTGCTGATGCTCAGTTTTCTGGCCGGAATGACGTTCGGTCCGGTCGCGGCACTGCTCAGCGAAATGTTCCCGCCGGCCGTTCGCTATTCGTCAATGTCTATTCCTTATCATATCGGCACTGGCTATCTTGGCGGGTTCCTGCCGTTCATCGCCAGCTACATGATTGCCAAGTCGGGAAACCCCTATGCTGGTCTCTGGTATACCATCGCCGTCGTCGCCTTTGCGCTCGTGGTCATCCTCTGGGGAGAGGGACGGCGATGGACAAATGACCTCGACGAGCGCAGCACCGGCCAGTAACGATACGGCGATGACCGACCTCCCCCCCGCGCCGCTGGCGCTTCATCTGGACAGCGACGCGCTCAAGGCGAACTGGCTGTGGCTGGCGGGCAAGAGCGGCGCGGCCGCCTGTGGCGCAGCGATCAAGGCGAACGCCTATGGGCTGGGCGCTGTGGCGGTGCTGAAGCATCTGAAGGCGGCGGGCTGCCGTGATTTTTTCGTCGCGACCTGGGCCGAAGCGGCCGAGTTGATGCCACATCTGGAGGGCGCCGCGCTCTCCGTGCTCCATGGCGTGCGCGAGGAGGATATGGCGCTCGCACTTGGCTCGCCCGCGCGGCCGGTGCTCAATTCGCCCGCGCAGATCGCGCGCTGGAAGGCGGCGGGTGGCGGGGCGTGCGACGTGATGCTCGATACCGGCATGAACCGCCTCGGTCTCGATGCCAATGACGTGAAGGCCGATCTTTTTGAGGGTCTCGAGGTCGAGACCTGCATGAGCCATCTCGCTTGCGCCGACGAGCCCGATCACCAGCTCAACCTGGTGCAGCCCATGATCCTGCGTCAGCTCAGCCGCCGTGTCGGCGCCCGACGCCTGAGCCTCGCCAACAGCGCCGGCATCCTGGCGGGCGAGGCGTTCGCCTTTGATCTGACGCGGCCGGGCATCTCGCTCTATGGCGGTATCCAGCATCCGGACGGCACCGGCCATATCCGCCAGGTGGTGACGCCGCGTGCGCAGATCCTCCAGCGGCGCGTTGTACGGGGTGGGGAATCGGTGGGCTATGGCGCGACCTATGTCGCCGATCGTCAACGGGAGGCTGCCGTCATCAACATCGGCTATGCGGACGGCTATTATCGCTGCTTCTCCGGCATGGGCGCCGCCAAGATCGGCGACCTGCTGCTGCCAGTGATGGGCCGGGTGTCCATGGACCTCGTGACCATCGATGTGGATGGCGCGCCAGAGCTGCGCGAGGGGGACTGGGTCGATATGGATTTCGACCTGCCGATGAACGCAGCTTTCTCCGGCATGTCGCAATATGAGCTTCTGACCGGCCTCGGCCGGCGCTTCGACCGCATCTGGAGCTGAACGGCGGGGTGCCGCCGCGCTTGGAGGAAACCTCATGTGCCGGCGCTGAACCGGCTTTATGGACTATTCGTGCGGGCGGCAGGCCAGCTCGGCGCAGCCCTGATTGCTGCCCGCTGGAGCACGCACATCGGATCGGCGTCGCCTGCTACACCGCCGAGGTTGCCATGCTCGGCGCGTTCGCATTGCGGACCACATCGCGCAGCGCCCGCACGATCTGGAGTACGGTGGCGGGCTTGTGGACCGTCGTATGCGTGGCGAATTCGCTGCTATAGTCCAGGTCCTCATAGCCGGTGCAGAAGATGAACGGGACGCCGAGGCGCCGCAGAGAACGCGCCAGCGGGAAGACCGGTGCACCGCCCAGATCGACATCCAGAATCGCGGCATCGGGCCGGGCCTTGCCGTCGAGTAGCCGATTGGCGTCCTCGACCGAGCCGGCCACGCCGAGAATCGACCAGCCATGATCCTTGAGCGCATGGGAGAGCTGCATGGCGAGCAGTGGCTCGTCCTCCACGATGAGCAGCGTGCCGCTCGGGTCGGCCGTTGTGTCATCGGCCGGAGGCGCGGGCTCTGCTGCGCTTGTCATCCGGCTCTCGGCTGGGGCCGCCTTGGGGCGAGCCTGCTGCCGGTTCCTGAGTACGGTGTCCGGCAGGCGGATGGTCAGTTCATGGCCTTCTTTCGGCCAGCGCGAATCGAGGGATCCACTGAGTTGGTTCTCGACGATCTGGCGGACGAGCGTGCTGCCGAAGCCAAGCTCGCTAGGCGGCGTTACCGCGGGTCCGCCCCTCTCGCGCCAGTGCAGAACAACATGGCCGGAGGGGAGATGCTCCCATTCCAGCGTGATCCGCCCTTCCGGCGCGGAGAGTGCGCCATATTTAACGGCATTGGTCGCCAGTTCGTGGAACAGCATCGCGAGCGGTTGCACTGCGCGTGAGGATAGGTCGAGATCGGGCCCGGTGCAGCAGAAGCGCGCCGGATCGGCATGGGCTTCCAGTTCGTCGCGTACGACCCGGTGCAACGCGGCGCCTTTCCAGCGCTGCTGGGCCAGAAGCCCGTGCGCGCGCGACATGGCAGCGATCCGGCCCATCAGCGAGTTTACATAGGCCTCGCGCGTGGGGGCGCGCGTCAGCGAGATGAGCGAGGAGACGATCGCGAGGATGTTCTTGGCGCGGTGATCCACTTCGCGTGCGAGCAGGGTCTGCGCCTTCATGCCGGCCTGCCGCTCGGTGATGTCGCGCATGATGACGGTGGAGAGCCGCTCGCTGCCGGCCAACGCCTGTGAGATCGAAGCCTCGACGGGGAATTCCTCCCCGTCCGCCCGCAGCGCGCTTACCGCGCCGAGCGCGCCCATCCGGCGGCTGGTTTGGCCGGTGTCGCCGAAGCGGCGGATATGCTCGTCATGATCGGTTCGGAAGCGGTGGGGAATGAAGCGCTCCAGCGGCGAACCCAGCGCCTCGGCGGCGGAGATGCGGAACATGCGCTCGGCGGCGGGATTGAAGCAGATGATGCGATGCTGGTCGTCGATGGTGATGATGGCGTCCATGGCGGACGCAACGATGGCCTGCAACCGCTCGTGGCTATGCGCAAGCGGGACTGCGTTGTCGAAACAACCCGACATCATGGATGGATAGCCTCCTGACAGCTAAGGTCTAAATCCCACCCGGAATGGAGGTATATACTGCCTTTTACACGCCGCCGCAAATGATTGTGGACAGTCAGAAGTCGTTTTGTAGGCTGTCAAAGACGATCCGTGTGTTGATCTTGCACTATCAGAATCAATCAACGGGCTGCGCCAGCTGGAAAACCGGTTCGATTGCACCGCGATTCGCGCAAGGCAGCGATTTTCCTACCTTGCGCCGCTTCTGTCGAATGAGCGTTGTCTCAGTGCTCTCCGGCTGCAAATTTGAGCTTGATCTATGTTCACGGAGGCTGCCCAGTCCTAGCCCAACGAAATATTCTAGGATGGCTCTTCCACCATCCGGCCGTCCCAAGATTCACTTGCCATTCCCGCGAAAGCGGGAATCCAGCGCCCAGCGTGGATCACTTGTCGCGCGCGAACGTCCCTCGCTTTCGCGAGAATGACGGGATTATCAGTCGCTTTTCAGCCGGGCCGGCGCTGCTCCCGTCAGCGTTCGATGCACATGGCGATGCCCATGCCGCCGCCAATGCACAGCGTCGCGAGACCCTTCTTCGCGCCGCGCCGCCCCATTTCGTGGAGCAGCGTGGTGAGGATGCGCGCGCCCGAGGCGCCGATGGGGTGCCCGATGGCGATAGCGCCGCCATTGACGTTCACCTTGTCCGCGTTCCAGCCCAGTTCCTTGCCGACAGCGAGCGCTTGCGCAGCAAAGGCCTCGTTTGCTTCGATGAGGTCGAGATCACCGACGCTCCAGCCCGCCTTCTCCAGCGCGATGCGGCTGGCGGGGGCGGGGCCGATCCCCATGATCGCGGGATCGACGCCGCAGGTCGCCCAGCTTGCGATGCGGCCGAGGATCGGCGCGCCGCGCTTGGCGGCTTCGTCCGCATCCATCAGCACCAGCGCGGCGGCGCCGTCGTTGATGCCGCTGGCATTGCCCGCCGTCACTGTGCCGTCCTTGCGGAAGGCGGGGCGCAAGGCCGCCATCGCTTCCACCGTCGCGCCGGCGCGGATATATTCGTCGGCATCGACCACGGTATCGCCCTTGCGGCCCTTCACGGTCACCGGCGCAATCTCGCCCGTGAACCGGCCGGCGGCACGGGCGGCTTCAGCCTTGTTCTGGCTGGCTGCGGCGAAGGCGTCCTGCTCCCCGCGCGAGATCTGGTACTTCTCGGCCAGGTTCTCGGCAGTGATGCCCATGCGATAGCCGTTGAAGGCATCGGTCAGGCCGTCATGCACCATGGTGTCGACCAGGCTGACCGGGCCCATCTTGGTGCCCGCGCGCAGCATTTGCGCATGGGGGGAAAGCGACATGTTCTCCTGCCCGCCAGCGATCATGACGCGCGCGTCGCCGCCGCGGATCGCCTGGGCGGCGAGAGCCACCGCGCGCAGGCCCGAGCCGCAGACCTGATTGATCGCCATTGCCGTGCGATCGACAGGAATCCCGGCATTGACGGCCGCCTGGCGCACCGGGTTCTGGCCCTGCGCCGCAGTGAGCACCTGGCCGAAGATCACCTCGTTCACCTCGTCCGCCGCGACGCCGGCCTGCTCGAGCGCAGCGAGGATCGCGATGCGGCCCAGCTCATGCGCCGGTGTGGCGGCGAAGCTGCCGAGGAAACTGCCCACCGGCGTGCGCTTGGCGGCGATGATCGCGATGTCCGACATGATGCTCTCTTGTCCCTGTTGCCTGTCATGAACACCGGCCGTGGCCGGAGCCCCGCTGACTTCTAGCCCGACCGGGGCGATTAAGAAACTGTTTCGGGCGCAGCAGCCATTGCGCGGCGTGCATTCGTGCGTTCGCGGGGCGCAGGTGAGGCAGGACTCGCCCGGATTGCGATGACCGGAGGATATTCCCGGACCCTCGCGGGTTCTCTTGAGACAACGCCGATCGAAGGAGAGCCCACATGTCCGACCGGAGCATGCCGCTGGCGCCGATGGAAGGGGTGCCGTGCTGACGCCGCAGGAGCAGCGCACGCAGATGGTTGAACGCCAGATCGCGGCGCGCGGCGTCGCGGATTCGCGCGTGCTGGATGCCATGGGCGAGGTTCCGCGCGAGATATTCGTGCCCGAGGATATGCGCGAATTCGCCTATGAGGATTCGCCCCTTCCCATCGCCGAAGGGCAGACCATCTCCCAGCCCTATATTGTCGGTCTCATGGCGGAGGCCGCCGCGATTCGGCCCGATGACATCGTGCTCGAGATCGGCCTCGGCTCAGGCTATGCTGCCGCCGTCATGAGCCGGCTCGCGCGGCGGGTGCACGCCATAGACCGGCACAAGACGCTCACTGAGCGAGCGCGCGAACGCATGGCGGCGCTGGGCTATGACAATGTGCTTGTGCGCACCGGCGATGGCACGCTGGGCTGGCCTGAGAACGCACCCTTCGACGCCATATTGGTCGCAGCGGGCGGGCCGCATGTGCCGCAAAATCTCTGCCGTCAGCTCGCCATCGGCGGCCGTCTCGTCATGCCCGTGGGTACGCCGGACCAGCAGCGGCTGATCCGCGTCACGCGTCGGAAGATGGCGGATTTCGACGAGGAGGATCTGGGCGAAGTGCGCTTCGTGCCGCTCATCGGCGCGCAGGGCTGGGCGCAGGACGAGGGCACGGATGCACTGGTGCGCCGCGCCGAATTGCCGCAGCTCATAGCCACGGCCGCCGAGCCGCTGCCCGAAATCGACGATCCCGCCTTCGCCGCGCTGTTCGACCGCTTTGCGGATGCGCGCATCGTTTTGCTGGGCGAGGCGAGCCACGGCACATCCGAATTCTACCGCGCCCGCGCGGCCATCACGCGCCGTCTGATCGAGCAACACGGCTTTACCATCGTCGCCGTGGAAGCGGACTGGCCGGACGCCGCGGCGGTCGACCGACATGTCCGCCACCGGCCGGCACGTTCGGCGCCGAACGGCGTTTTCCAGCGTTTCCCACGCTGGATGTGGCGGAACACCGATGTCGCCGCGTTCCTCGGCTGGCTCTCGGACCATAACCGGGATCTGCCCGAAGAGCAGCGCGCCGGTTTCTACGGGCTCGACCTCTATAATCTCAATGGCTCCATCCGCGCGGTGCTCGATTATCTCGACCGGGTCGATCCTGAGGCCGCCGCTATCGCCCGCGAGCGCTATGGCTGCCTCAAGCCCTGGCAGAAGGACCCTGCGGGTTATGGTCGAATGGCGCTCACCCAAGGATATGCCGCCTGCGAGAAGGCGGTGGTCGCGCAACTGCGCGATCTCTTTTCCCGCTCCCGCGCGCGCGCCAAGCAGGACGGCGACGATTTCCTCGATGTGGCGCAGAATGCGCGGCTCGTCGCGGCTGCCGAGGCCTATTATCGCGTCATGTATTATGGCGCGGCAGACAGCTGGAATCTGCGTGACACCCATATGTTCGATACGCTGGAGCATGTGCTGGTGGCACGCGGACCGAATTCCAAGGCCGTAGTCTGGGCTCATAACAGCCATATCGGCGACGCGCGCTTCACGGAGATGGGCGCGATCCGTGGTGAATTGAACATCGGTCAACTCTGCCGCGAACATTATGGCGAGGCCGCGCGGCTCATTGGCCTGGGGACGCATGGCGGCACCGTTGCGGCGGCCAGCGACTGGGACGCGCCGATGGAGATCAAGGCCGTCACGCCCGCGCTTGCCGAGAGCTATGAGGCCCAATGCCACGAAAGCGGCGTGTCCCCCTTCCTGCTGGACCTGCGCGAAGGGCGCCACCCCGAGGTCCGCGAGGCCCTGATGAGCGGACGGATCGAGCGCTTCATCGGGGTGATCTATCGCCCGGAAACCGAGCGGCTGAGCCATTATTCGGGCGCCATTCTGCCCCGGCAGTTCGACGCCTGGCTTTGGTTCGACCAGACCCACGCCATCACGCCGCTGCCGGGATCCCCCGAGCAGCCGGGCGCGGAGGAGACCTATCCCTTCGGCCTGTGATAATGCCGATATTCTGCGCGGGGTGGGGGCAGCTCATAAAGCGATAAGGCATTGATGGGCGAGATGCAGGGCGCCGTCGGTCTCGCGAAAGCGAGGATCCCTCCGATCGCCTCGGACCTCCAGGACGGAGGCGCCTATGAGCTCAGCCCTCAACCCAGCGCAGCAATGTGGAGGCGTCCTCAAATCCCTCATTTGCCCAGCCGCGCGAGCCAGCGGCTCAGCGGCGTCCAGAGCGTCTGTTCCGCGCGCCCGCCGATCATCATGCCGACATGGCCGAGAGCGAGGTCGATGCGCTCGTCGGCTGGCGGCGAGGTGACCGCGGGCACGATGGCGTCGCTGGTCGAGGCGATGGCGAGCGTAGGGCAGGCGAGGGCGGCCGGATCGACAGGTGTTCCCCCCACGATCCACGCGCCTCTGCCGGGCTCGTTCGCGCTGTGGCAACGCTCGACGAGGTCGCGCCCGCAGGCAAGGGTGAGTGGCGCGCCTTCATTGGCCCAATCCTCCAGCGTGATGAATCCCTGGTAGGCAGGTGTGCCCTCTTCCATCTCCAGGAAGTCCGCATATTTACGCACGGTCCGCTCGGGTGCGAGCGACCAGAAGCCGGTTTGCAGGATTTCCATGGGGACAAGGCCCAGCGCCTCGCAGCCGGGTCGGCTCTGTGCCCAGACCGCTTCGATTTGTGCGCGGAATGCTGCATCATATTGCGCAAAATTCCAGGGCGCCGCGATGGCGGCAAGACCCGCTGCCGGCTGGCCGAGCGCGGCCATGCGTGCCGCCGCGCCGATCGCCAGCGTGCCACCCAGGCAATAGCCGACCAGCACCGGCGGCTGGCGCAATTGCGCGAGCAATGGCGCCAGCAGCGTCTCGATATGCCCTGCCAGGCCAAGGGTCCGTTCTTCTGGCGCGGGCTCGCCCCAATCGAGCAGATAGGCATCGTGGCCTTCGCGCAGCAAATACCGCAGCAGCGAGCGGCGCGGCGTCAGGTCCAGCACGTCGGGCGGATTGATGAGCGAGGGCACCAGCACCACTGGCGGCCCCTCCGCCTCGCCACCGCGGGCCTCCTGTCGGGTCAACAGCCGCGCGCGGCCGTGGTGCAGAAGTGCTTGGGGTAGCGCTTTTTCTGGGCGCGGTGCCTGCTGGAAACGGCGTAGGCCGGCAAAGGCACGACGGCGCAGGTCCGGGTCGCCTGTTGTTGTCTGCCACAGCATGGCGAGAAACAGCGGCAAAGGCCGAGGGCCATGTTGCGGCGCGGAAATATTTGATGTTATGCTGCAGCTCTCAGCGAGTGGAGCGGCAGGCATGGCACGGTCGAAATCGGGTGGCGAATCGGGAACCATCGTCATCAAGAAATACGCAAATCGGCGTCTCTATGACACGGAAACGTCGAGCTATATCACGCTGGAGCTGCTTTCGCAGATGACACGCGAAGGGCGCGACTTCGTGGTGGTCGATGCCAAGTCCGGCGAGGACATCACCCACAGCGTCCTCACCCAGATCATCATGGAGGAGGAGCAACGCGGCGAGAACCTGCTGCCCGTCAATTTCCTGCGCCAGCTCATTTCGCTTTATGGCGACTCCATGCAGTCTATGGTGCCGCAGTATCTCGAGGCCAGCATGGAGGCCTTCCGCAAGAACCAGCAGCAATTCCAGGAAGCGATGCAGGGCGCCTTCTCCGGTGGCCCCTTCGCCGAGTTGGCCAAGCGCAACATGGAAATGCTGAACGCCGCTGCCAGCGCCTTCAAAGCCCCACCTGCCAAGCCGGCCAAGAGCGAGTCCAGTGCCGACGAAGTGGCCGAACTCAAGGCGCAGCTCGCCGCACTCAACGCCAAGATCGACAAGCTCGGCGGCTGAAGCGCTGTATCCCGCGCATTCTCTCCGATGAGGGAGGAGATCACGCTGCCACGCCTCGATTTCCAAGCGGGGAGCGCTCCTCGCCGTCCCTATTCCTCACGGCCACGCATCGGACTTCCCCTCCGGCGAAGTCGCGGCTAGGGAACCTGCGGTTTGCACGATAACGACAAATCGCTTTCGCCATCATTTTGACCCTATGGAAAAGCCGCTGCCATGAGCACGCCCAACATCAAGCACGCCCTTCCCGTCACGCGCGCGCAGGATTTCGCCGCCTGGTATCAGGCCGTCATCAGCGAAGCAGACCTTGCCGAGGAGAGCGGCGTGCGCGGCTGCATGGTCATCCGCCCGTGGGGCTATGGCATTTGGGAGCGCATCCAGACGCTGATGGATGCGCGCATCAAGGCGGCGGGCGTGGAGAACTGCTATTTTCCGCTGTTCATCCCGCTCTCCTATTTTGCCGAGGAAGCCGACCATGTGGAAGGCTTCGCCAAGGAGATGGCGGTCGTCACCCATCACCGCCTGCGCACCGTCGACGGCAAGCTCCAGCCGGACCCGGACTCGAAGCTGGAGGAGCCGCTGGTCGTGCGCCCCACCTCCGAGACGGTGATCGGCAAGGCGATGGCGCGCTGGGTGCAGAGCTGGCGCGACCTGCCGTTGCTCACCAATCAGTGGGCCAATGTCGTGCGTTGGGAAATGCGCACGCGCATGTTCCTGCGCACCAGCGAATTCCTCTGGCAGGAGGGCCACACCGCCCATGCCGATGAAGCCGACGCGCGGACCGAGACCATGCGCGCGCTTGAGATGTACCGCGATTTTTCCGAGACGCAGCTCGCCATGCCCGTCATTGCCGGTGAGAAGCCGGAGAATGAGCGCTTCCCCGGCGCCGTCGCGACCTATTCCATCGAAGCGATGATGCAGGATGGCAAGGCGCTCCAGGCCGGCACATCGCACTATCTGGGCACGGGGTTCGCGCAGGCCGCTGGCATCCAGTACCAGAATCAGGAGGGGTGCCAGACACTCTGCCACACCACGAGTTGGGGCGTCTCCACTCGCCTGATCGGCGGCGTCATCATGGTCCACGGCGATGACGATGGGCTGCGCTGCCCGCCGGCCATCGCTCCGCACCAGATCGTCATCGTGCCCATGCTGCGCGACACGCCCGAGGACGAAGCCGTGCTCGCTTATTGCGAGACGCTGGCGACCGAGCTGGGCGCGCTGGATGCCCTACGCGAGCCGGTGCGCGTGCTGCTCGACAGGAAGCCGATCAAGGCCGCCACCAAGCGCTGGGGCTGGGTCAAGAAAGGCGCGCCGATCATCGTCGAGGTGGGCGGGCGGGATGTGGCAGGCGGCAATGTCTCCGTTCTGCGCCGCGACCGGCTCTATAACGAGGCCGGCAAGACCGCGAGCATGATCCTGCCGCGCGCGGACTTTGTGGCTGGCGCCGCGGAGATGCTGCGCGACATCCAGGCCTCGCTCTACGAGGATGCCAAGATGCGGCTCGACGCGAATATCCGCGACGGTGCCGCCGATCTCGCCGCGCTCGCCGCCGCCTTCCAGGGCGACAAGCCCGGCTGGGTGCTGGTCGAGTGGGCCCGGCCGACGGGCGCCGCGCTCGACAAGGTGGTCGAGTGGCTCAAGGGCGAGAAGCTGACCCTGCGCAATGTGCCGCTGGATGCCGCGCCGGCGCAGGGTAAGTGTATCTTTACGGGCGAGAGAGCTGTGGAGCGCGTGCTGGTGGGGCGGAGCTACTGAGGGCCGATCATTAGAGGAATTAAACGCAGTTGTAAGTGACGGTCAGACGATCAATAGGATTGGAGGCTGCGGGCTGTTGCGCGGCGAGCTGAGCATTCTTTCCATAACGCTGACAGTGTGCCTGGGCCGTTGCAAAGGCCGCCTTCTGTTCCTCGGAATTCCACCGCGTGTAATCCATCGTGATACCGACCGGATTGGCGCCCACCAAAGTAATAGTCGACCCTGGCGTCGTCGAGAATATGTCGCCGATGGCGCGCCAATTATTGCGCTCCGCCTGAGCTGCCTGTTGAATAGAGCGCTGCTTGCAATCTTCGTATCCTGGAGACCCTTTGGGTGCGCCTTGGGCCTTGCACTCCTGGGCCATCGTGAGAGGCAGCGTTGCACAACCGGAAAGCATCAACGCCAATGCCGAGACGGCATAGACCCGCAAGCGCATACTCCCCCCTATTCCGAGACGATCCCCCGCAGGCGCTCTACCTGCGCCCGATTCTCAGCGTCGTCAGGATCGCCATGATCCTCAAGGAACGCAAGCATCTCCTTGATGATCGGGCTGGATTCGATCCCGATATGGATCAAACGGCGGATCGCTTAGGCACGGGAGGGGAGGTCGCCCTGTTCACGTCGCCAGCTGTCGATGTGGGCGATCAGTTGCGCCGGAGAGTGGAGGTTGGTCCGAACGGTCTTGTCAGTATTTGGCATTTTCCGCCCCCGGATCGCCGACCTCCGCACCATAGAGCACAGGCCCAAGGTAGCGGTCCAGCGCTACGCAAGCGCGACTGTTCGTCACTCCAGCGAAAGCTGGGGGCTGCTCGGGGGGAGATCCCAGCTTTCGCCGGGGTAACGGCAAGGCGTGTGCCGGGCTCGTTGAGCCTTCGCGCGGATGATGAAGCCGTCGCAGGAGCGTCGCACGCCGTCCGCTACATCTCCAGCAGCCGCGGCATCAATTCCACGAAATTGCAGGGGCGGAAGCGGCTGTCGAGCTGGTGGACGAGAATCTCGTCCCAGCCGTCCTTCACTGCGCCGGTCGAGCCGGGCAGGGCGAAGATATAGGTGCCGCGCGCCACGCAGGCGCAGGCCCGCGACTGGATGGTCGACGTGCCGATCTTGCCAAAGCTGATCCAGCGGAACAGCTCGCCGAAACCGGGAATCGGCTTGTCCTGCACCTGTTCCAGCGCCTCGGGCGTCACGTCGCGGCCGGTTACGCCGGTCCCCCCTGTGGTGAGCACCACGTCGATCTGCGGGTCCTCGATCCAGCCGTGCAGATGCGAGACGATGGTTTCCCGGCTGTCCTTACAGAGCGTGCGTGCCTTGAGCACATGGCCGGCGGCCGCAATCCGCTCGGCCAGCGCATCGCCCGAGCGATCCTCAGCAAGGCTGCGCGTATCGGAGACGGTCAGCAGCGCGATGTTGACCGGCTTGAAGGGGAGGGCCTCGTCAATCGGCACGGGCGACCTGCCCGCCGGGCAGTACGCGCACTGCCACTGTCTTCTTGCCATCCGGGAAGCGTGTCCACAGGCCCTGCGCCATGGCGGTGAGCACCGGTGAGTGGCCCTGCTGCGCCATCTGGTAGATGAAATAGTTGCGCAGCACGGCATTCAGATAGGCGCGCGTCTCATAATAAGGCACGGACTCGATGAAGAGCAGCGGATCACCCTCGTCGCGCACCTGCGCGTTCCAGCGGTCGACGGGCGTCGGCCCGGCATTATAGGCGGCCACCACCTTGAGGAGCATGCTGCCGGTGGCAGGCATGGAAGCGAGCTTCTTCATATACATCTGGCCGAGCGCCAGATTGTAGGCGGGGTCGTAGAGCTGATCCACAGAGAAGCTCATGCCGGCCTGCGCGGCCAGCTCCCGGCCCGTGCCCGGTATCACCTGCAAAAGGCCACGCGCGTCGGCCGGGCTGCGTGCATCGGTCTGGAAGCGGGTTTCCTGGAGAGCGTGGGCAAAGACCAGCGCCTTGTCCACCTGCCAGCCATTTGCCGGCGTCCAGTTGGGCGCGGGAAAGCGGGCGTAGGCGCCAGCCTTACGGCCATTGGCCGAGCGCTGAGCCAGCCAGAGCTGCGTGGTCGGCAGGGAAAGCTCACTCGCCAGATGGACGAGCGCGGCATAGTTGATGTCGCCGGTCAGCTCCGCTTCGCGGCGCAGCGCCTGCTCGGCATCGGCAATGCGGCCGAGACTGGACATGATGACGGCATTGCGGGCGTTGGGCAGCGTCTTGAGTTGCGCCCAGTCGGCCGGCGTGACCGAATCGCGCAGCGCGGCTTGTTGAGGCAGGCCGAGAAGTTCGCCCGCCAACAGGCCATAGAAGCTCTCGTTCTCGCGCGCGGCGGCCTGGAGCAGCGCCGTGACGCGCTCGGGCTGCCGGTCGGCCATTGCCGCGCGCGCGGCCCAGAAATAGCCGCCGCTGCGCATGTCGCCATCCCGGGCTTCGCTGGCCGCCTTGTAGAAGGCCTGCGCCGCCGCGTTCCAGTCGTGCTCGCGCCAGGCCGAGAGGCCCACGGTCCACCAGGCCGTGGCGAGATAGTCGCCCGAGCCGCCCTGGGTCGCGCGCATGGCAACGCGGCGGGCATTCCGCGTGTCGCTCATGATATAATAGGACCAGCCGATGCGCTGCAGCAGCTCGGTGCGTCCATCTGCCGTCAGCGTCCCTTCCGCGCCCGCCAGCAGTGCTTCTGCGCCTGCGGGATCGTCCGCGACGACGCGCGCCTTCACCTGATCGCGCAGCGCGTCGGCGGCGGGATCATCCTTGACCCCACCCAGCGTTCGGCGCTGCGGCGAGCCGCCCATCCACACCAGCTTGCGCGTCTCCGGCTGGCCGGGGAGTACCTGCGCGCCGCGCTTGGCGGCAAGGCGGCCGAGCTGGTCGGTCTGCGGCAGATAGGGCGCCTTGTTGAGCAGTTCCAGCAGGTCGAACAGTGCGACGCGCGGTGAATCCTTGGCGAGATAGAGGCGCGCGAGCAGATAGGGCCGCATGCTGTCGCTCTCGTCTAGCGCGGAGATGGCGCTGCGGGCTTCATCCCATTTCTTGTCGTCGAGCTGGGCGAAGATGGCGCGATAGCGCGCGGCGGCATCGGCATCGAGCGTGGCGATGGCCGCGGCACTGAGCGGCGCGGCGCCGGTCGCGGCCTGCGCATCGGCGGGTGGGGCAGTGAGCGCCATCGCCGCCGTCATCAACGGCGCTATAAGAAAACGGATCTTGGTCATGCGGTCATCGTTCCATGGAGCAGGCGCAGGGCCTGCCAGCTTGCCGCCTTGGCCATGGGTCGGCGCATCAGCAGTTCCGGTCCGGCGATGGCGGCGGCGGGCACCGTGCCGCCGACGTGGTGAATCTGAGGTAAGCCCAGGCCCCGCGTGCCGCCATGCGCCGCAAGCAGAGCACGGCTCGTCCGGTCGCCCAGGACGAGCGCGGCCCGGGGGCGGGCCAGGGCGAGATACTGGCGCATCCGCTCGGTGAGCGCCGTGAAGCTCTCGTCATCGATGACGCCGCCCGGCGGACGGCGGGTGCAGAGCGAGGCGAACCCAACATCGTCCATCCCGATGCCGATGGCGCTGAGCATGGCCGCAACCAGCCGCGCACTCCCGCCGGCATAGGGCAGGGCGGTGCCGTCATCAGCAGGCATCGCGCCATCCTCAGGCATGTCGCACAGCACCAACAGCGGCATGGAGACACGTGCGGGCGGCAGGAAAAATGGGCCGAGCCAAGCGGCTTCGGGTTGGGCTGGGTCGTTCGCCAGCCAATCGCGGAAGGCCGCCAGATCGGCCGGCATGGCCTGTACGCCGGCAGGAGGCGGGGGCGCAGGAGTGGCCGGCTGGACCTGCACGTTGACCTGCGTCGGCGGAGCGGCCACTTCGAAAGGTGGCGGCGCAGCGTCGTTTGCGGGCACCGGCTCGCGCGAGAGCCAGGGGCGCGGCGACGGCGCGACGGCGCTGTGCAGCCCGGCGTCGCGCCACCAGAGCGCATAGGCCTCCGCCACGTCCTGCACTGACCATGATCTTGCTTGTGTTCCCCGCATCGGCGCACAAAGGGTCAGAGGTTGACGGCGGTGTCAACCTTGTCGCATCGCGCGGAACCGTCAGTCGGTGCATAGTTGCGGCGACTGGACGACCACCGCAGCGAGAAGGAGCCAGCAAGTGAGCGAGCGGGAGTCCATGCCTTATGACGTGGTGATCGTGGGCGGCGGGCCGGCGGGCCTGGCGGCCGCGATCCGCCTGAAACAGCGCGCTGCCGATGGGGGGCGGGAGCTGTCCGTCTGCATTCTGGAAAAGGGGTCGGAGATCGGGGCGCACATTCTCTCCGGCGCCGTCATCGATCCGATCGCGCTCGACGAGTTGCTGCCGGACTGGCGCGAGAGCGGCTGCCCGCTGGCACAGGTTCCCGTCACTGAGAACCACCATTGGTTCCTCACCACGCACGGCAAAAAGGCCATGTCTCATGCGCTCCTGCCTCCCTTCATGCGCAACCGGGGCTGCTACACCGGCTCGCTCGGCGCGCTGTGCCGCTGGTTGGCGGAGCGGGCAGAGGCGCTGGGCGTGGAGATCTTCCCCGGCTTCCCTGCTGCCGAAATCCTCTACAATGACGATGGATCGGTGCGCGGCGTCGCCACAGGTGAGATGGGTGTGGCGCGCGATGGCACGCATAAGGCGGACTATCAGCCGGGGCTGGAGCTGCACGCGCGCTATACGCTGTTCGCCGAGGGTGCGCGGGGGCATCTCACCAAGCAGGTCGTCGCCCGCTTCGATCTGGCCAAGGGCCGCGATCCGCAGACTTATGGCCTGGGCCTCAAGGAGCTGTGGGACATCGATCCGGCCCGGCATGTCCCAGGCCGCGTGATCCACACCCAAGGCTGGCCGCTCACCGATGCCTATGGGGGCGGCTTCCTCTATCATCAGGCCGGTGGGCAGGTGGCGCTCGGCTTTGTGGTGGGGCTAGGCTATCGCAATCCCTATCTCTCGCCTTTCGAGGAGTTCCAGCGCTGGAAGCACCACCCGGAGATTCGCGCCGTTCTCGAGGGTGGCAAGCGCGTATCCTATGGCGCACGCGTCATTAACGAAGGCGGCTGGCAGGCTGTGCCCCGGCTGGTGATGCCGGGCGCGGCGCTGATCGGTTGTTCGGCCGGCTTCGTCAACGTGCCGCGCATCAAGGGCACCCATACCGCGATGAAATCCGCCATGCTCGCGGCCGAGGCGGCGTTCGATGCGGTGGCGGCGGAACGCGGCGGCGATGAGCTGACGGCCTATCCGGCCGCGCTGGAGAAGAGCTGGGTCGCCAGAGAATTGAAGCGCGTACGCAATGCCGGGCCCGCTCTCGCCCGGTTCGGCAATCTCGGCGGCACATTGGTGGCGGGCGTGGACTTGTGGATGCGCTATCTGGGGATCGGCCTGCCGTTCACGCTGCACAACAAGGCCGATCACACCACCTTGTGGCCGCGCGAGGACTGCGATCCCATCGCCTATCCCAAGCCTGATGGCGTGCTGAGCTTCGATCGGCTCTCTTCGGTCTTCCTCTCCGGCACCAATCATGAGGAAGATCAGCCCTGCCACTTGCAGCTCAAGGATCCGGACGTGCCCATCGCCTATAATCTGCCGGTCTATGACGAGCCCGCGCAGCGCTATTGCCCGGCGGGGGTCTATGAAGTGCTGACAGACGACAGAGGCAAGCACCGCTTCCAGATCAACGCGCAGAACTGCGTCCACTGCAAGACCTGCGACATCAAGGACCCGACGCAGAACATCAATTGGGTGACGCCCGAGGGTGGCGGCGGACCGACCTACCCGAACATGTAAGGGCGAGGGCGCGCTCCGGCAGAGAACGAAGGGCGGTCGGGTACGCTCAGATTTTGTTTACCATGGACTGGTAGAAGGAGGCCGGACGGATCGATGTTCGGCCCTGCCTGCGGTGGCGCGTGTTCCCGGTGATGCCCGAGCGGCGCGCCACTCGGTGGATGTGGCTCCCGCACAGGCCGGCTAGGCAGGTCGATTCGTCCATGCAGGAGCAGAACGTCATGTCGGCGTCACACATGTCCTCGGAGGGCCTGGGCCTGAAGCTCGCGCGCTGGGGACGGACTTTTCTTTCCAATGATGAGCGCGCCCTCCCGGTCGAGCCAGTGGAACCGGCGTCGGCGCCGCGTGAGAGCGGCAGCGCGCCGCTACGCCGTGAAACCGAACGCCGCCGGGCGCTCTTCGACGAGATCGGCGAATTTCTCTTCGCGCACGATCTCGATATCACGCCGCTCAATTTCGGCCTGGCGCTGGATTATCTGACCGGCAACGACCTCGCCATCGAGAAGGCGGTGCGCGCGATCCTCGCCGATCGCGGACGGCTGACCAACGGTATGGCTGAACAGCTCATCGTTGCCCAGCGATCCGATGAGCTTTCGCCCGACCAACTCGGCGAAATGCTGGGCAAGGTGGAAGAGACGCTCGATTCGCTGACCGGCCTCACCGATCAGTCGCGCGCCTCGGCCAGCGATTTCGGCGATGCGCTGCAACGGCAGGCAGCGGAACTGCGCGCGGATTCGTCCAGCGCGGCCGACACGATCAGCAGCCTCATAACGCTCACACGCTCCATGGTGGAGAAGACTCGCGAGGTCGAGGCCCGGATGCGTGAGGGCCAGCAGCAGACCCGTCTGCTCCAGAAAAATCTGGAGACGGCCCGCCGCGCGGCCGAGCAGGATCACCTGACCGGCCTGCCCAATCGCCGCGCCTTCGAGGCGACGCTGCGCGAGGAAAGCCGCGCGGCCCGCAACGCCGGCGAGGCACTGAGCGTGGCCTTCTGCGACATTGACCACTTCAAGAACGTCAACGACACCCATGGCCACGATGCTGGTGACCGGGTGCTCAAGTTCGTGGCCGGTCTGCTCGCCAAAATTTCCGACGACAAGTGCCACGTTGCCCGTCATGGCGGCGAAGAATTCGTCATGCTATTCCGCGGCTTCACCGTGGCCGAGGCTGCGCGCGTAGTGGACGATGCCCGTGCCGACCTAGCCGAACGCAACCTCGTCGATCGCAAGACCGGCGAGCGCATGGAGCAGGTCACTTTCTCCGGCGGCGTGGCCGACGTCTTCGCCTATGACGAGCCGCGCGAGGCACTCAAAGCCGCCGACCGCGCGCTTTATCTGGCCAAGGAGCACGGCCGAAACCGCATCTACATCGCAAGCGACGTGGATTATTAGGTCAAGGCTTCAGATCATTTTCCCAACGAGGCCGTTCGCGGCAGGCCGGCCATTATTCGGCTTTGAACCGGCTTGCCGGCCTGTTTGCTCAGGTCATGGCGAGCGCGATCGTGGGCGGCGCGATCGCTACAATCAGAAGGGAAGCCAGCATTATCCATAATTTCTGGCCGGTGCTGCGCGACGTAGCCCTGTCCAGCAACACGTTCCCGACGGTCGCGGCGGTCCCGAGGATGAGCGAGATCAGCCCCGACCAGAAATTGGCGCTGTACCAGACCGTCTCCGAAGCAAGTGTGGCAGCGGTGCGCAACCCGTAGATCGGATTGGGCGGCACCAGCCTAAACACCATCGGCAGTCCCAGGAGCCCGAGCGCCAGTGGCACAAAGCGCAGCCATCACATTTGACGATATCGATCCATCTCGCTCCCACGGCGCGCCATGTCCCGATACTCAGAAATCCGGCTGGTCGTAATATTTGGGAGGCGAGACAACTTCCATCCGCTCGGCGAGCAGGGGACGGAACGAGGGGCGGGATTTGATGCCGGCATACCAGCGCTTGGTCTGGCGGTGGCCTTCCCAATCGATGCCGCCCAGATAGTCCGCAACCGAAAGGTGCGCCGCCGCGGTGATGTCCGCCAGGCTCATCGTGCTGCCGCCCAGCCAGCTCCGGTGATCGAGCAGATAATCGAGATAATCCATATGGGTGTTGGCGCGGCGCATGGCATCGCGCAGCGCCCCGGCGTCGGGCGCGGCGCGATGGACGATGCGCTTCATCATGCGCTCGTGGAGCAGGGGCGCCACCACATCCCGATAGACGATCTGGTCCAGCCATGCGACGAGCCGGCGCACCTCCGCGCGAGCCAGCGCAGAGCCAGCGATGAGGGGGAACTGCTCCACCGTTTCTTCGAAATATTCGCAGATTGCCTGGCTATCAACGAGCACGGCATTGCCGGTCTGATCGACCAGCACCGGCGTGGTGCCGGCGGGATTGAGATCGAGGAACTCGTCGCGCGGTATCCAGGGGGATTCACGCACCAGATCGTAGGTGATTCCCTTTTCGGCCATCAGGAAACGGACCTTGCGCGAGAAGGGGCAGAGCGGAAACTGATAGAGAAGCCACATGCCTTCGCTGATGGCCGAGTGGCCCGCACGGCGCAAGGGGCGTGTTGGCGGGGTGCGTTGCAAAGCCCCTGTTGAGGAGGGGCAGTGCTCCTGCGCAGGCAGAAGGCCGGACGGCCGCAGGTAGCGGCTGGGTCACGGGGGCCTGCCCGCGCAGGACCATCAGGGGGCACCGCCTAAGAAGCAGTGGCTCTCACCAGTCGTCCTGAGTGCGCTTGATGAGGTAGCCGTGAATGTCCTTGGCCTGTGCTTCGCTGAGCTGGCCGGCGAAGCTGGGCATGCCCCTGTCCTCGCGCGTGCCCTTGAGCACGATGTCCAGGAAGGCGTCGTGGCTGGCCTTGCTCATCCGCCGCAGGTCCTTGACGCCGCCGATGGCGTTGTCGCCATGGCACTTGCCGCAATTCTCGCCATAGAGCGCGGCACCGCGCGCCACGACATCCGCCGCGACCGGCTGGGGCGGCTGCCAGGGTTCCTCGTCGGCCGCCGGCATCGGTGGCAGCTTGGCGGTGCCGCCGAGCTTGAAGACCAGGAGCTTGGCCGTGGCAGTACGGAAGGGTTTGTCTTTCGACAGGTTATAGACCGGCGAGCCGCCCCAGCCCGCATTGACGGCAATATATTGCTCGCCATCGACCATATAGGTGATTGGCCCTGCCACGCCGGCCTGGTCGACTGTCATTTCCCACAGCTTCTTGCCGTTGTCGGCGCGGTAGATGGCGAGTGTCTTGTTGATGGTCGGCTGGATCAGCAGATTGCCCGCCGTCGCCAGCACGCCGCCCGAACCGGGGTGCGGATAGGGCACCCGCCAGGCTTCCTTCTGCGTCTTGGGGTCCCAGGCGAGCAGATAGCCTTTTTCGGTGGCGTTGGCTTCTTCCTGGAGCTTCTTGCGCAGCTCCGGCTGGCTGGTGAAGCTCTGGCCACTGTTGCTGCGGCCGGGGCCGGGCGTGTATTTATACTGGCCGTCCTCGGCGCGCGCGTAGATGGCCCCCTGCTCCTGTGCGGAGAGATAGACGAGGCCGGTTTTCGGGCTGTACGCCATAGGATGCCACGAGTGCGCTGCCAGCCAGCTTGGGCTCATGAGGTGCGGCGTGGGCGTGTTGTGCGCGCCGGGCATCAGCAGTGGGCGGCCGGTCTTCATGTCGACGTGGCTCGCCCATGTATTCACCGAGACGTAGGATTTCGCCGAGATCAGCTTTCCGTTGGTGCGGTCGATCACATAGAAAAAGCCGTTCTTGGGCGCCTGCATGGCGACTTTGCGCGGCTTGCCGTCGATGGTCATGTCGGCGAGCACGATGGGCTGGGTGCAGGTGTAGTCCCAGTCTTCCTCGGGCACCATTTGATAGTGCCACTTATACTTGCCGGTGGTCGCGTCGACGGCGACCATGGAACACAGGAACAGATTGTCTCCCTTGCCCTCGCTACGGAAGTGCCACATGTGCGGCGAGCCATTGCCGGTGCCGATATAGACAGTGTTGAGCGCGGGATCGTAGGCGAAGCTGTCCCAAGCATTGCCGCCGCCGCCCGCCTCCCAGAATTTGCCGGACCAGGTCTTGGCCGCCATGGCCATCACGCTGTCGGACGCTTCGCCGTCCGGGCCCTTCGCTGGATCGGTGGGCACCAGGTAGAATTTCCACAGCTTCTTGCCCGTCTCCGCATCATACGCCGAGACGAAGCCGCGCGAGCCATAGTCCGCGCCGCCATTGCCGATAACGATCTTGCCGTCATAGACGCGCGGCGCGCCGGTGATGGAATAGGGCGCCTTTTCCGGGTCGAACGTGTGGGTGGTCCAGAGTTCCTTGCCCGTGCGCGCGTCGAGTGCGATCAGCCGTCCGTCGAGCGCGCCGATGATGATCTTGCCCTTCCACGCCGCGATGCCGCGCGAGGAGGGGCCGCAGCAGGCCCAGCGCGCCCAGATCTTCTCCACCTTGGGATCGAAGGTCCAGAGCTTGCGGCCGGTCTTGGCGTCATAGGCGGTGACGATGTTGTAGATGCTCTCATTGTAGAGCACGCCGTCCATCACCAGCGGGCTCGCCTGCACGCCGCGATAGGTCTCCAGATCGTCGAACCAGGCGAGGCCGAGCTGCTGGACGTTGCTGTCGTTGATCGCCGTGAGAGGCGAGAAGCGCTGCTCGTCCCAGGTGCGCGAATAGCTCTGCCATTCGCCGACATTGGCGGGGGCGTCCGCATTTACCATGGAGGCGTGGTCGACTGCCGCGGGTCCCTTCGGCGTCTGCGCCAGCGCAAGCGCCGCGCCCAGGGCAAGGCCTCCGCCCACCAGCAGCGTTGCGGCCTGAACTTTCCTCCGCGTGCCAATCGTCTTGCGGGTCAATGCCACCGATCCGTCCTCCCCCTGGCGGCCGAGTCCGTGGTTGCGGCCTGCCCGATTTGCTTGGCTTGCTAACATCGAAGCGCCGTCCTCGCCAGAGGGTGTCTGTCTGTCCGGAAATGCCTAGTGACGCTGTCAGCCGATCAGCCACCAGCGCAGCAGCAGGCTCACTGCGCCCAGCGTCAGCACGCTTGCCGCCCAAAGGCCCGCCATCCAGGCAAGGCGGACCCGCAGCGGGCGCGGTTCTTCAATGATAGCCATGCGTGCCGACCTTGCCGCGGAACACCCAATAGGCCCAGCCGGTATAAGCGAGGATCACCGGCATGATGATCGCGACGCCGATGAGCATGAAAATCTGGCTGCTTTCCGGCGCGGCGGCGTCCCAGATGGAGATGCTTTGTGGCACGATATAGGGGTAGAGGCTGATGCCCAGCCCTGCGAAGCACAGCGCGAAGAGCGCCAGCGCCAGTAGAAAGGGCGCGCGCTCGCCGCTCCTGCGCAGCGCGCGCAGGAACAGGACCGCGATGATCGCGGTAAGCAGCGGCACCTGCGCGGTGGCGAGCACGCCGGGCATGTCGAACCAGCGGCGCCAGTAATCATTCTGAAGGAACGGCGTCCACGCACTCACTGCGGCAATGGCGAGCAGAGTCGCGAACCCGGCCAGCAGCGCCATCCGGCGAGCATGCGCCTGCGCATCGCCTTCCAGCTTCCAGACGAGCCAGGTCGCGCCCAGCAAGGCATAGCCGGCGAGGACGCCGAAGCCGGTGAGCAGTGTGAAAGGCGTCAGCCAGTCGAGCCAGCCGCCGGCATAGGCCTGACCTTCCAAGTGTACGCCTTGCAGGATTGCGCCGAGAATCATGCCCTGCGCCATGGCGGCGACGATGGAGCCGAGCGTGAAACTTGCATCCCACACCGGCCGGTGCGCCGGATCGCGCCAGCGGAACTCGAAGGCGACGCCGCGAAAGATGAGCCCCAGCAGCATGGCGATGATGAGCGGATAAGTGGCGGTGAGGACCAGGCCGTAGGCGAGCGGAAAGGCAGCCAGCAGCCCACCGCCGCCCAGCACAAGCCAGGTTTCGTTGCCGTCCCACACGGGGGCGATGCTGTTCATCGCCTGATCGCGCTCGGGTCCCACAGCGAAGCGTGGAAAAAGAATGCCAATGCCCAGGTCGAAGCCGTCCATCACCACATACATGAAGACGGCGAAGGCGATGATGAATGCCCAGATGACAGTGAGATCGAGAGTCATGGCGCGGCCTCCCCGGGGTGCTCGCCGAAGGCCGGGGCGGGCGTGATGCCGGCGGTGCGCACCGGCTCGCGCGGTGGATCCGATTCGTGCGGCAGCGGCGAGCGGCGCATGAGGTGGAGAATGTACCAGATGCCCGCGCCGAACACCGCGAAATAGACGATGATGAAGGCGATGAGCGAAGTGGCGACCGCCGACGCGGCCAAGGGCGAATGGGATTGCGCGGTGAGCAGATGACCATAGACGGTATAGGGCTGGCGGCCCACTTCGGTTGTCACCCAGCCGGCGATCACGGCGATGAAGCCGGCGGGGCCCATCAGGATCGCGGCGCGGTGCAGCCAGCGCCAGTCGTAGAGGCGCCGCCGCCAGCGCGCGAGAAGGCTCCACAGCCCCAGACCGAACATGGCGACGCCCAGCCCGACCATGATGCGGAAGGACCAGAAGATGATGCCGACCGGCGGCTCCTGATCGTCCGGCACGCTGTCCAGCCCGGCGAGCGGCGCATCGAGGCTATGCTTGAGGATGAGCGAGGAGAGCTTGGGAATTTCCACCGCATAATCGATGCGCTTCTCGGCTGAATTGGGAAGGCCGACGAGAATGAGCGGGGCGCCGTCCGGGTGGCTCTCGTAATGGCCTTCCATCGCCATGATCTTGGCGGGCTGGTGCTCCAGCGTGTTGAGCCCGTGCAGGTCGCCCGCCACGACCTGCACCGGCGCCACCAGCGCGGCCATCCACATCGCCATCGAGAACATCTTGCGAGCATGGCGATCGGTGCGGTCGCGCAGCAGGTGCCAGGCGCCGACCGCGCCGACGACCAGCGCTGTGGTGAGATAGGCGGCGATGACAGTATGCACCAACCGGTAGGGAAAACTGGGATTGAAGATAATCTCCGCCCACGAGCCGCCCGGCACGAACCGGCCCTGCGCGTCCATGACGAAGCCGGTGGGCGTGTGCATCCAGCTATTGGCGCTCAGGATCCAGAAGGCGGAGAGGAAGGTGCCCAGCGCCACCATGCAGGTGGCCGTGAAGTGCAGGCCGCGCCCCACCTTGTTCATGCCGAACAGCATCACGCCCAGGAATCCCGCCTCCAGGAAGAAGGCCGTGAGCACTTCATAGGCCATGAGCGGTCCGACGATGGGGCCTGCGCGCGTGGAGAACTCCGCCCAGTTGGTGCCGAACTGGTAAGACATGACGATGCCCGAGACGACACCCATCGCAAAGGTGACGGCAAAGATCTTCACCCAGTAGCGGAAGAGATCGAGATACAATTCCCGTCCGGTGCGCAGCCACAGCCCCTCCAGCACTGCGAGATAGCTCGCCAGCCCGATGGTGAGGGCCGGGAAGACGAAATGGAAGCTGACGGTGAAAGCGAATTGCAGGCGCGCCAGCAGCACGGCGTCAAACATCGCGGACATGGCATCTACTCCCGGGCCGCAACCCGCTCGGTCGATGCTGAAAGCCATAGCGTGAACCGAACGTTCCCACCAGCATGGCAGAGGCTCCTGCGGGTATCGGTTGCGATGCCGCTACGGTCGCTCCGGCAGGCCGGTCTCCAGCAACGTGCGGGAGATCGCCACGCAATCGAGAGGGCCGCGCGCGGCGACCTCGGGCCCTTGCTTCTTCTCGGCGAGGCCGAGCGCGCTGCCGATCGACTTGGCAACGGCGCCCAGCACGCCGCCTACGCCTTTGCCCAACGAGGAGAGCTCCAGCGCGGGAGCCGACAGTGTGCCGTCGATGCGGATCGGGTCGACAATAGGCAGGCCGCTCGGGTCGCGCGCTGTCCCGCCGATGGTGAGGGCGATCTGCTCGCCGTCGAGCACGATTGTCCCTTCGCCGCGGCTGCGGGAGGCTCCGGTCTCGATCAGGAAAGGCGCCGCGGTGAGGCGGCCGTCGCGCGCCTCGAAGCCAATGGCGATGCAGCGCAGAGGCACTCGTGCGTCGCCGTCACCCAGCACCGCGCCGATGGTCTTGCCCATGTCCTGCGCCAGCACCGCCGCCGCGGTGCGACTGACCCAACCCTCGCCGGCGACGAAGCCAACATGGCCTTGTGCCTGCGTCAGGGCTGTGCGGATGGTGTCGCCGCGGCCGCTCAGCGCAATGCGGGCGCCGAAGGGAGCGTCGACGCGGCCGGCGGCGTCGAGCAGCGCGCCCAGCCGTCCGTCGCGGAACTGGAGGTCCAGGTCCAGCCGGGGGCTGGCCCCAGTGCGATGATCCACCAGGATACGGCCTGTCATTCGCCCGTCGCGCAGAGTTGCGTCCACATCGTCCACGCGCAGCACTTTCCCGTCCAGGCGCAGCACCCCCTTGAGCGAGCGGAATACCGAAGGCGTCCTGAACAGCAGCCGGGTGGCGGAGAAGCGGATTTCCCCGTCAGTCGGCCCTACCTTGGCGAGGTTGATGCGCGTGTTGGGAATGACGCGCGGGCCGATGCGTGCCCGCAACGCCCGCTGCTCGGCGAGTCCGGCATCATCGGCCAGATCGTCGAAATCGAGCTGGGAGAAGGCAATGGTCGCATCGATCTTCGAGCGGCCCTCGCGCTTGCGGATCGTCGCCTGTCCGGAAAGCCGTGAGCGACCGATGTCGCCCTCCAGCCGATCGATAAGCCAGTCGTGCCCATCGCGGCGGACCTGCGCGCGCAGGTCGATGGGTTGGGTGCCGAACAAGCCGGCCAGGATGATGTCGTCCAGATATTTGAGGCTCGGGGCGCGGGCGGCGATGCTCAGTGTCATGTCGCTGGTGTCGAGCGCGCCGATGGTCTGCCCCCGTGCATCAAGCGTGAGCAGCGGCGAATCGAGGTGCAGACGCAAAGGATAGGGCGCATTGCGCGGGCGGCCGACGATCGGCTCCCCGTCCAGCGAGAGCGTCACTGGAGCATCGTGGAAGCGCCCCTGCGCCCGGACCGCGAGACCGTCGCTCGGGCCGGCTTCCAGGGTGCCGCGGACATCGAGGAAGCGGCGTGCGTCGCGCAGTGTGAAACGGCCCTGGCGGATGGTGAGATCGGTGAGATTCAGCGCCTCGCCACCCGCGTCACTGGCCTTGCGCTCTTGCCGCCCGCTCCAGTTGGACCGGCCCTTCTCGTCGCGTACTAGGGCTAGCGAGAGGCCGTTCGCCTCGATGGCCCGGGGGCGCAGCCCGCGCCCGGCGAGCGCCGGCAGCAGCGGCAGGCGGGCACGCACGGCATCCACGCGCAGCATATCGCCCGGCCCAGCCCAATCCGGCTGAGCAATACGCACGTCGCGTAGTTCCACTGTCGGTGTGAAGGAAAAGAAGGGCGTGCGGGCGATGCTGCCGATGTGGACGGGCGCATTGATGGTGGCAGAGAGATGCTGGGCAATGCGCTCCTTCACCAGACTCACCGGAAAGGCACCGAGAAACAGCACCGGCAGCAGCAGCAGGAGGGCAAGGCCTACGAGCGCCCATCGCAGCCGGGGCGTCCGCAGCCCGCGTAGCCAGGCGGCCCGCAAAGAACCACGCCAGCGCGCCCACCGGGTGGGCGCCTGGTCTTCCTCGTCAGGGCCGTGCGATGACATGCGGCACAAACACCACGGATAGAGCAGGGTTCCTGGGGAACCTGACAGGAGCGGGTGCGGCCGGCAAGCCCGGTGGCGGCCTTCTTTACTTTGTGATAGGCGCGCCGCGTCATGATTGCGGCACGGCGCTGCCCCGCCAATCGAACGGGCGCCGCGGCAAATGGATCGAGGCAGGATGAATGACGAACTGAGCGCGATCCAAGGGTCGATCGCTTATCTGACTGGTGAATATCCCAAGGTTTCACACACCTTCATCTTGCGGGAAGTCGAGGGATTGCGTGCGCAGGGGCTGGACGTGACGACCTGCTCGATCCGCAAGCCCTCCGCGTCAGATTTTCGGGGCGAGGAAGAACTGCGCGCACGGGCGGAGACCTTCTACGTCATCGAGGCTGCCCGCAACCCGCTCCGCCTACTGAGCGCGCATCTGCGGCTTTTCGCGCGCGCGCCGGGGCGCTGGCTGTCCACGCTGGGCCTCGCCTGGCGCACGCGTGCGCCGGGCCTGAAGGCGTGGTTATGGCAGCTCTTCTATTTCCTGGAGGCGGGCGTGCTGGCGGAGCATCTGCGCGCCAAGGGCGTGCGCCATCTCCATAATCATTTCGCGAATTCCAGCTGCTCGGTGGCGATGATGACCTCGGCGCTGTCGGGCATTGGCTTCAGTTTCACCGAACATGGGCCATCCACATTCTTCGAGCCGCGCCTCTGGGCCCTCGACGAGAAGATCGCCCGTGCCCGCTTCGTGGTGGCGATCAGCCATTTCTGCCGCTCGCAGCTCATGTTCTTCTCCGACCCCGCGCATTGGAGCAAGATCGCCATCGTCCACTGCGGCGTGACGCCCGCCGCTTACGGACGCTCGCGCCGTGCGACGTCTGGCAAGCGCGCCATCTTCGTGGGCCGTCTGGCGCCGGTAAAAGGCGCGCCGCTGCTGGTGGAAACCTTCGCGCGCGTGCTGCGCACCCATCCCGATGCGCATCTGACCGTGGTCGGCGAAGGTCCCTCGCGCGCGGATGCGGAGGCGCGCGTGCAGGCGCTGGGCATCGGCCATGCCGTCACCTTCACCGGTTTCCGGGCGCAAGGCGAGGTCGCTGCCTTGTTGGAAGACTCCGACATGCTGCTGCTTCCTTCCTTCGCGGAAGGTGTGCCGGTTGTCCTGATGGAAGCCATGGCGAGCCGCATCCCCGTCGTTGCCAGTCGCGTGGCCGGCGTGCAGGAGCTGGTGGAAGATGGCGTGACCGGCTTCGCCGTACCGCCTGGCGACATCGACTCGCTGGCCGCCCGCATCGGGCAGCTCATGACCGATCCGGAGGCAGCGGCCGCCATGGGCGTGACCGGGCGCGCGGTCGTCGAGCGCGATTTCGATATTGCCCGTGAAACCGCCTGGCTCGCCACGCTGTTTCGCCAAGGCGGCGGGCATGGGCGGCTGCGGCCCGACGCTGCAGCATAGAGATCTGCCTTTAAGGGCGATCATTCCCCGGTTTCGGGGCGCTTTGGAGCGCGAGCTGCTGTCCCAATCGCCGGAAAAGCCTGTCGCGCCCTCCACAGCCCGTCGTGGACGCGACGCGCTTTGGCGAGGGGGTCTTGATAATCCCATTAAATAGGTAGAGATTGAGAGCGTCACTCAGCAGGGCAATCACCCGTGACAGGAGATGGCGATGCAGGATCTTGACGACTGGGCGGCGCCGATGCCGCATGTGCTCACTGTACCGGGCCTCAATAATTCCGGTCCGGATCACTGGCAATCGATCTGGGAGCGGGAAACGCCGTGGCTGTCCCGCGTGGACCTGGGCTTGTGGGAGCGTCCGCAACGTAATGTCTGGGTCACGCGGCTCAGCCAGGCCATCCGCTCTTCCCGCGCGCCGGTCGTACTGTGCGCGCACAGCCTGGGTTGCCTTGCGGTTGCCTGGTGGGCCGCGCTGGAAGGGCAGAGCTACGCTCACCCCGTCGCTGGCGCGTTGCTGGTGGCGCCACCGGACTGCGAACGCGCGCTGGTCAACCAGCATATCGCCGGATTTGGTCCGGTGCCCCGCGTCATACTGCCATTCCCCACGATCCTGGTGGCGAGCCAGAATGACCCCTATGCTTCGATCGAGCGGTCGATCCGCATGGCCGAGCTGTGGGGCGCGGCCTTCGTTGACGTGGGCGAGTTGGGGCATATCAATGCGCAGTCCAATCTTGGCGACTGGCCGGAAGGGCGCATGCTCCTCAACCATCTGATCGATGGCGGACCGCGTGTTCGGCAGAACCGTTCCGGCGTGGCGGCTCTGCGTGAAGGGCACCGCGCTTCGGACCTGCGCTCATGAGCGTCATGGCTGCGTGCGGCGATCAGGCGCGGTGCCGCGCCACCCACAGGCGGAGAACGACGGTTCCGGAATGTGGCGGTGCTCTTCCGGGTTCCGTGTTTCCAACGCACTAGGCCGGGGACCAAGAGGCCAGCTTTCAGTCTGTTTAAAAATCCTATCATGCAGATGGGGAATATGTGTTTATAGCCATGTGACGCTGTCGCTCGGGTGCCGGGCCTCCGGAGGAGCGGGCGACGTGGACAACCGAATGAACGACCGGGCTTCCGGAGCGATGGATAAAGGGGTTTTTATGAAAAGATCGACTTATGCCGCCCTGCTTGCGGCGACCATCCTGAGCGCAGGCCCGGCCTGGGCTGCCGCAGCGGAGGAAGGGGACGCCGCCGTCGCGCCGGCGGCACCGGCTGATGCCAGCGCGCGGGCCGACAGCGGCGAAATCCTCGTGACGGCGCGCCGCCGGCAGGAGACCTCGCAGGCCATTCCGCTCGCCATTTCCGTCGTGGACGGCGCCCAGCTCGACACGACCGGCAGCTTCAACGTGGGCAAGCTCCAGCAGCTCACGCCCACGCTGACTTATTATTCTTCCAATCCGCGCAACACGGCAGTCAACATCCGTGGCATCGGCGCGCCTTTCGGCCTCACCAATGATGGCATCGAACAGGGCGTGGGCATCTATGTCGACGACGTCTACTATTCGCGTATTGCCTCGGCCACGTTTGACTTTCTCGATGTGGCGCAGATTGAGGTGCTGCGCGGACCGCAGGGGACGCTCTACGGCAAGAACACCACCGCCGGCGCCATCAACATCACCACGCGGCAGCCGACCTTCAATTTCGAGGGCCGGGCCGAGGTGTCGATCGGTGATCTCGCCTTTAAGCAGGCCAAGGCGGCTGTCTCTGGACCGTTCAGCGACAAGCTGGCCGGGCGGCTCGCCATTTCCGCGACCAGCCGGCGCGGTACCATCTTTAACGTCGCCAGCGGCAACTGGATCAACGAGCAGGATAATCTCGGTCTGCGCGCCCAGCTTCTGTGGCGGCCCACGGACACGCTCGATGTCACGCTTTCGGGGGACTATAGCGCCCAGAATCCGGAATGCTGCGGCACCGTCTATGTCGGCACCGGCGCCACGCAGCGCCCGGTCAACCGGCAATATGACGCGCTGGCCGCCGCCCAGGGCTATGAGGTGGTCAGCACCAATCCGTTTGACCGCCTGACCGACGTCGACGCCAATCTGAACGCCGGCAACAAGATCGGCGGCGCCTCACTGCGCTTCGTGTGGGACGTGGGGCCGGGGACGCTGACTTCCGTCACGGCCTGGCGCTTCTGGGACTGGAAGCCGGAGAATGACCGCGACTATACCGGCCTGCCGATCGTCACCAAATCGCAAAACCCCTCGCAGCAGAATCAGTATACCCAGGAAATCCGCTACGCCCAGACGGGCAGCAAGCTGGACTTCGTGGTGGGCGCTTTCGCGTATCATCAGCGGATCGACACGCAGGGCACGGAAGCCCACGGGCCGGCATCGGCCAAGTGGAATCTTGCGCCGACCAGCCCTTATTACAACGATCCCACGGTGTTCGACGGGCTCACCGCCATCAACACTCAGTGGTTGAAGAACACCAGCCTTGCACTGTTCGGCCAGTTGAGCTGGAAATTGACCGACCGGCTCACCATCCAGCCCGGCGTGCGGCTCAATTACGACAAGAAGGACGGTTATTACGAGCGCCGGGTGTTCGACGGGCAGGGTAATCCCGTGCTCTTCGGCCAAACCGATCCGGTGAAGGTGGCACAGCGCGGCATCTTCGCTCCGCAACTGGTGCAGCCGTCTTTCAGCGACTGGAACTTCAGCTACGACCTGACGCTGAGCTACAAGCTGGCGGACGATGTGCTGGCCTATGCAACCTACGCCAAGACTTTCAAGTCTGGCGGTATCAACCAGAACGGCGTTCCGGCGGATGGCGATGGCAACCCCATTCTGGAGGCCGGTTCGGTGCGACCGGAATCTGTGCGCCATTATGAGGCTGGCATTAAGTCGCAGTTCTGGGGCCGCAAGGCCACGGTGAACCTGGCGATCTTCCGCTCGGATATCGACGATTATCAGGCCAATGTGAGCAATGGACAGTTCGGTGTGCTGCGCGGCTATCTGGCCAATGCCGAGAAGGTCCGCACTCAGGGCGTGGAAGCGGACATCACGCTGCGGCCGAGCCGCCGCTTCACCGCTTATGCGAGCGGCGCCTACACGGACGCGACCTATGTGAAGTTCGTTGATGCGCCGTGCCCGCCCGAGCTTTCCGGCGGCAGCAGCAGCCCGGCAAATTGCGACATTTCCGGCCAGCGCCTGCCCGGCGTCTCGGAGTGGACCGTGTCCTACGGCGTGGAGGCCAATGCGCCGCTGGCGCTGTTGGGGCAGGACGGTGAGGCCTATGTGGGCTTCGACGGCAACTATCGCTCGTCCTTCTCGTCCAACGCTTCGCCCTCGATCTATTCCTGGGTGGATGGCTATGCGCTCTCCAACTTCCGGCTGGGCTTCCGTACCCGCGACTTCGATCTGTTTGGCTGGGTGCGCAATGCCTTCGACGTCAACTATTACGAGCAGCTCAATTTCGGTCCGGGCAATACCGGCCTGATCGTGGGCCAGCCGGGCGACCCGAGGACCTTTGGCCTCACGCTCAAGAAGACCTTCTGATCCCGAGAAGGGGGCCGGCTATCATGGGCAGGCCGGCCCCCACCCAAGAGGAATTGTGATGATGAGCGACAGATATGCAGCGGCCGCGGGCGGTTCTGAAGCCCGGCGAAACAATGCGGAAGAGGCAATTGAAACAGTCCGGCAGGCGCTTCGGGCTCTGCGCTTCGGCGCCGTCACCCTGACGGTTCACGATGCCCGGGTGGTACAGGTGGACGTCACCGAGAAGCAGCGCTTCTGAAAGGAATGCCGGTTTGCACAGCCGATGCGAACCTTGCAGGCAGATGATTTCACGAACTCCGTCCGGTTCGCCTCGGGCCGGATGGAGACCAGCAAGAGGCCGGGGAGTCCGGAGGCGCGGTCAGATGCGTGTCGGCTCTCCGGCCTGAAGCATGGTCAGGCCGGATGGATAGGCCTGATCGCCTGGGACAGGCGGGAAACGAAACCGGGAAGAGAGCGGGGCCGCCGCAATTCAGCCGGAAGTATGCTCCGGTCAGGCGATGCGCTTGATCTCTTCTTCCGTGCCACCGCGACCGGCGAGCGCGTCGGCGATGGTGCGATGGTCCAGCACCTGCCGATAGGCATCGTAGGCCGCGCCGAACTGGCGGCGGATCTGGCACTGGGCCTCGTTCACGCAATCCTCGCAGCGGCGGTAGGACTGGCGCGAGAGACAGGGAAGCGGCGCCAGCGGCCCCTCGAACAGGCGCAGCACTTCGCCGAAGGAAATGGTGTCGGCCGGCCGCAGCATGACATAGCCGCCATTCTTGCCGCGCCGGCTCTCCAATATGCCCGCCCGCTTGAGATCGAGCAGGATCTGCTCGAGGAACTTGTGCGGGATGTTGTAGCGCGCGGCAATGTCGGCGCTCGTCATCAAATCGCCTTCGCCCGCAATCGCCAGAAGCGCGCGGAAAGCATAGCGGGCCTTGTTCGAGATCATGGGTTCGTCTGTCTTCCCTATCAGTTTGCTAGGGTACAACCATTCACGTGCCGTGCCAACCTCAAAGACCCGGGCTTGCTGCTTTCCTCCCTACAACCATGCCAGCCAGATGAAGACGAAGGCAACGGCGGTGCAGACCAGCAGCAGCGGCAGGCCCAGGCGCGGAAAATCGCGGAAGCGATAGCCTGCCGCGCCCATCACCACTGCGTTGTTGTGGTGGCCGAAGGGGGTCAGGAAGTCGAGCGAGGCGCCAATGGCGACGGCGACCAGCAGCGGCTCGACCGGCACGCCGGCCTGCGCCGAGATGCCGGCCGCGACCGGGCTGAGCACAACGGCGGTGGACACATTGTCGACGAACGGCGTCACCATCACCGTGATGAGGAGCACCATCAGCGTCACCAGCGCCGGATCGGTCGATGGCAGCGTGCCGACCAGCGCGTTGGCGATGGTCTGGGCGGCGCCGCTCTGCTCCATTGCCGCGCCCAGTGGGATCATGCAGGCAAGCAGGATGAGGATAGGCCAGTTCAACTCCTGCAAGGCCTGTTGCAGGCGCAGCGTGCCCAGCAGCGCCATGGCGACGACGACGCCGCCAAAGGCGATTTCCGGCGGAACATAGCCGCTCGCCGTGGCGGCGACTCCCAGGACGAAAATGGCAAGGCTGCGCAGCGCGTCCGGGTGGCGCGGGGCCGGCGCGGCGCGCGGGGAGAGGGGCAGCACGAGTGCATCGGCCGCTGCCGCACGGGCCGCGGCGCGTGGGCCACGCAGCATGAGCACGTCGCCCAGGCCGATTTGCAGGTCCTCGAAACGGCCTTCTACCCGCCGCCGCCGACCACCGATGGCGACGATCTCGACGCCATGGCCGGCAAAGCCTTCGCAGGCGGCCAGGTGGGAGCCGAGCACGATGCTGTCGGGCATCACCACCACATCGAGGCGATCCATATCCGCACCGCCGTCGCTTCCTCGGCCGGCCTCGCGCAGCGCCCCGGCCCAGCGCAACGCGCCGGCATCGTGCAGCGCCTCGATCCGCTCGATGGGCCCCTCGGCGATCAGCGTGTCGCCCGGCGCGAGGATGATGGCTTCACGCCGCGCGAACACATGGGCGTCGCCGCGCACCACGCCATGGAACTGCACGCCCGTCTGCGCCTCCGCTTCCGGAAGGGCGGTGCCGGTGAGCGTGGAGCCCGGCGGGACCGTGACCTCGCACAGCATCTCAGTTGGACCCGTCTCGGCCGGCGCATCGGCGTCGCCCCGCAGGTGCCGGAAGAGAATGGGCGCGAGCAGCACCAGGCAGGCGAGCCCTGCCAGCGTGACCGGCGCGCCGACCAGCCCCAGTTCGAAATAGGCCCAGCCCTTGCCGGTCTCGGTCCTCAGCCAATCGTTGACGATGAGATTGGCCGGCGTGCCGGTGAGCGAGCACAGGCCGCCCAGCAGCGTGGCGAAGGAGAGCGGCATGAGCATGCGTCCCGGCGGCAGGCCGAGGCGCGCTGAGACGGAGAGCGTCACCGGAAACATGAGCGCGAGGGCGCCGATATTGTTCATCGGCACCGAAACCAGCGCGCCCGTGGCGCACAGCACGACCAGCGCACCGCGCTCCGTCCGTGCCTTTCCGATGATCGCGCGGGCAAAGCGCTCCACCACATGCGTGCGCGCCAGCACGGTGACGATGAGCAGGACTTCCGCAACGGTCACGACGGCAGGGCTGGAAAAGCCGGAGAAGATGTCCGTCATCGGCACCAGCCCCAGCGCGGCGCCCAGCGCCAGTCCGCACAGCGCGACCAGCTCCACCCGGAATCGGTCCAGCGCGTACACGGCGAACATGCACAAGAGCAGCCCGATGATTGCGCCTTGGTCGAAAGTCATCGGCTGCCCCCGTGCCGTGGCTACCCCGCGATTGTCCAGCCTCGAATTTCTAGGGAGTCCGCACAGGCTCGGCAATGCCATGCGCCGGATGGGCGAATAGAGGCGGGTCGCTTGCCAGCGCACAAATGGAAAAACAATGGGTTGACGCGAAAGCGGCGGCGAAGGCATCTTTTTTCGCCCCGCTTTCGGGAACCGCGCGATCCGCTCGGCGCTAAGCCGATACATTCTGCCGCAGCCCTGGAGGCAGCGCTGCCCTGCGATCGATTGGAGTAATGTGCAAGAACAAGCCCTCGTCATAGCTCTGATTGGCGCGCTCGGTGTGGGGGCCCAGTGGGTCGCCTGGCGCACCGGCTGGCCGGCCATTGCGCTCATGCTGGCGGCAGGCGTCGTCGCCGGGCCGGTGCTGGGCCTGATCGAGCCGGACCATGTGTTCGGCGATCTCATGGAGCCCATGATCTCCATTGCCGTGGCGGTCATCCTGTTCGATGGCGGCCTTAGCCTGAATTTTCGGGAATTGCGCCGCACCGGCGGGGCCGTGACGCGGCTGGTCCTGCTCGGCGCGCCCATCGGCTGGTGTCTGGGTGCGCTCGCCTGCTATTATGTGGCCGGCCTCGTCTGGTCGGTCGCCATTCTCTTTGCCGGCATTCTGGTGGTCACAGGCCCAACGGTGGTGCAGCCGCTGCTGCGGCAGAGCAACATCGCGGCGCGGCCGCAGACCATCCTGCGCTGGGAGGCGATCGTTAACGATCCGCTCGGCGCGCTGTGCGCTGTGCTCACCTATGAATATATCCGCCGCGTCGACCAGGGCGGCACATTGCTGAGCGTCGCGCTTTCGCTCCTCGCGGCTGCGTTCGTGGCCAGCATCATCGGCTATGCCGCGGCCCGCGCCATTGGCTGGGCTTTTCCGCGTGGCCATGTGCCGGAATATCTCAAGGCGCCCGTGCTGCTGGTGACGGTGATCGGCGCCTTCGTGCTCTCTAATCTCATTCAGCAGGAAACCGGCCTGCTCACGGTCACCATCATGGGCATCGCGCTTGCCAACATGCGCTTCACCTCGCTTCGCGACGTGCAGCCGTTCAAGGAGAATGTCACCGTCCTGCTGGTTTCGGGCGTTTTCGTGCTGCTCTCCGCCTCGCTCGATTTCGAGGTGCTGCGCCGGTTCGAGTGGCGGTTCCTGGCCTTCCTTCTGGTGCTGCTGTTTGTGGTGCGGCCGGCGACGGTGCTGCTCAGCCTTGCCTTCAGCCGCCTGCCCTGGAACGAGCGGCTGCTCATTGCCTGGATCGCGCCGCGCGGCATCGTCGCCATCGCCATTTCCGGCCTGTTCGCGCTGCGGCTCAATCATCTGGGCTATGAGGACGGCGCCATTCTGGTGACGCTCTCCTTCGCGGTGGTGATCTCCACCATCCTGGCCCATGGCTTTTCCATCAAGCATGTCGCCCGGCTGCTTAAGGTCAACGGCGCGACCGAGCGGGGGTTGCTTATCGTGGGCGGTACGCAATGGAGCCTCGCGCTGGCCGAGCAACTCCGCCAGCTCGACATCCCCGTGACCATTGCGGACAATAGCTGGCAGCGGCTCTCGGCGGCGCGGCAGGCGGGCATTCCCACCTACCATGGCGAAATCCTGGCCGAACCGACCGAAGACCGGCTGGACCTTGGCCAGTTCCAGGTGCTAGCCGCCATCACCGACAACGAAGCCTATAATGCCCTGGTGTGCAACGAGTTCGCTCCCGAGTTGGGCCGCGACAATGTCTATCAGCTCGGCGATGCAACGGAGGATGAAGACCCTCGCTCGCTGCCCGAGGCCCTGCGTGGTCGGGCGCTCTTCGCCTCTGGTCTTGGCGTGGAAGATATCATGGCGCGCGAGCGGACAGGCTGGACGTTCCGCAAGACGCGGATCAGCGACCAATTTGATTTCGACGCGATCCGGGCGGATCTGCCGCAAGGCGCGGACATGCTGCTGCTGATCCGGAAGAACGGCACGTTGCGCTTCTTCACGCACGCGACGCGCCCCACGCCCCAATCAGGCGATACGATCATTTCCTATGTTCCGCCGGAGGGTGCGAAGGTACGGACGCGGCAGAAAAAGGAGGCGACAGCGGCGGCATGAGACAGGCTCTGCGATGGATGGCGGCCATGGCGGTCGCGCTCGCCTTGACGGGATGCGACAGGCGCCCTGGCGCGCCGGACGGCAATGCGGGGCAAGAGGGGGCGGCGAACGAGACGCTGGCGCCGAGCGGGGATGCGAGGGGGAGCGCCGCCGATAATGCCGCCGCGCCCGCCGAAGCCCGCGAGCCCCCGCGCTCCATCCTGCGTCCCGACGTGGTGCCGCCGCTGCCCGTCCTCGAAATCGAAGCGCTTCATGCCGTCATTCCCTTCGGCGCATCCGGCCTCGTGCTCGACGAGACGGGGCGCGCGGCCGTCGATGGCGCGCTCGACATGCCGGTCATGCGCATGGGCGGCCCGATCGTGCTGCGTGGGCACACCGATTCACGCGGAACGGATGGCGACAATCTCGTGGCCTCGCGCATTCGGGCCGAGAGCGTGCGCGATTATCTGATCGAGAAGGGCGTGGCGGCCGACCGCATCCGCGTCATCGCGCTGGGCGAGATGCGCCCCATCGCGCCCAATGCCCATGCGGATGGCACCGATGACCCCGATGGGCGGGCCAAGAACCGGCGCGTCGAGATCGATGTCGAGCCACCGGCGACCCCCGCGCAGGAAACGGCCGAGCAGCCGTAGCGGTGCTCCGGTCGAGCAGCTCCAGTGCTCTTGGCTGCGCGGGAGTACTGACGCTCGCCTGTTAAAAGGGGAGAGGGGGCGACCTTCCTCCCGGCGCTCGCCGCCAATGCCGCTGCTTTTCGGAGCGCGAGATCACCTTGGCCGCGTGCTTCGATCCGTGCGTCGACCCGGTATAGCCGGGCGGCTTACCGCTCCCACATCACCCGCCGAAACGCCGTTCGGCGCGTTTTTGCCGGAAGCCTGGCTCGTTCCTGCATTGGGCCGGCAACCAAAGCGCTCGATCTTCTTTCTCATGCCATAAGGCCGGCTCCGGCCGCTTTCCCAGATAGAGGGGCATGAGATGCACTACAGGCCGGTCAGACCCGAGCTTTCGCACATCGCCGTCCTCGGCAATGCCTTGCCGCGTCGATGCGGCTTGGCAACCTATACCAGCCACAGCGTCGCCGCGTTGCGCGCACGCTACCCCACGATGCAGATCGATCATTATGCCATGGATGACGGCTTCGGCGACCATTACGGGCCCGACGTTGCCGGCACCATCGATGCGCAGGACGTCTCCGCCTTCGTGCGTGCGGCGGCCGGCATCAACCGCTCGGGCGCGCAAGTGCTGTGGATCCATCATGAATTCGGGATTTTCGGCGGCTCGGCCGGCGATTATTTGCTGACACTGCTGCGCCACATCCGCATTCCCCTGGTGGTGACTCTGCACACGGTGCGGGCCGAGCCCGACGCGGACCAGCGCCGCGTGATGCGCGCCATTGCCGGCGCGGCGGATCGGCTGATCGTGATGGCGCGGGCGGCGGCCACGCTGCTCGAAACCGTGTACGGCGTCGCGCCCGATCGGATCGACATCATTCCCCATGGCGCGCCGGACCGAGCGCTGCTCGAGCCCCGCGTGATGCGCGAGAAGCTGGGGCTGGGCGCAGCGCCGCTGGTGCTCACCTTCGGCCTGCTATCTCCGGGCAAGGGCATCGAAGTCGCGATCCGCGCGCTGCCGGACGTGATCGCGCGCTTCCCGGACCTGCGCTATCTGGTCGTGGGCGCCACGCACCCGGCGCTGGTCCGCCGTGAGGGCGAGCGCTATCGCGAGACGTTGCAGGAACTGGTGCGGACGCTGGGCCTGGAGGAAAATGTCCGCTTCGTGGATCGTTTCCTCGACGATGACGAACTGCTCGATCATCTCCAGGCCGCCGACATCTATCTCACCCCCTATCTCGGCCGCGAACAGGTGACGTCGGGCACGCTTTCCTATGCGCTCGCCATGGGGCGGCCGGTGGTTTCCACCGCTTATGTCCATGCCGAGGAGGCTTTGGCCGGGGGGATCGGAACGCTTGTACCCTTCGGGGATTCTGCCGCCATATCGGTGGCACTGATCGACCTCCTTTCCTGCCCGCAACGTCTGGCCGCGCAATCGCGGCGTGTATGGCAGGCGGCGCGCACGACCATCTGGGAGCAGAATGCAATGACGGTGATGAAGGACCTTTCCGAAGCTGCGGCGGATCGGCCAGCGGCCTTGCCCGAGCGAAGCGGCGCGAGCGACAGCGCGCGCGTCGTGCTCGCCGGCGTCGCCGCGATGACGGACGATGTCGGCATCGTCCAGCACAGCATCCACGGCGTGCCCGACCGGCGCCACGGCTATTGCCTGGACGACAATGCCCGCGCACTCAAGCTGATGTGCGATACGCGGGCAGGCGACCCGGCGCTGCGCCAGCATCTGGCGCGGACCTATGCTTCCTTTGTGGGCCACGCCTGGGACGAGTCACGCGGGCGCTTCCGCAATTTCATGGGCTTCGACCGGCAATGGCTGGAGAATGAGGGATCGGAGGATTCCAACGGCCGCGCCTTGTGGACGCTCGGCCATGTCGCGAGCTTTGCGCCTCAGCCCTGGCTGCGGCGCTGGGCGAGCGAACTGTTCAGCACTGCGCTGCCGCTTGCGCGGGACCTGCGCTCGCCCCGCGCGATCGCCTTCGCCATGCTGGGCGCCGCCGCGCGCATGGAGACGCAGCCTGATGATACGGCCTGCCGGACCTTCCTGACCGACTCCGCCGCGCAATTCCGCGTTCTGATGGAACAGGCGCGCCGGCCTGGCTGGTCGTGGTTCGAGATCGTGCTGGCCTATGACAATGCGCGCCTTCCGCAGGGCCTTATCGAGGCCGGCCGCATCCTCGGCGATGGCGAGGCGGTGGCGGTTGGCCTCGCGACGCTGCGCTGGCTGCTGGAGAAGCAGTCGGCGCCGGAGGGCTATTTCCGCCCCGTCGGCACCGAAAGCTTTCATCGCCCCTATGCCGACCCCCGGCGGTTCGACCAGCAGCCGCTGGAAGCCGCCGCCACGGTGGAGGCCTGCGCCTCCGCCTGGCGCGTGGACCGCGATGCCTTCTGGGTCGAGGCGGCATCGCGCGCGAGCCGGTGGTTCGAGGGCGAGAACGATCTGGCCCAGTCGCTGGCGAGCGAGGAGGGCAGTCTGTGCTATGACGGCTTGACGCCGCATGGCGTGAATCTCAACATAGGGGCCGAATCCATTCTGGCCCTGCAACAGGCGCGCCACGCCATGGCCGCTCTGCTTGCGGAGACGGAGGCAACACCGCAACTGACCGCCGTGGGCTAATGGCTACGTCCCGCCACCCTGTCCCCGTCCAGCCGGACGCGAAGGAAACCGAGTGCCTGCCAGCCGGCCGGCGGCGACCGATCTTTCGCCGGTTGGATACCGTGCTCACCGCCGACCCCGCGCGCGTCGTGGTGCGGCCGTTTCATCTCTCCTGGCAGACGAGCGGGCTCGCCTCCAGCCGCTCCATCCGGCTGGTGAGCGATATATTGGCCATGAGTGACGAGGAAGTGGAGCAGGGCCTCCATGCCGTTTTCCACGACTTCGAGAAGCGGCACTGGCAGATCGAGCGCGTGTTCCAGACGCGCTTCGCTGAAGTGGCGGAGCAGGTGCAACTCGACGTGGAGGAGGTGAGCCTGACCCGGCGGCTGCTCATCGGCGCCTATTTCTCGCACGAATACAGCTTCGCGGCCGCTGCGCTCACCAATCCGTCGATCGTGCCGCATCCCGATCAGTCCGGCCTCGACCGACGGACGGTGCGCTTCCTCATGACGCTGCGCGCCGTCGGCGAGGGGCATGTCAGCTCCATTGCCTTCCGAGAGGGGCTGCTCAGCGTCAAGGATCGTTTCGAGCTGCAACCCCAGCCGCCCGTCGCCACCGCGGCGGTGACGGTGCCCTCCGCGCATACGGACGGCGCCGTTGTGGTCGAGCGCGATGCGGACAGCACGCTCTCGGGCACGGTGATCTTCCCCGTGACGCCGGCGCAGGCCAATGGCCTGGAGGATCTGCGCCTCACCCGTTTCCTGCACGATGACGGCAGCATCGAGTGGATCGGCACCTACACCGCCTATAGCGGCCAGGCGATCCGCTCCGAGCTGATGCGCACACGCGATTTCCGCCGTTTCGTGCTTCAGCCGATGGCGGGATCGGCGGCGGTCAATAAGGGCATGGCGCTGTTCCCGCGCAAGATCGATGGCCAGTATATGATGATCGGCCGGCAGGATGGGAAAAACCTGTTCCTGCTCACCTCCGAGGAGCTGTGCGAATGGTCTGGCGGCACGCGGATCATGGAGCCGCGCTACCCATGGGAGTTCATCCAGATCGGCAATTGCGGGCCGCCGATCGAGCTGGACGAGGGCTGGCTGCTGCTCACTCATGGCGTGGGGCCGATGCGCAAATATTCGCTCGGCGCCGCGCTGCTGGACCGGAACGATCCCTCGCATGTGCTCGCGCGCACGCCCGAGCCGCTCATCACCGCCGCCGAGCACGAACGCGAGGGCTATGTGCCCAATGTGGTCTATACCTGCGGGGCGCTGAAGCTGGGCGACGCGCTGTTCCTGCCCTATGGTCTGGCGGATAGCTCGGTGGCCTTCGCCTTCGCCGACATCCGCGATCTTCTGGAGTGCATGCGTTAGCTTTGGGACGCGCACCATCCGCCGAAAGCGGGCATCCGGAACGGCGTGGGAAAGCTAAATTTCCCGCAGCGAACGGTCGTTTCTTGCGTTTCAGTCCGCGCCGATGGCCGTGAGATAAGCCATGAGGCCGCGTTCGTAGCGGCTGAGCCAGCGGGTGCGGCGCGGCAGGCGCAGTTGCGCCCGGAAGGCTTGTACGTCGGTCTTGGCGAGATCGATCAGAGCCGGGTGGACATAGGATTTGCGGGCAATGGCCGGCGTGTTGCACAATTCGCTGGCGACGAACGCCAGCATCGGGTCGAGGCCGGTCGTCTGCTGCGTTGCCAGCCATTCGAAAGCAAGGGCACTGGCGCGCCAGGTGCGGAAATGCTTGGCCGTGAAGTCCTCGCCCATCGCCTCGCGGATATAGGCGTTCACCTCCCGCGATCCGATGGGACAGGGGGTTCCATCGTCCCGCATATATTGGAACAGATGCTGCCCCGGCAGATCCTGCATCTGCTTGATGAAGCGCACCAGCCCCCGGTCGCTCACCCGCAGGGCGCATGTCTTGCCGGACTTGGCCTTGAAGCGCAGCGTCAGCCGGCCCTGCTCGATGCGCGCATGGCGCATGCGCAGCGTCGTGGCGCCGAAGCTCCTGTTCTCGCGCGCATAAGCCTCATTGCCGACGCGGATGCGGCCGCTGTTGAGCAGGCGCACGACCGAGGCAAGGGCGCGCTCGGCCGAGAGCGTGCGCCGGCGCAAATCCTGCTCTACCTGCGCGCGGATGAGCGGCAGTCTTTCGGCGAAGGCAAGGCACGCCTCGAACTTGCGGGAATCCCGCTCGGCGATGAAATCGGGATGATAGCGATATTGCTTGCGCCCGCGCGCGTCGATGCCGGTGGCGAGAATGTGGGCATTGGCGACGGGCGCGAACCAGGCCGCCTCATAAGCGGGCGGCAGGGCGATATGGTTGAGCCGGTCGATCTCGTCCCGATCCGTGATCCGGGCGCCCTCGGGGCCGTAATAGGCCCAGTGCCCGCGCAGCTTGCGGCGCGTGATGCCCGGCATGCCTTCTTCCACATGGACCAGACGCGCGCTCATGCCGGGCACAACGCACGGCTGCGCGATTGGAGCCCGCGCGTGCCGTTCACTCCGTGACAATCGCGCTGCGCTCTTGGCCTAGTCATCGACCTGGCGAGCCCATAGACTTCGCGCCAGGAGAGGAGAACCGCGTGGCGGTCATGGAGTTCGACTATGTCGTCGTGGGCGGCGGCTCGGCTGGGGCTGCGCTCGCCGCGCGGCTGTCCGAGCAGGAGGACCGCACCGTGGCGCTGCTCGAAGCGGGCGGGCGGGACCGCCATCCCTTCATCCACATCCCCAGCTTCGTCGCCGCGGCCATCGGCACTGCCTCGCTCAACTGGCGCTTTGTCACCGTGCCGCAGCCCGGCATGGCGGGGCGGCAGATCCCGGTGCCGCGCGGCCGCGTTATCGGCGGATCGGGCGCGATCAACGGCATGGTCTATTTCCGCGGCCATCCCACGGATTTCGATGCCTGGGCGGATATGGGCGCGACCGGCTGGTCCTATCGCGAGGTGCTGCCCTATTTCACGCGCAGCGAGAATAACGAGGATTTCGCGCCCTCCGTCTATCATGGGCGGGGCGGGCCGGTGAACGTCAAATATCCCGCGCGCACGCCCAATCCGCTCAACCGCGCCTATCTCGATGCACTCGCTTCGCTGCAATATCCCGCCTGCACGGATTTCAATGGGCCGGACCCGGAGGGGTATGGCCTGCGCCAGGGCCTGATCCGCGACGGGCGGCGCGAGTCCACCGCGCGGGCCATGCTGCGGCCGGCAATGAAGCGGCGCAATCTCACCGTGCTGACCGAAGCGCAGGCTGCGCGCATCCTGCTCGATGGACGCCGCGCGACCGGCGTTGCGCTGGTCGACCGCCGGCAGGTGCGGGCCCGCGCGGACGTGATCCTGTGCGCCGGCGCCGTCCAGACGCCGCAACTGCTCATGCTCTCGGGCATCGGGCCGGCCGCGCATCTTGCCGAGCGGGGCGTCGATGTGGTGCACGACCTGCCCGGTGTGGGCGGCAATTATCACGACCATGTCGCGTGCCCCGTGCACATGGAAACGACGGATGTAACCAGCTACGGCATCAGCCCGCGCGTGCTGCCGCGCGACCTGCTGGCGGGGCTGCGCTATCTGCTGACGCGCTCCGGGCCGCTGGCTTCCAACGTGTTCGAGTCCGTCGCCTTCCTGCGCACCGATCCGGCGCTTGCCAAGCCGGACGTGCAGTTCGTCTTTCAGCCGGCCAAGCGCCTGACCACCAAACTGCCGTTTCCCGTCGGCCATGGCTATGCGATCAGTCCGGTTGCGCTTTATCCCAGGAGCCGGGGCACGGTGCGCCTCGCCAGCGCCGATCCGCGCGCGGCGCCGCTCATCGATCCGCGCCTGCTGGCGGAGGAGGGGGATATCGATCCGCTGGTTCGCGCCATACGGATCGCCCGGCGTGCCTTCGCCGCCCCCAGCTTCGCCAGATATCGGGGCGTGGAGGTTGCCCCCGGCCCGGCGGTGCAGAGCGACGCGGAGATCGAGCAGTTCATTCGGAGCGCCGGCTATACCGTGCACCACCCCTGCGGCACCGCGCGCATGGGCCGCGTGGACGATCCGGCGAGCGTGGTCGATCCCGATCTCAAGGTTATCGGCATCGAGGGGCTGCGTGTCGCCGATGCCTCGGTCTTCCCGCTGCTGATCGGCGGCAACAGCAATGCCGCCGCCGTGATGGTGGGCGAGCGCGCGGCGGACAAGGTGCTGGGCAAGCCGGACCTGCCGCCGGCACAGCTCCCGCCCGAGAGCGTGGGGCGCAAGGGGTGAAGTGTGCGCGCTGCCCTTCCCGTGCTCCGGCGCAGTCGGGAGTCCCGGGCGGCAAGGAACGGCGGCGGGCTCCGGGGTTCCGGCCTGCGCAGGCGCACTTGGGGAGAAGGAGGGTGTAGGACATGGCGCGGGAGCATATGAGAAGCTGGCGGATCGGCGACGTGACAGTCACGCGCATCGTCGAGCTGTGGAACTTCACCGACCACATCAACATGACCATTGCCGATGCGACGCCCGAGGAAGTGATCGCGATGCGCTGGCTTCACCCGCATTATGCGACGCCGGACGGGCAGCAGGTCATGAACTTCCAGGGCTTCGTGGTGCAGACGCCGACGCTCAACATCATGCTCGATACCTGCATCGGCAATGGCCGCGACCGCGCCTATGACGTGTTCCGCAATCTCAATACCAGCTTCATCGAGGATCTGGCCACGCTTGGCCTCGCGCCCGACGACATCGACGTGGTGATGTGCACCCATCTCCATTTCGACCATGTCGGCTGGAACACGCACTGGACCGGCAGCGAATGGGCACCGACCTTTCGCAATGCGCGCTATCTCTTCGGCCGCAAGGAATATGAAGCCTGGCAGGAGATGCGCGCGCATGAGGAGCATGGCCTGCATGACGTGCGCCATCTGGCGGATTCGGTCGATCCGATCATGCAGGCAGGCCTCGCCGATCTGATCGAGACGGATCACCGCATTTGCGACGAGCTGTTTGTCGAGCCCAGCCACGGCCACACGCCCGGCCATGTGCACCTGTGCATCGAGAGCCGGGGCGAGCGGGGCATCATCACCGGCGACCTCATGCACCATCCCATCCAGTGCGCGCTGCCGCACCGACCGGCGCGCTTCGACATGGACACCGCCAGCGGCCAGGCAACGCGCGTGGGCTTCGTCGAGAAATATCGGGACAGCGGTGTGCTGGTGATCGGCGCTCATTTTGCAGATCCCACGGCCGGCTGGATCAGGACGGCGCCCGAGGGGACGCGCTTTCAGGGCGTGGGGTTGGCGGAATGAAGGTGAGGGCTGAAAGATGAGAGGGTTGGAGACTTGAAAGGTACGTCGTCACACCAACACCGTCATCCCAGCGAAAGCTGGGATCTCCCGCGAGATTGCGCGGCGTTACCCAAGATCCCGGCTTTCTCTGGGATGACGGCGATGGAAGGAGAGTCGCAATGACCCGCGACATTCCGGACTATCCCATCGACATCTTCACGCGCGACGCTGTGCGCGATGCGCGCGCCGTGGACGATGCGTTGCGCGAATTCGCGCCCGCGGTCCGGCTGGCGGACGGTGTGGTGATGATCGGTCGCCACGAGCATGTCGCGCCCGGCCTCATGGACTGGAAGAGCTTTTCCTCCACCTCGCGGCCTTGGCACGACCCCACATCGCTGCGGCCGGAAATCCTGCTCACCGACGATCCGCCGCGCCACACCAAAGTGCGCAGCGTGATCGGTAATGCGCTCTCGCCGCGCACATTGGAGGGGATGCGCGGCATCTTCACCGCTGGAGCCGACGTGCTGGTTGCGGAACTGCGCGAGCGCGAGGGCGAGGTGATCGATGCGGTGGAGGAAATTACGCGGCGCTACGTCTATACCGTATTCCCCGATGCCCTCGGCCTGCCGCCCGGCGACCGCACGCATATGCATGGCTTCTCGCACATGGTCTGGGCGACGATGGGGCCGGAGAACGAGCTGTTCCACGAGGCGATGGGCGAGGATTTCGGCCCTGTGCTCCAGTGGCTGGACGCGGTGTGCGACCGCTCGGCGCTCAATCCAGAGGGTTTCGGCGCGCTGCTGTTCGACGCGGCGGACGAGGGGCGCATCACGCTGGCCGAGGCCAAGCTGCTGCTCCAGACGGTGCTCTCGGCCGGTGCCGATACGACCTATATCACCATGGCAAACGCGCTGCGGGCCTGGGCCGAATTTCCGCAGGAATATGCGCGGCTGAAGGCGGACCCCAAGCTGGTGCGCAATGCCTTCGACGAGAGCCTGCGCTGGGACAGCCCCTCGCGCATGGCCGGACGGATCACGACGGTGGACGTGCCCATTGACGACATGATCGTGCCGGCCGGCACGCGCGTGGGCCTCATGTTCGCGGCGGCCAATCGCGATCCGCGCTTCTGGGACGATCCGCACCATTACCGCATCGGTCGCGATCTCAAGCACAGCCTGGGCTTCGGCTATGGCGTCCACGCCTGCGTCGGCCGCACGCTGGCCTATATGGAGGCGGACGCGCTGCTCGGCGCGCTGGTGGAGGCGGTGGAACGCATCGAACTGGCGGGCGATGTCGAGCCGTGGATGACCACGGTCGGTCACGGCCCCGCCAAGGTGCCCGTGCGGCTGTTTTTCAGGGACGCGTGAGTGCGCGCGGGTTTCGCCCTTGCCGGTGTGGGCCATGTGGTTGGCTTGGTTGCGGTCCGTTGCGATTGGGCCCCCTCGATCCGGACGGCAGCGTCAAGTCACGGAGTTTCAATGCGGTATCTTCCTGTTCTCGGGAAGATTGTAAGCAGGGAATGCCAGTCGACATGGCAAGGAATGATGGCGCTCGCCCGAGGTTTGGACGCCAGCCGGGCGGCCTTCAGAGAGCATATACGATCCGTATCGCGCGGCGCTGATCGACCGGTTGGCGTGAGCCCGCGCTGCTTGCCGGGGGCGCCGCGCTTATGACCGCCCACCGCATCCATGCCATTCGCTATGCCCGGCACGAGCGCCCGGCATGCGACAATTTCATCGGCGGGGTGGTGGGGGATGACCATGCCGCGCCCATGCCGCTCGATTATTATGTGTGGATGGTGGAGCGCGACGGCATGGCGCCGCTGCTGGTCGATACCGGCTTCGGCGCGGAAGCGGCGGCGCGGCGCGGGCGGACATTGCTGCGACCGGTGGAAGACGGACTGCGCGCCATCGGCATCGCGCCGGACACAGTCGCGGACGTGGTGCTCACGCACCTCCATTACGACCATGCCGGAAGTCTTGCGCTCTTTCCCAAGGCCCGCTTCCACATCCAGGAGCGCGAACTGGCCTTCGCGACCGGTAAGGCGATGCGCCATGGCCATGTCCGCGTGCCCTTCGACGTGGAGCCGGTCGCGGAGATGGTGCGGCTGCTGTTCGGCGAGCGGCTGGTCTTCCACGATGGCGACGCGGCGCTGGGGCCGGGCCTCGTGCTACGGGCGCTGCCAGGGCATAGCGCCGGGCTCCAGGGCCTTGAGGTAGCGACGGCGCGCGGACCCGTCATCCTCGCGTCCGATGCCTGCCATCTCTACGCCAATCTGGTGCGGACCGTGCCGTTCCCCATCGTCGTGGACGTGCCGGCCTATCTCGACGCGCTGGCTCGGCTGCGCGCCTTGGCGCCCGGTCTGGATCACATCATTCCCGGCCACGATCCGCTGGTGCTGCGCGCCTTCCCGCCCGGCCCCGCGCCAGATGTGGCTCGCGTGGACCTGCCGCCGCGTCCGTCGATCGAGGCGCTGCTGTGAGCGCCGCGCAGCCCACCATCGGCTTCATCGGCCTGGGACGCATGGGCGCGGGCATGGCCGGGCGGCTGTGCGCCGCCGGGCTGCCTGTGGTGGTGCACGATGTCGCGCCGGAGGCCGTCGCCGCATTGGTCGCCCAAGGCGCCACCGCCGCACCGAGCGCGAAGGCCGTGGCCGATGTCGCCCAGATCGTCTGCGTCAGCCTGCCCCGGCCGGCCATTGTCGAGACGGTGTTGCTCGGCGCGGAGGGCGTGGCGCAGGGCAACGCGGTGCACATTGCAATCGATCTCTCCACCTCCGGTGCCGCCATGTCCCGGCGCGTGGCGGAGGGCCTGGCCCCGCGCGGCATTGCCAGCTTCGATGCGCCTGTCTCCGGCGGTGTCATCCCGGCGCGCGAGGGCCGGCTTTCGCTGATGGCGAGCGGACCGGAGGCGCAATGGCCGCAGGTCGAAGCGGTGCTCAGCCATTTCGGCAAGGTCTTCTACATGGGCACGACGCCCGGCGCCGGGCAGACCATGAAGCTGGTCAACAATCTGCTGGGCGCCATCGCCATCGCCGTCACGGCCGAGGGCATGACCATGGGCATCAAGGCGGGGCTCGATCCGGCACGGATGATCGAGGTGCTGAACCAGTCGACCGGCATCAATTCGGCCACGCGCGACAAATGGCCGCGTGCCGTGTTGCCGCGCCGCTTCGATTTCGGCTTCGCCGCCGCGCTCAGCCACAAGGACATGGTGCTGATGGTCGAGGAGGCGGAGGCGCTGGGCATGACTCCGCATCTGGGCCTTCACGCGCGCGACCTGCTGGCGCGGGTGCTGGCGGAAGTGGGCCCGGAGGCGGATTTCACAGCCATGGCGAAAGTGGTGGAGGCCGATGCCGGCCTCGATCCGGAGCGGGAGGCGTGAGCCGCGCTCTCCCTTGTGCCCCCTGCGCAAGCGAGAGCCCTGTCGGGCCCGCGAGCCGGGACTTTCGGCGGCCGCGTGAAGGCGATTCCAGCTTTTGCTGGGACGATGGAAGGAGACCCAAGTGCAGGTGAATGAGACCATCGAGGCGCGTGGCGGGCACTATGCGATCCGGGGCCATGTCGATGAGCGACTAACGCCGGTGCTGACGGCGTTCATCAAGAATTTCGTTGAGGAGGAAGAGGTTGGCTCTGCCTGCTCAGTCATGATCGAGGGCGAAACGGTGGTCGATCTGTGGGGCGGCTGGCGCGATGGCGCGATGACGTCACCGTGGGACGCGCACACCACCGTCTGCATGATGAGCGTTGCCAAGGGCGTCACTGCCATTGCCTTCAACATGCTGGTCGAGCGCGGGCTGGTGGATCTGGACGCTCCGGTCGCGACATATTGGCCGGAGTTTGCGCAGAACGGCAAGGACGGCATTCTCGTGCGCTGGCTGCTCGATCATCGCGCCGCCATTCCCGTGCTCACCGACGACCCGATGTATCCCGGTGGCTTCTACGACCGCGAGGCCTATGTGCGCGCGCTGGAGAAGCAGCATCCGCTGTGGGAGCCGGGCACACGCGCGGCCTATCATGTCCACAATCAGGGCTTCCTGCTCGGTGAGGTGATGCGCCGCGTGACGGGCCTCACCGTCGGGCCCTTCGTGCGGCAGGAGATCGCCGGGCCGCTGCATGCCGAATATTGGATCGGCGGCATGAGCGCGGACGAGCAGGCGCATGTCGCCGAAGCGATGCCGAACATGGGCGCGCGGCTGTTCGCGGCCAAGGATGTGGCGCTGCCCGAAGGGGATGCGGATTGGGACGGCGCGATGCTGCGTCCGCTTGCCTTCCGCCAGAACCCGGATGAACCCTGGCACACGACCCTGAACAAGCCGAGCTGGCGCGAGGTGGAGATCGCCAGCGGATCGGGCCATGGCAATGCCCGCGGCGTGGCGCGCATCTATGGGGCCACCGTGCGCCCCGGCGCGGTCGATGGCGTCACCATCCTCTCGCGCGCGGGGCTGGAGGCGATGATCGTCGAGCAGCATAACCAAACCGAGCTGATGCAGGAGCGGCCCTATCACCAGGCGCTGGGCGTGCTGCTCAATACGCCGGCCGCCGTCTATATGGGCCCCAATCCGCGCAGCTTCGGCCATCACGGCATTGGCGGCTCGCTCGGCTTTGGCGATCCCGATGTGGGCATCGGCTTTTCCTATTGCTGCAACAAGTTCCACGCCGTCGGCGACAACGGGCCGCGCGCCCGGCGGCTGATCGATGCGCTGTACGGGGCGCTGTGAGAGAGGACGGGAGAATGGATAAGGACATGTTCGACAAGGGGCTCGGCATCCGCCGCGCGGTGCTGGGCGACGCCTATGTGGACCGCGCGCTCGCGGGCATGAACCCTTTCAATCAGCCGCTGCAGGAGCTGGTGACGCAATATTGCTGGGGCGAGGTGTGGGGGCGCGAAGGGCTGTCGCGGCGCGATCGTTCGCTGCTCAACCTCGGCATGATCGCCATCCTCAACCGGCCGCACGAATTGAAGGCGCATGTGCGCGGGGCGCTCAACAACGGCCTGAGCCGCGAGGAAATCCGCGAGGCGCTGCTTCAGGTCGCCATCTATGGCGGCGTGCCGGCGGCGGTGGACAGCTTCCGCCTCGCCAATGAGGCGTTCGCCGAGATCGATGCCGAGCAATCGGCCGGCGGCGGCAAGGGGAAGGGCAAGAAGGCCAGGGAGGCGAAGGACGCCAAGGACACGAAGGGCGCCAAGGACATAAGGAACACAAAGGAAGCCAAGGCCCTCAAGAGCGGCGGGGATGCCGAAGCGCGGTCGAAGGGCAAGAAGGGCGGCAAGGGATGACCCCGGCCGATACCGCCGGGATCGAGCGGGCCTGCGCGCGGCTGGTCCTCCAGTTCGCCAAATATAATGACGATCTCGACCATGAGGCGCTGGCCGCCCTGTTCGTGGAGGATTGCGTCTTCGCCCGGCCGCTCGACCCCGCGCATCCCTATTATGGGCGCGACAAGGTCCACGCCATCTTTCGGGACCGCGCCGCGCGGCTCACGCGCCATGTGATGACCAACATCCTCATTGACGTGGTCTCGCCCGATGAGGCGCGCGGCAACAGCTATGTGACGATGATGTCCGCGCCCGACCCGGCCGGGCCCTGGCCGCGCGAGGGCGAAGGCCTCTTCATCGGCAGTTTCGACGATGTGTTCGTGCGCACGGCGCAGGGCTGGAAGTTCAAGAGCCGCATCGGCAACGTGGCGCTCTATCAGGGCGGCCGCGTGCCGGTGCTTCCCATCCCGACGGTGCAAGAAACAGGAACGCCCCGATGAGCGTGACGGCCAAGAATGCCAATGAGCAACTCGCCCTCGATTTCCTCGCCGTGCTGAGCAGCGGCGATCTGGAGACGCTGCGCACCTTCATCGATGAAGACTCCGTCTGGGAGCCGATGGTCCAGGCGATCCCCGGCGCGGGCAGCCACCGGGGCCATGCCATTATCGACGAGTTTCTGGCGCCGGTGCGCGGCATGTTCGCGCCGGGCGATCCCAAGGTGCACCCGCAGGCGATCTTCTCGGATGGCGACTTCGTTTGCGTGGAAAGCTACAGTGACGGCACGTTGCAGGACGGGCGGCCCTATCACAACCGCTATGGCTGGGTGTTCCGCATGAACAACGGCAAGATTGGCCGGCTCCATGAGTATATGGACAGCCATTATGTGGCGACGCTGTTCGGGCTGGGAACAGGCGGATGACGGGGCTGCGCGGCCGCAAGGTGTTCGTCTCCGGCGCGGGCCGGGGGCTGGGCGAGGGGATAGCCACGCATCTGGCGAGCCTCGGCGCGGTGGTGGCGGTCTGTGACATTGACGGGGGGAACGCCGCCCAGGTCGCGGCGGACATCGTCGCGGCGGGCGGGGAAGCTGTGGCCTATGCCGGCGATTTGGGCCGGCAGACGGTGTTCGATGAGACCATGGCGGCCTTTGCGCGCGCTTATGGGCCCGTGGACGCGCTGGTCAACAATGCCTCCTATCTCGTCTACGAGCCTATCGAGCAGGTGAGTGAGGAGACTCTGGAGCGGATGATTGCCAGCGGCCTCAAGAGCGTCTTCTGGGGGGTGCAGGCGTTTCTCGCCCATCGCGATCCTGCGGCGGCGCGAGGCGACATCATCAACTATTCCTCGCCGGTGGCCTATCGCGGCCGGCCCAACACGTCCGCCTATACCGCCATCAAGGGCGCGATCGCGGCGATGAGCAATGTGCTGGCCGGCGAGCTTGGCCCACGCGGCATTCGCGTCAATGTCATCGCGCCGGGATCGGTGCCGACGCCTGCCACCGCTGGCTTCGTTACCCCCGAGCAATATGAGGCGCGCGCCAAGGGCATCCCGCTGCGGCGCAATGGCCGGCCGGAGGACGTGGCCCACGCGGTCGCGTTTCTGCTTTCCGACGAGGCGGAGTTCATCAACGGTGCCATGCTGTCCATCGACGGCGGCATCATCGCGGCGGGATGAGGGGAATGCCGGCCGCGTCAACGCTGCTGTCGAGGCGCGCTGGAGCAACGCCAACACCGGCCGATGGGGCGCGGAGCTTCGACACGCTCGGCATGACCCCGTTACGCGGGAGAGGGGAGTGACTTCATGACCGCCTTCGACAAATCCCGCCTCGCCCATCTCAAGACCGTGATCGAGGGCGATGTCGCCTCCGGTGCTTATTATGGTGCGGTGCTGCGGGTGATGCGCGGCGGCGTCATCGGGTTCGACGAGGCGATTGGCGCGGCGGATGCCGCGGGCGCGTTGCCGCTCGCCAAGGACAGCGTCTTCTCGATCTTCTCGACCAGCAAGGCGTTCATCAACATTCTCGTCCTGCGTGCCATCGAGTTGGGCCGCTTCGCGCTCACGACGCGCGTGAGCGAGATCATCCCGGAGTTCACTGGCCCGCCGCGTGAGCGGGCGACCTTCTTCCACCTGCTTACCCACACTGCCGGCATGCCGGGCGTGTGGATGCCCAGGCCCGGAATGTATCTCGATCGGCTGGACGAGCTGCTGGAGGCGGTGATCGAGACTGTCCACGGCACTGTCGAGCCCGGCACGCGCTGCGATTATTCGCCGCTCGCCAATCATGTGCTGATGGGCGAGGCGCTGCGCCGCACCGATCCGCAGGGCCGGCGCCTGCGCGACATCCTGCATGAGGACTTGTTCGCGCCGCTCGGCATGGCCGATACCAGCATGGGGCTGCGCGCCGATCTGCGGCCCCGCCATGTGAAGCCGGACATGCGCGGCACGGTGCCGATCAAGCATCTCTCGCGCACCATTGCCGGCGACCATGCCTTGTTCGAGGACCCGGATGTGGAGGCGCCGCATGTCGGCTGCGCGTCCACCGTGCCGGATCTCTCGCGCTTCGCCGAGATGCTGCGGCGCGGCGGCGCGCTGGATGGCGTGCGCATCCTCTCGCCGCGCACCGTGCAGATGGCGCGGCAGGTCTGGACCGGCGCTTTCCCCAATGAGCTGTATCGCGCCGTCCACCTGCGCATGGGCTGGGAGGAAATGCCCGCGTACATGGGGCTGGGCTTCAACGTGCGCGGCACGGCCATGGGCCATCATCAGCTCGGCACGCTGACCAGTCCCGAGACCTTCGGCAATTATGGCGCGGGCAGTGCGCTCTTCTGGATCGATCCGGCGCTGGACGTGAGCTTCGCCTGCCTCACCGCCGGCGTGATGACGCAGGCCGCCAATATCGCGCGCTTCCAGAAGCTCTCGGACATGGTGGTGGCGGCATGTGTGTGATCCCCAACTTTCAACCCCTTCCGTTCGTGTCGAGCGAAGTCGAGCCACGTCGCGCACTGCGCTTCTCGACTGCGCTCGACGCGAACGGCAATATGGGAGTTTCCTGATGGATGCCGACATCATTGCCATCGGTTCGGGCCACAATGGCCTTGTTGCCGCCGCTTATTGCGCGGTGGCGGGCAAGAAAGTGCTGGTGCTGGAGCGCAATGGCTGGTTCGGCGGCGGTGTGGTGACGCGTGAGCTGACGCAGCCCGGCTTCTTCCACGACCAGCATTCGATGAGCCACATCTTCATCCAGGGCAATCCGCTGCTGCTGAACGACGAGCTGGGCCTGAAATCCCGCTATGGCTTGCAGTACCTCTTTCCCGAAAAGCCGATGATGTCGGTATTCGAGGATGGGCGCACGCTCTCGCTCTATCGCGACCATGCGCGCTCCGTGGCGGAGGTGGAGAAATTCTCCGCGCGCGATGGCCGCGCCTTCGACGACATGGCGCGCCAGGCGGCCGAATGGCTGCCGATGATCATGAGCGGCCTCTACACCGCGCCCATGCCGATGGGCGCCAGCCTGGCCATGCTCGACCAGAGCCGCGAGGGGCGGGCGCTCTGGAAGATCATGCAGATGAGCAGCCATGACGTGCTCACCGACCTGTTCGAGAGCGACGAGGTGCGCATGCATTTCGCGCGCGTGGCCGGCGAGAATCTCGTCTCGCCGGACGAGAAGGCGACGGGCATCGGCGCCTATGTGTTCCTGGGCTTTTTGGAGCGGTTCGGCTTTGGCGTGCCGGTCGGCGGATCGGGCGCGCTCACCGCCGCGCTCATCGCTTGCATCAAGGATCATGGCGGGCAGGTGATCGCCAATGCGCAGGTGCGCGAAGTAACGGCGAGCGGCGGGCGAGCGAGCGGCGTCATCCTCGACGATGGCACGCGCTACACGGCGCGCGACGGCATCATCGGCGCCATCCATCCGCACCTGCTGGCGCAGATGGTGCCCGACATGGCGCCACAGGCCGCGCGCGATGCGGCCGCGACGCTCGTCACCGATGCTGCCTGTCTCACCGTCCATGCCGCGTTGGCCGAGCCGCTGCGTTTCAAGGTGCCGGACGCCGACGCCGTCATGATCGAGCTGATGCCGGACAGCTACGAAACCCTGCGCCGTTGCTTCGACGAGCTGCGCTACGGTCAGTTCATGCCGGTGCCGCTGGTGGGCCTGGGGTCGCTGGCCCGGTTCGATCCCAGCCGCGTGCCGGCGGGCCGGGCGATCCTCCACGCCTGGGACTATGTGCCGTTCGCGCGACCGGATGGGTTCGATTGGGACGAGACCAAAGGCGAATATGCCGAGCGCATGATCGAACGGATGGGCCGCTTCATCGAAAACATGCCGGACGTGATCCTCCAGGCGCATGTCGACAGCCCGGTGGACATGCAGCGTACCTCGCCTAGCTTCATGCGGGGCGACCTGCACGGCATCGCCACCACCACCTGGCAATCCGGCGCGCACCGGCCCACACCCGAGCTGGGGCAATATCAGGTGCCCGGTGTCGAGCGGCTCTATCTGGTCGGGCCCTTCCAGCATCCGGGCGGCGGCGTGTTCGGCGCCGGCCGCGCGAGCGCCCAGTTGCTGCTTGAGGAGCTGGGCGTGGATTTCGACGAGGTGCGGGTGTGATGGCGCGCAACGTCTCCCTTCATCATCCCGGCGCAAGCTGGGCTCCTAGGCCATCAAGGTCCGATCCGGCGCCACGAGACTCCAACGTGTGCTGGAGTGACCAAGGAGGGCGGCCATGAAAATCCACAATGCCGATGGCGGCGAGCTGATGACGATCAGCAAGATCGAGCGCAAGGGCAGCGACCTCGTTCTCAAGGGCAAGGCGTTCGGCACCATGCCCATGAACGCGCGCCTGCGTCCGGAAGAGGCCCGCGCGTTCCTCAGGCTGCTCACCCCCGGCCTCGTCTGGTTCCTCCTCACACTCCCATTCAGAAAGGCGTCGACCAATGGCTGACCACAAGGACCGCGTCATCATCGTCACTGGCGCAGCGGGCGCCATCGGCTATGCGACGGCCGAGATACTGGCGCGCGAGGGCGCGACATTGGCGCTGGTCGACGTCTCGGCGACCCTCGAGGCGCGCGCGCAGGCGCTGCGGGATGCGACCGGCGCCACCGTCGAGGTGATCCGCGCCGATTGCAGCCGCGAAGAGGATGTGCGGGCCTATGTCGAGACGACAGTGGCGCGCTTCGGGCGGATCGACGGCTTCTTCAACAATGCCGGCGTCGAGGGCGTCGTGACGCCGCTCCACGACTATCCCGTCGCGGAATATGATCGGATCATGGCGGTGAACCTGCGCGGCGTGTTCCTGGGGCTGCGTTATGTGCTGGCGCAGATGGTGACACAGGGCAGCGGGGCCGTGGTCAACACCGCTTCCATTGGCAGTGAGCGCGGCCTCGCCGGCGGCGGGCCCTATAATGCGGCCAAGCACGGCGTGGTGGGCCTCACCCGCACGGCGGCTGCCGATTATGGGCCACGTGGCATTCGCGTCAATTGCGTGGAACCCGGCGTCATCGAGACGCCGTTGCTGAGCGAGGTGCTGGCGCAAATGTTTAACGGCGATCTTCAGAAGGGGCTCGATACGCTGGGCTGGGTCGCCACCATGAACCGTGTCGGCCAGCCTGTCGAAGTGGGCCACGTCGTCTCCTTCCTGCTCTCGGATGCAGCCAGTTTCGTCACCGGAGCCGCCTGGCCCGTCGACGGCGGTGCGCTCTGCACGATCAAACATTAAAAACCGCAGGAATTCCGACACTTGGCGTGGCCTGTTGCCCATAGTGCAGAATGCACACAGTGCGGGTGGCAATCCTCCGTTAACCGCGATTCTTAGCCGAACGGAAGACACCTCGTGGCACAAGGCGGTCGTTCGGAGATCGCCACCTTATGTTGAAAAGAATCGATGTCGCCGATGTTCGGCTCGGCATGTACATCCACAAGCTGGAAGGGCCTTGGCTCAAGCATCCCTTCTGGAAAACAAAATTCCTGCTGACCGACGCGGATCAGCTTGCCGATCTGCATGCCAGCGAACTGGAGGCCGTGGTCATCGACGTCGAGAAGGGCGACGATGTCGGCACCCCTCAGCCGGTACGCCGCCGCCAGCTCGTCTCCGGTGCCTCGCGGCTCGCGCCGATCGAGCGCGCGCGGATCGAACTGGTGCCGCAGGCACGCCCGACGAGCGCTCGGCCGTTCGATCCGCGCTCCACCTCGCCGCTCGGCACGGCACGCGAAGTGAGCAACGCCATCGGCATCGTGGCGCGATCCGAGCGGATCCTGGCTGGCGTTTTCAACCAGGCGCGGCTGGGCAAGGCCATCAAGAGCAGCCAGGTCGAGCCGGTAATCGAGGAGCTGTTCGCCTCGATCCAGCGCAACCCGCATGCCTTCAACGGCCTGATGCGCGTCAAGCGCGAGAATTCCAGCCTCTACACCCATGCACTGGCCGTCAGTGCGCTCATGATCGCGCTCGGCCGGCAGATGCGGCTGGACGTAACCCGCATCAAGCAGGCCGGCATGGCGGGCTTGCTGATGGACGTGGGCATGGGCCACCTGCCGCTGGACGTCTCCACCATCATGGAGACGCTGACCGACGCCGAGCACGAGGTGGTGAAAACGCACACGCGGCTGGGCTACGACTTCCTGGCAATCGGCGGCGAAATCCCCGAGGACGTGATGAAGGTGTGCCTGGAGCATCACGAACGCTTCGACGGATCGGGCTATCCGCTCGGCCTTGCCGGGCACGACATCAGCCTGTTCGGCCGCATGGCGGCGGTGTGCGACGTCTATGACTCGATGACCTCCGACCGGCCGCACCGTGCCCGCATGGAGCCCAACCAGGCCTTCGAGCGGATGCGCGCGCTGGAGGGGCAGTTCGATCCCGAGGTGCTCAACCAGTTCATCGAGAGCCTGGGCGTCTATCCCATCGGCTCCGTGGTGTTGCTCTCCTCCAGCCGGCTGGCCCTCGTGGTGGACCAGAACCCGGACGACTATACCCGCCCGCGCGTCTGGTCCTTCTACGATACGGGCGCCAACAAGGTGATGAAGCCCGAGGACATCAACCTCATCGACAGCGCCGGCCACGAGGAAATCGTCTCCGGCGCCGATCCGGAGGGCTACGGCATCCCCAATTTCGCCGCCCTGCGCGAGATGGTGTTCACCAGCGCCGCGAAGGCCATGGCTTAGACGCACCGCGCTAAGGGTCAATGTCGGGGAGGGCCACTCCGGGGGCTTTCCGGTCCGATCTTGCGTGCCATGTGGTCTTGCGCGGGCAGGAGCCCAGGGCTGTCATACGCGGTGGCGGTGGCTGCGCAGGATCGCGACATTGGTGGCTGATCCGCTTTAGCACCGGCCGCGCCCGATCTAGGTCGTCGACTCATAAAAGCGGTCTGTCTGGGCACGACGACATTGCGGACTTCAGTTACTAAGTTCGCTATACTTCAAGGCTTTCACTGCAATTAGACGATCAACCAAAACTTCGTGGCCAAACGTTCCCATGTGTCCGAACATACCTCGCAGGAGGGTTTTGCGACCAACAAACTCAATAGAATAGAGGCCGTTACGAGCGGGCATTTCCTTCGCAACATTGTCTCCAAAGCTCAGCCAGATTTCATTGCCTGTATACGCGTGTCCGCATGTCGATGTGGAAACTGGACAAAAGCGCGAGAGCTCAAATTCGCGCCTCCATACACCCTTGAAGCGTTGCGGCGCAGTCATCTTAAAGCATTGATCGGCTCGATCTGGCATCGCCACTAGGCCTTTTTGGCGGATCAAATTGAGACAGCGGGTGGTCATTCCTGGGAACATGCCCCGCATCTTCTGCACTTCTGCGTTGGACAAAGCTGGCGCCTCTTGGCACCCAGACAGTGCTAAAAGCACGCCTCCAATTATTAGCATATCGAGCAAGCGCATACGTTAGACTGAGCGCTTTTTCTGGTGAGTGCAACGTTTGTTCCCTCCAACATTTCGGTCACTCATACCGCTTGCCCCAACTCTGGACAGCGGACGTTTCGGCCGGAGCTTTTATGAGTTCACAGGCTAGCGCGGCGCGCTCGGACTTCCATCCCGCGCCCCTTCGATCAGGCGGATAAGGTCGCTCATCGTGGCGGTGATGGGCGTCGGCACGCCAAGTGTCGCGGCGCGCGCGCAGACGGCGCCTTGGATCGTTTCGATCTCGCTGGCCCGGCCCGCGAGGCGGTCCTGCAACATGGAGGCCTGATGCGTGCCATGATGCGTCAGTGCAAAGCCGATGGCCTGGTCGATGCGTGCGCGGTCCACCGGCACGCCGCTGGCATGGGCCGTGGCGACCACTTCCGCCACGATGGCGGCGGCGATGCGGCGGCCGGGCGCGTTGTCCAGCCCCGCATTGGGCAGCAGCGTGATCGCCCCCAGCGCATTGAGCGCGGCGTTGAAGGCCACCTTCTCCCAGATGGCGATGTCCACGTCGGCACTGGCGCGCGCGTCGAAGCCGGCGCGCTCCAGCAGGGCGGCGGCCTCCCGCGCGGCGCCCATGCCGTCCGGCACCATGGGCCCCAGTTCCAGATGGCCACTGCCGTGCGAGGAGACGTGCGTGGCATCGTGCAGGTCCGCCGGGAGGGCGGCGATGCCCTTGAGCACATGCGTGGCGGGAAAATACTCCAGGATCGCTTCGGGATTGCCGAGGCCGTTCTGGAGCGTGAGCACATAAGGCCCGCCCTCGGCCGCGAGCGATGCGACCGAGGCGATTGCGGCGGCGCTATGCATGCCCTTGGTGAAGAGCAGCACGAGATCGAACGGGCCGGCCGCCTCACGCGCGGTGCCGGTGCGCAGTGGCACGGTGCGCGTGCCCCGATCGTCCGTGAGCGTGATGCCCTGATCCGCGATCCGCGCGAGCCGCTCGGTGTCGATGTCGATCAGCATCGTGTCCGCGCCGCTTTCGCGCAGGCGCGCGGCGAAGAGGCAGCCCATAGCGCCCGCGCCGATGACCAGGACCCGCTGCATCGCCGCCATTCTCCCCCGCTGAACGCTGTCCCGCCTGCTTGGCGCCGCCGTTCGGCCGGGTCAAGCCGCCATTGACTTTGCCGCCGCGCCCCGCCGAAAAGAGGGCAAAAGGGAGAGAGATGCCATGAAGAATTTCGCGGGCAAGGTGGCCTTCGTCACGGGAGGCGCCAGCGGCATTGGCCTGGGCATCGCGCGTAATCTGCTCGCCGAGGGCATGCGCGTGGTGATGGCCGATTGGAACGCGGATCATATCGCCGGCGCGCGTGAAATGCTGAAGGGGAATAACGCCGCGCACTTCATCCGCGTGAACGTCGCCGACCGCGACGATGTGCGCCGCGCCGCACAGGAAGCGCTCGATGTCTTCGGTAAGATCCACGTGTTGGTGAACAATGCCGGCGTGGGCGGCGGCGGCGAAGCGGACGACGAGGATTTCGAGGAGTGGGACCGCTCCATCGGCGTCAATTTCGGCGGTGTGGTCAACGGCACCAAGATCATCGTGCCCATCATCAAGCGTCAGGGGGAGGGCGGCCATGTGGTCAACACCGCCTCCATGGCGGGCATCGTGCCGCTGCCGACCATGGGGGGCTATCAGGCCGGCAAGTTCGCCGTGCGCGGCTTCACCGAGGCGCTGCGCCTCAGCCTGGCGCCGCATGGCATCGGCGTCTCCTGCCTCTTCCCCGGTGCGGTCAAGACCGCGCTCGTGCCGATCCCCGAGGACGATCGCGATGCGCCACCGGGCGCGGAGGGCGACTTCGTGCGCGGCCTGTGGGCGGCGATGCGCGTGGCGGTGGATCCCATGGACATGGGCCGGCTGGTCGTGGACGCAATACGCGCCAACCGTTTCCACATCCTCACCCACCGCGAATTCCTGGACGAAGTGATCGAACGCCACAGGTTGATGGAAGCCGAGTTTTCCAGTGACCTGCCCGTGCCGGAATCTCGCGCCGCCTTTGAAACGCTACGCCGCGAAACGGTGAAGACACTGTGGGCCATGCCAGTGAAGGACTGAGGGGCAGCCGGCCTGCCCGGGGCGTTCCGGCTTACTCTGGCAGATCGTAGGTCGCAGTCGCCAGCAATTGCACGCGATCGGTGCGCTGACCTGCCGTCTGCGCGCGACTGACGGTAATCGTCAGCGCCGGATCCTCGCGATTGCGGAATCGGCTGGAAAGGAGATCGCCCTCGCTCTTCTCCGCGATCGGCGTCCAGCGCGCCTGAAAGGCAGGTGAGGCGAGGATCGCTTCTGTTACCGGTTGCAGATCGACGGCTCCACCGCCGGTGATGTGGCACATCGGTAATCGGTCCGATACCACGAGAATATAGCCTGCGTCCGGTGCGGAGTTGATGCGCCAATAGTGATTGGCGACACGCAGAGGCTCCGGCGGAAGCGCTTCCTGGGCGATCCTGTCTACCAGACTTATCGTGTCGCCAAGACCCACGGCCGCGATGAAGGGGGCAAGGCCCTCGCTCCAACTCGCCGGCTGAAGAACCCACGTCTCACACCCTCGTAGCGCGCCGGCGAAACCTTGCTCCAGCGGCGACTGCGCTTGGGCGGGCACGGCAAGACAGGCAATGCCCAGAATGAATGATCCGACTCTCCGCATGCTCCCCCTCCGTGCTGCTAGCATAGCACACCGGCCTTCGCTGACCCAGCGGTCGCATGCGTCGCCAGGCGCTGCGGGAATACGGCGGCGATCACACTCCGCCACGCGGTCATGGACTCCGATCAAAATTGAAAAATGGGTTGCTCGAACGTAGACGGCCTCCATCTGGACTATCCTCTAGCATCATGGCTCTCACTATCGGCCATGACTCTTTTAGGAGCGCCGACCAGATCCGCTTTCCGAGAACCGCTCGCCGGCCCTTGATCTCCTCTTTGACAACATAGCATGGCGAACATGGAGGCCCGCGTCCAAACAGGCGGCCTCTTGCGCTCAGTTCTGATTATTCTCAGGCAAGCGCTCGTTTTCTGCCGCCCCAGCCGTTCGTGCAGTGCAACAGGCGCTGTTCGGCCCCGCATACGACATTGCCGTAGCGCGGGGCCGGGGTCAGGGTTTATGCCGTTTCGCGGGCACCAGCGGTTTCGTCGAGCGCAATGGCGCGCTGGAAAGCCGGGCGAGCCTTGCAACGCTGCACGTAGGCGTCGAGCAACGCACTTGCGGGGAATGCCGGGCGCGCGAAGTTGATGGCGCTCGAGACCAGCAGGTCCGCGCCCGTGAACGCCCTCCCCATCAGATAGGGGCTCTTGGCCAGCGCGCCTTCAAGACGCGCAATCATGGCGTCGTAGTCACGCTGCTTCATCGGATTGCCGCGCAGTTGGCCCTCCATCGCGGCGAACATCGCCCGTTCCATTTCGGCAGCATACCAGGTGAGCCAGGTAAGGTAGGTGCCGCGACCGGTTTGGCCCGTTGCGGGACCGAGTTCAGCTGCGGAAAAGGCGTCCGTCAGGTAAAGCACGATCGCCACGGATTCAGCGACCAACTCGCCATCGTGCGTGATCGCCGGCACTCGCTTGTCGGGATGGACGTTGGCCGGATCGGCCGCGCCCTCGCCGCTCATAGGGCGGAAAATCGACACCTGGCGAACCTCATAGGGCACCCCGAGTTCCTCGAGCAGCCAGAGCATCCGGGTCGAGCGTGACCGGGGTGAATGGTAGAGCGTGATCATCAAAACATCTCCTGCATGGGGCGCGGTGGTTTCTCGCCCTGAGGAGATTTGTAGAGAGGCCCTGCTGACAGCATATTGTCAGCAGGGTGAGGCGATATATAAATGATCATGCGCCGCGCCGACCGCCTGTTCCAGATCATTCAGATCCTGCGCCGCACGCGGCGGCCCGTGACGGCCGAGGCCATAGCGGCGGAACTGGAGGTGTCGAAGCGCACACTCTATCGCGATGTCGCAGATCTGATCGGGCAGCGCGTGCCGATCCAGGGCGAGGCAGGGATCGGCTACGTCCTCGACGGTGATTTCGACATGCCGCCGCTGATGCTCACGCCCGACGAGATCGAAGCGGTCGTATTGGGCGCACAGTGGGTCGCAGCCCGCGGCGATCCGGTGCTGGCGCAGGCAGCGCGCGATCTCGTCGCCAAGATTGAAAGCGCCGTGCCACAGCATCTGCGCCCCTTCGTTGAGGAACCCGCGAGCGGCTCGCCGCCGAGCCCGCCGCGTGAGCCCGACAGCGTCGATATGGCGCAGGCACGTGCCGCGATCCATGGAGGGCGCAAAATGCGGATCACCTATCGCGATGAGCAAGGCCGCGCGAGCGAGCGCACAATCTGGCCCGTCATGATCGGCTATTTCGAAACCGTGCGTTTGCTGGCGGCATGGTGTGAATTGCGCCGAGACTTTCGGCATTTCCGCATCGATCGCATTGCCTCCGCGGACTTCCCTGACGAACGCTATCCCGAGCGGCGCGCCGAGCTGCGCAGCCGCTGGCGCAAAACCCTGGCGGCAAGGTCCCGGGGGTGAGGAAGGTCGCTCTGGTCACATGAGATGGACTGCATCTTCCAGGTTTGAACCGAAACCGCCAGCATAGGCGGCGTTCAAAAATATTTCGCCGGTCATATCCGCGCGCTTGCGCTTGAGCGCTTCCAAGGCAGAGTCGATTATGGCCCCGAAAAAGCGGGAGACACGCTCTTGAGGGATGCACCTCTTGGTGCGTTTTACTACATAATGCCGGTTCCTTGCGAAGCCACCGCTGCGGGGAGGGAGTTTGGCAAGCTCTCCGCCGGGCTCAGCAATGGGTTGCTCCTCGTCAATTTGCCTCGCCGGACCGCCGAAGCTGAGCGAGGCAATCCGCGCCCAGATCCTCACCGCTTCGCCGAATGGAATGCGATGATCCTTTGCAACGGAATCCGGCAGCTCCTGGGCGTGGATCGCGATCGCGGTCATCGCGCCGCCTTTTGCGAACTGAAATAGGCGTGGAACTGATTGAGTGCCTCACCGGCGCTGGCGATGCGCTCGAGGTCATCGTCAGTCGATGCACAGACGGCCGAGAGTATGGCGGCGACGCCCGCTGTCTCGGGCCGCCCATATTTGCCGTCGCCAATGTCGAGATCATGAATGATCTCCCCGATGGCGACGAGACCGGCATCGCCGCTCAGCTCCGCTCGCGCGAGCAGAGTCTCGAAACTGCACCAGTCGCCCTCGTGAGTGAACTCGGCATCCGCCATGTCGAAGCGCAGTTCGCCCTCCTGCGGCTGGTGGCGCTTCGCGTCCACGAACCGGAAGCGGGCCTCCGGATCGATGAAGCGCCGAATCAGCCAGGCGCAGGCGATCCGGTCGACGTGGACACCCCGCCGCGTGACCCAGACGCGGTTCGTGAGATCGGCGGGAGAGAGCGTCGGCGGCTCACCGGTGTGGCCGACATCGGGATGCACGTATCGCTTCTCGTCCAGGTCCCGTAGCGCCGCTTCGGCCACTTGGCGCCCATGTGCATCGAAGAAGTCCAGCTTGATGATCTCGGCGAGGCGCCGCTGGAGCCTGGTGATATCGGAACCAGATGGTGGCCCCGTGTCGAGCAGCGCCCGCGCCGCCTGAGCCAGATCCTCATAGTCGCTGTCACGGGCGGCGTCGAACAGGGCGCGCAGATCTGCGTCGCTCTGTCCTTCGATCATCCGTGCCTCGATCAGCACCGCTTCACCGCCACTCGAGGTGATCTCGTCAAGGAGAATGCGGAAGGCCGCCTCGGTCTCCTCGCGGCGGGGCAGGACATGAACTGCATTCTTGAGCGGAACGGCGCCGATCGCCTGCAGCCGCCGCCAGATTTTCACGCGCAGATAGGGTGGCTTCGACGGGAGCCGATGAAGCAGAGCCAGCCAAAATTCTGATGCGTCTTCGTTGCTCATGATGCATATGTATCAGCATGAGAAATTCGATGACACATATATATCTCCCTGCGGTGGTCGGGCTTGCGATGCTCCTTCCCCGGGCAAGCTGGGCGCAGCAGGCGGCGCCGGCTGCCGCTGCTCCCGTCGATGGGCTGTCCGTCACTGGCGCTGTACGTCTGCGATACGAGTTCATCGATGGCCAGGCACGAGCCGGGTTCAACGAGAGCGATCAGCTGCTGAACGTGCGGACAAACATTCTCGCCGAATACCGGCGCGCCAATGTGCGCTTTGGGGTGGAGCTGTTCGATAGCAGGGTCTGGGGAGACAATCCGGGCACGCCCGTCACGACCAATGAGGTGAACACGCTGGAACCGGTTCAAGCCTATGTTGCGGCCGACCTGGGCAGTGTCTTGGGCAAGGGAACGACGCTGGCGTTGACTGCCGGGCGCATGACTTTGAACCTGGGGTCGCGCCGCCTCGTGGCAGCCGACGACTATCGCAACACCACCAGTGGCTATACCGGCGTTCGCGCCGACTTTGCTGGCCCGCGGGGATGGAAGGCGACCCTGATCTATACGCTGCCGCAGGTCCGTCAGCCGGAGGATGATGCCGGCATCAGAGCCGGCCGCATCGAGCTGGACCGCGAGAGCTTCGACCTTGTCCTTTGGGGCGGCCAGATCAGTAAGGCCAAAGCTCTTGGTGAGACGACCGCCGAGCTGACCTATTTCCATCTCGGCGAGCGGGATTCGCCCGGGCGTCCGACCCGCGACCGGTCGCTCGACACCTTCGGGGGGCGCCTGATCGCCGAGCCCCGCGCCGCCGCCTTCGATTATGAGGTTGAAGCCTTCTATCAGACGGGACATGCCAGCACGTCCCTGGCCTTAGCGGCTCCACAGCAATCGGTCAGCGCCACCTTCGTTCATGCCGACCTCGGCTATACGTTCGCCGGAAAGTGGACGCCGCGCCTGTCTTTGGAATTCGATCGCGCCAGTGGCGACAATCCCGGCGGCTCCTACGGCAGGTTTGACACGCTCTTTGGAATGCGCCGCGCCGACCTTGCGCCTGCCGGCCTCCACAATGCTATCGCGCGGACCAATCTGGTCGCTCAGGGTGTCCGCATTGAAGCGACCCCGAGCAGCCGGCTCGACTGGTTTGCCGCCTACAGGGCGCTGTGGCTGGCAGCAGCAGAGGACAGCTTCTCGTCAACCGGGGTGCGCGACGCATCGGGAAGATCGGGGGATTTTGCAGGCCACCAGCTGGAAGCACGCGTCCGTTATTGGATCGTCCCTCAGCGGCTCCGATTTGAGATCGACGGTCTCGTCCTCGCCAAGGGGCGCTTCCTGCGCGACGCTCCGAACGCGCCAGCGGGGCGGTGGACACGATATGGCTCCTTCAACCTGACGGCATCGTTCTGAGAATATGCGAACCACGGCAGTGCTTTCGAGAGCTGCCGTTCGCCGGTAAGTCTGGAAAGACGGGAGTTGGGCCGCCGCCGTCAAGGCGTCAAACCACAAGAAGACCGACGGCGGGGCGCCCATAATTGCCCATGTAGCTCGCGCTCATGCTGCCGGTTGCGCATAACGCAAGAACGTCCACAACGTCCCCCATTTCGGACATCCGGCACTTAGATCGAGCCTCCGCGGCTGGTGGTTCGCCTAAAATGTCCAGGAGGAACTTCGTGCCCGTATTCCTGCTAAGCAGCATGGCCGCTATGGCCGCGCTTCACTTGCACTAAAATGCCACCTAAAATCCGCAATTTTCCGCCAATCAAATTCAAGGTTGCGGAAATGCAAGTGCAAGGGTGGCGGAGTGGGATGAAGAGAGATGGTGAGCCCTGTTGGGCTCGAACCAGCGACCTACTGATTAAAAGTCACCTCGCAACTGGTGCGTAGTCGGGCATAGAAACGGCTAGATCGGTTATAGCTTTTCCCTCTCATTCAGGGTTGAAGTTAGAGCCGGGCGGTCGTTGGTAGCTTCCGTTCGGCTCGCACGTTCTTACAGTCCGTGTGATCAAAATATTATCATCGATAGGGGTTGCGTCAAGACGCGCCTGATAATATTTTGATCACATGGATTCAAAGCAGTGCGCAATGGGCAGGGCCGCCCTCAACTGGTCTCGTGCCGATCTCGCTAAAGAGGCGGGGGTCGGCGTTGCAACTGTCGTTCGCTTCGAAAGCGGAGTTTCTGTGCAGGACGAGAACATTGCGGCCATGAAGGCAGCGATGGAGAAGCGGCGCGTGAAATTCATCGAAGACGGGCCGCTTAAGGGGGCCGTGTATGGAGGCATGAAGAAGGCGCCATAAGCACGGAGGGGGAGGTATGGACATCATCGCAGGGCTGGCGGCAGCTAAGCAGGCCGTCGACATTGCCCGAGCGCTTCGCGACCTAGACAACGCGCTCGATCAGGTGGCTTTGAAGGGCCAGATTATCGACCTAATGGACAAGCTTAATGAAGTGCGTGGGGCGCTCCAGGATGCCTACGACGAGCTTCGAGAGCGCGAGAATACCATTGAGCAATTGCGAAGTTCATTGGCTATTCGCGCTACCACCATTGAGAGGAATGGTTTCCGCTATCCAGAAAGCAAGGAAGCGCCGGGTCATCCTGCTGGTTATCCCTATTGCCTTAGGTGCGATCATGTCGACAATCGGTTGATACCAACAGTGAATAATCCAAAAGGCCGGGGCACGGTCTGCGCCCAATGTAATGCGATTTACACAAACGGATATCGCATTCCCGAGCCTTCGCAGACGCAAGCGCGTTAACGTGATCCCGCCGTCGACTTAGCCCGCTCGCTGGCGCCCTTGACACGGGGCGCAATCTTATTCTTGATCCCAAGGATTGGGCGCAGTCTTCGGACGCCCCTTCCTCGCCGAAGTCTGCCACTTCCGGCGGTTAGCTTCGCGAATTTTCTCGATTTTCGCTATGCCATCGAACATCTGGCTTCGGCCGGCCGCGCGTTGAGTCGCCTGACCGAGAAGTTCGGATGCGGCATATTGCAGGCTGCCTTCCATCACCTCGTGGGTGGCGTAGCTCATGTCATCCCAGTGCTTACGGCCCTCTTCATCCCCAAAGCGCAAGCTAATGGCTTCGCTGATCTCGTAGTCGGTGGGGTAGTGACCAACCGCGTCGTGATAATCTTGGAAAGCTTTGATCACGTCTATGCACTGCTGGCCGATCGCGTAGCCTTTGCCGGCGCCTCGGACCACGCGCATGATGTTTGAAGCCAGTTCCCGCAGTGGCCATCGTATATCCGCACGGGCGCGATGTTCGGCCAATTCACGCTCGGAATTCTCGTCGACCAGCCTCATGTGAATCACCTCCCGGCGAGATGGTAGGCTGATGGGGATGTCGGCGCCAGTGTCCTGGCCGCCTGCTCTGATCGTTAGAAAAAGTGTTAGATAGGGTAGTCCGCTAAGCGTCGATTACCTCTAAACCATTGATTTTTGGTGAGCCCTGCTGGGCTCGAACCAGCGACCTACTGATTAAAAGTCAGTTGCTCTACCGACTGAGCTAAGGGCCCTCGATGCGCAAGGCGCGTCTGTTGGTGGGCGTCACCTAGTGAGGCGTCGGCGCGCGGTCAACCTGCCTTTGGGCGAAACGGAACGCGGTCGGGCGAGGCGGGCGGCCAGTTGGGCGATGGTGAGGCCCGTGACAGGATCGCGCCAGCGCGGTGCGATCCGCGCCAGCGGGGCCAGCGCGAAGGCACGTTTGCGCAGCAGCGGGTGGGGCACGGTGAGGCGCCGGTTCGCCACGCACCCGCCGGACCAGAGCAGCATGTCGAGATCGAGCGTCCGGTCGCCCCAGCGGCGAAAGCGGCGCCGGCCGAACTGGCGTTCCAGGGCTTGCAGGCGGTCCAGCATGGCGAGCGGTGCCAGATGCGAGGCAACGAGCGCGGCGCTGTTCGCATAGCGCCGCAGCGAAGGCCCGATGGGCGCCGTCTCGATCGCCGGCGCGCGCGCGAGCAGGCTGAGCGGCGGCAAGTCAAGCGCGACAAGGGCCGCCCGGACGATAGCGCGAGGGCCCAGCACGCCTGAAAGCGGGCGATTGGAGCCAATGCCAATAGCGTAGAGATGGAGCGGCTGTTTCCCATCACTCGGAGTGGCGAGGCGAGGGCGGCGATCCTCGGACTGCAACGGGCCATGGACGCCGGGGTTCGAGTCGCCGGCGAGGCGCTTGCGCGGCTTGCGTGGTGGGGGCGTGTCGCTGGACGCGACAGCGCCGGACGCCAGCACCGGACCGTCATGATCAAGCGATGCCGGGACGCGAGGCGAAGCGTCGCTTGCACGCGTGGCTTTGCGTACGCGCGGTCCGCCTTGGCTCCGTCGCCCCATCCCCCGCTGCCCGATGCCGCTTGCCCTGTTCATCGTCCGGCGCCTATCGCGGCGGAACGATGCTGACCAGCCCCATAACGAGTCCGGTGCCGCAGGCGGAGCCGCCGCGCGATTGTCCGCTTTGTCCCCGCCTGGTGATGGTCCGCGCGCAATGCCGCGCCGAGCATCCGGGGTGGTGGAATGCGCCGGTGCACGCCTTCGGCGACCCCGCCGCGCGCATCGTCATCATCGGCCTTGCGCCGGGTAAGCACGGAGCCAACCGCACGGGCCGGCCCTTTACAGGCGATTATGCCGGCGATCTGCTCTACACGACCCTCGGTAAGTTCGGTCTTGCGCGGGGCATTTATGAAGGGCGCGTGGACGATGAGCTGGCGCTGGCGGATGTCGCCATTCTCAACGCCGTCAAATGCCTGCCGCCGCAGAACAAGCCTTTGCCCGAGGAAGTGCGCACCTGCCGGCAGTTCCTGGAAGCGGGCGTGGCGGTGCTGCTGAGGGCGCGCGTCTTTGTGGCGCTGGGACAGATCGCGCATCAGTCTGCGGTGAAGGTGCTGGGCGGCAAGCTGCCCAAGGCACGCTTTGGCCATCTGGCCGAGCACCGGATGCCGGACGGGCGCATCCTCATCGATAGCTATCATTGCTCGCGCTACAATCAGAATACGGGGCGACTGACGGCAGATATGTTCGAGGCGGTGTTTGCGCGGGCGGTCGCATTGCGGGATGAATGGGACGCGCGCGGTTGAGCGTGGATCGGCCATGCTCACCGAATAGCGGCCATCCCTTCTTCCTTTTGGCGAACCGCGCCGCGCAAGGCGGTGCGCAATAAGCGCTATTCCCGCAAGGGAATTCACCCAGGCGCTGCCGTTCGTCGCACTTCGCTTTCCGCTCGCCGTGTCTTTGGCTATCGCTTGACGATAGGGGAGCAGGAGTGGGATGGACATCCAACTGGACTATGCCGTGCCGAGTGCTGCGCTGGCAGACCATGTCACATTGTTCTATTGGTTTCGCGCCGCCGTCCCGCTGCTGGAGGATGTCGAACGGGCAGACCATGCGCAGATCCGCTTTCGTCTGACGCCCGGTGGCGCCGAATATCGCTTCGCGGACGGCAGCGTGCAGACCGTGGCGGATGCGCATATCATCGGCCCTACCACAGGCGCGTTCCAGGTGAAGGCGGCGGGCCCGATCGAGGTCTTTGGCGCGGGCATTACGCCGGCGGGGTGGGCTGCGCTGGTCGGCATGGATGCGTCCACCATGATAAACCGGGCGATCAATCTGACGGACCTCGCCGGGCCGGAGTCGGAGGATGCCATCGCGCGGCTGCGTGCCGCACCGGATCTGGCGGCCAAGGCGGCGTGCTGCGAGGCGATCCTGGCAGGCTTGTTGCGTACCCGATGCTCGCGCACGCTGCACTTCGTACGCATGGTCGACGCATGGCTGAGCAAGGGCGTCTCGCCGCAGGTGGATGCGCTCGTCAGCGCGACCGGCCTTTCGCGCCGGCAGGTGGAGCGCAAATGCCGGGCGCTCTACGGCGCTCCGCCCAAGCTGCTCGCCCGCAAATATCGCGCTCTGCGTGCGGCGGTGGCGCTGGTGGCGGACAATGTCTCCGTCGACGACGCGGTCGGCCGGGGCTTCTACGACCAGTCCCATATGATCCGCGAAATCAAGCAGTTCACCGGTATGACTCCCCGCCAGATCAAGGCGGAACCGGGCCTGCTGGCGCAACTCACCATCGCCAGCCGCTATGCCCTGACGGGGCATGTGCATCCGATTATCAGCAAGACCTGAGCATGGATGCGTGGCGACAAAGCCCAACATGTCGCGCATCGATGAGCGGCGGCGAGTTGCTGTTCTGGCGCTGTCGGCGGTCGCTTAATGCGCGTCCGGTTCGCCGGAATGCCGTGAATGGCTGGGCGGAGGCCGCATAGGCGGAGTCGTTTGTGCTCCTGTGCAAGCCGGAGCGCGCGGCGGTAAGGCGGTGCGGTTAGGCCCCCGGCTCCTGCCCGCGCAGGAGTACTGACTCGCCTATGATGGCGCAGCGCTGGACAGGGAACTGGCCATTGCTCGCCCAGAGTCACTCGGCACACCGGGCATGGTCGCGCGGATTGAACGAGACCTGCGGGTCAGAACATGCCGCGGCGATTGGCCCTGCTCCCGAGCATGCAGCACCCAGCCGGACCGCAGATTCAACCGGCATGTTGAACGCAACCGGTATCCTCCGTTGGCGCTGCAGTCATCCAGCCCCGCGACGCCGCTCCTTCAGTGCTTCAGATAATCGTAATAAGCCCCGTCCGGCGGCCCGCCGGCAGCGGCCTTGACGCCATCCAGTGCGTTGTCCGGCATGGAGGCGAAGGATTTGGCGTGATGCTCCTCGCTCGCCCATTTCTCGATCAGGATGAAGCGATGCTCGTTGCCTAGGTCGCGCAGCAGTTCCACGCCTTCGCTCCCGTCCTTCTTTTCGACGATGGCGGCCAGTTCGGTGAGCGCTTCCTCCATTTCGGCGCTTTTTCCTTCGGCGGCGGGAATGATGTAGAGGCGGGCAACAGTCATGGCAGGTCTCCTGCGTTGAGGGCGGGGCTCAGATGTCCTGGGCCAGTCGCCCGTAGAGTTCTGGCCGGCGATCGCGGAAAAACCCCATGCCGGCCCGGTGCGTGCGCGCGGCGGCAAGGTCCAGCGTGGCGACGAGGCAGCCGGTCTGCCAATCCTCCACGTCCGCGACCAGATCGCCCCATTCGTCGGTAATGAAGCTGTGGCCATAGAATTTCTGCGGGCCCACGGCGCCCGGCATCGCTTCCTCGCCAATGCGATTGGCGGCGATCACCGGCATGCAGTTGGAGACGGCATGGCCCTGCATGGCGCGGCGCCACATGCGGCTGGTATCCAGCCCCGGATCATAAGGCTCGGACCCGATCGCTGTGGGGTAGAAGAGCATTTCCGCGCCCATCAGCGCCATGGCGCGCGCGCATTCGGGATACCACTGGTCCCAGCAGATGCCCACGCCGATGGTGCCGTAGCGCGTCTCCCACACCTTGAAGCCGCTGTTGCCGGGCCGGAAATAATATTTCTCCTCATAGCCCGGCCCGTCCGGGATATGGCTCTTGCGATAGACGCCCATGATCTCGCCCTGATCGTCGATCATGGCGAGGCTGTTGTAATGATGCGGCCCCTCGCGCTCGAAGAAGCTGGTGGGGATATAGACGCCCTGTTCCTTCGCCACGCGCTGCATGGCGGCAACGGCAGGATGCTCATGCACGGGCCGGGCGCGGGCGAACAGCGCCTCGTCTTCCACTGTGCAGAAATAGGGGCCCTCGAACAGCTCGGGCGGCAGGATGATCTTGGCGCCCCGCGAGGCGGCCATTGCAACGGCGTCGGCCACGGCCTCGATATTCTCCGCCTCATCATCGCTGAAGGCGAGTTGCAAGGCGGCGACAGTAACCTTCTGTGCGGGCGCGCTCATGGCCGTGTGCCCTTGCGCGCGAAGCCGGCGCGGGTGGGGAACTGTGCGTCTGCCGGGCTCCAGCTCAATGTGTGAACAATCGTGGCGGGGACAGGGCGGCTGTCCTCGTCCAATACCGGCTCATAGCGGCCCTGCGCACGCACCAACTCGCAGCTCTGAGCATCGATTGCGGGTTCGCCGCTGGATGCGGTCACGGCGCAGCGCGTTACCGCGCCGCTTTCGTCCAGATCGATGCTCACCGTGACGAGGCGGCTGGCGGAGGACGGCCCCGCCGCCGGATCGATGGAAGCCGGCTCGGCCAGGGCGCCTGCCGCCAAAGGCAGCGCCGCGAGCGTCAGAGCAAGCCGGAAAAAGGCGGGTCGCGTCATTATTCTCCCTTGGCCGACGGCAGATGCTGGCTCATGCAATGGAAGCCGCCGCCGCCTCGCAATATGGCATCGCAGGGCAGGCCGACAAGAGCGCGCCCCGGAAAGAAGGGCGCCAGTGCCGCCAGCGCGGCGGCATCGTTGGCTGCGCCATATTGCGGCACGATCACTGCGCGGTTGGTGACGGTGAAGTTCATGTAACTCGCCGGTGCGAGCGCGCCGTCAATCTCATAGCGGCCAACCGAGGGGAGGGGGGCCACCTCCAGCCCAAAGGCGCGCGCTCGTGCCGCGGCGTCGGCGAAAATCGCGGCATTGGGGTCGTCGTCCGAGGTCGCCTCCGGCAGCGCGAGGACGCCCGGCGCAACGAAGCGGGCGAGATTGTCGACATGGCCGTCAGTATGGTCGTTCATGAGCCCGTCGCCCAGCCACAGCATATGAGCGAGGCCGAGCGCGCCGCCCAGCAACGTTTCGATCTGGCGCCGGTCCAGCGTGGGGTTGCGATTGGGGTTGAGCAGGCATTGCTCGGTCGTGATGAACAGGCCCGTGCCGTCCGTATCGATGGCGCCGCCCTCCAGAATGAGCGGGATATGCGTGCAGGGCAGGCCCGTGGTCGCGGCAAGGCGCGCGCCGATGTCCTCGTCCCCGGCCATCCGGAACTTGCCGCCCCAGCCGTTGAAATCGAAGTCGGCCAGCGCACGGCGTCCGTCTGGCGAGACAACGCCCAGCGGCGCGGTATCGCGAAGCCATATGTCGCCGAAAGGCATGGAGGCCACCTCGACCGTGGGCGCGACGAGAGTGCGCGCGCGTGCGGTATCTTCGGCCGTGCGCGCGACGAGGACCGTGCGTTCGCCCTGCGCTGCGACGGCGGAGGCAAAAGCGGCGGCCTGCTCCTGTGCGCGAGGGAGAGCCGCAGGCCACTCGGCCGGATCACCGGGAAAGCCGATCCAGAGCAGCTCCTGGGGCGCCCATTCGGGTGGGAGGTGGTGGGTCATGGGGATTTCCAGCGCGTTAGAATGGGTCTTAGTCAAGCCGGGGGATGCTTTGCCAAGCTTGAGCGGTGTGGCACCGCGTCTTATGGCGAAAAGGCAGATGTCTCAAACCCTCTCTTTCCTCCACGGGGTCTCGTCGGTCTTTCGACCGGCTTGTATCTGCGTTCAGCCGAGTTCCCCGTGAGCCGAACCGAGGAGTCGAGGCATATGCCTGCTTTTGCATTGCAAAGCTGCTATTCCATCGTAATGCAGCGAGCGTGATTGCTTCAACAAGACAGACTTTGCCCATAAGATGCTGAACCGCACTTCGAGCCCACCCGAAACTGAGCCGGCGGGTGCCCTGTCGGCTGACAGCCCGTTGCCGCTATGGGCTAAGGCGGTGGAGCGAGCGCGCAAGCTTGGGCCCCTGTTTTATGTGGTGGTCGTGGCGCCCACCGTCCTTGCACTGCTCTATTACGGGCTGTTCGCCACCGACGTGTATATTTCGGAATCGCGGTTCGTCGTGCGGGCGCCGGAGCGGTCCATGGCGACGGGGGGGCTTGGCATGTTGCTGCGCTCCGCAGGCGCCGGCAGCGGAGGTGCCGAGGCCTACGCCGCACGCGACTATATTCTCTCTCGCGATGCGCTGAAGGAACTCGACAAGGACAACGGCCTGACCGCTTCTTATGGCAGTCGTAAAGTATCGATTTTCAATCGCTTCGATCCGCTGGGCCTGAACGGATCGAAGGAGAGTCTCTATCAATATTATCTGGGCAAGGTGTCCGTCGGCTACGACGCGGCTTCGTCAATCATGACCCTGCAAGTACGTGCTTATGCGCCTGAGGACGCTCATCGGTTCAATACGATTCTGCTTCGTCGTGCCGAAAATCTGGTTAACGGATTGAGTGTGCGTGCGCAGGCTGACATGATTCAACTGGCCCAGTCCGAGGTCGACAAAGCGCAGGAAAAAGTGACCAAAACCGCGCTCGCACTGGCCAGGTTCCGGGATCGCAGTGGTGTGGTCGATCCGGGGCAGCAGGCCTCGGTGCAATTGCAGATGATTTCCAAGCTGCAGGATGAACTGATTGCGACGCGGATGCGACTGGTCCAACTCAGGCGTCTCGCTGCCGATAATCCGCAAGTTCCGGTGCTGGAGGCGGGGATCCGCAGCCTGCAAAGCGAAATTGACGAGGAGACCGCTAAGATAGCGGGCGGCCGTGAGTCGCTGGCCGGCTCGTCCGTGGAATATCAGCGCGTGCTGCTCGATAACCAGTTCGCCGAGAAGCAATTGGCCGCGGCCATGACGGCATTCGAAGAAGCACGTTCAGAAGCGCAGCGCAAGCAAGCCTATATCGAGCGCATCGTTGAGCCGAGCCTGCCTGACCAGGCGCTGGAGCCACGGCGCTTAAGGGGCATTTTGACGGCCTTCGTGGCCGGGATGGTCTTATGGGGCGTGATTTCCATGCTGATTGCCGGCGTGCGGGAACATCGTGACTGAGGAACGGGCGGCGACAGGTGAGTTTCCGCTGGCGACCAGCTTGCGGATTCAAGGGCGTGTCATAGGCGCGCTTTGCCTGCGTGAGGTGATTACGCGCTATGGCCGGCACAATATCGGCTTTCTCTGGCTCTTCGTGGAGCCGATGACGTTTACGCTCGGCGTGACGGCCCTGTGGACGGCGTTGCAGCGCTATCATGGTTCTTCGCTTCCCATCGCCGCATTCGCACTGACGGGCTATTCGACCGTGCTGTTGTGGCGGAACATGCCTTCCCGATGCATCGGCGCCATTCGGCCCAATTTCAGTTTGCTCCACCACCGCTATGTCAAGGTTATCGATATTTTTGTGTCGAGAGTCTTGGTGGAAGGCATCGGGGCGACGCTTTCATTTGTGACCTTGTCGTTCTTTTTCACCGGGATCGGCTGGATCAATGTTCCAGAGGACATTCTGACGATCGTGGTGGCATGGGTCCTGCTGGCCCTGTTCGGTGCCTCACTGGCAATCATCCTGGGGTCGCTCAACGAACGCAGCGAGCTTGTCGAGAAGTTCTGGCACCCGATGTCCTATCTGCTTTTTCCGCTATCAGGCGCGGCCTTTTCCGTGGATGCGCTGCCACCTGCGGCCCAGCAGATCGTGCTGTGGATTCCCATGGTGAATGCGGTGGAAATGGTTCGCGAAGGGTATTTCGGGTCGCAATACCGTGCCCATTACGATGTTTTTTATTTGGTAAGCGTCACATTGATCCTGGCACTTCTTGCCCTCATTCTGGTTCGCCAGGCATCTCGGGACTTGAAGCAGGAATGATCCGTCTCGAGAATATCAGCAAGGATTATGCCACGCGGCAGGGGAGGGTTCGTATCCTCTCGGATATCAATCTTACGATCGCGCCGGGCGAGAAGATCGGTATTCTGGGTGGGAACGGCGCCGGCAAATCGACGCTGATCAGGCTCATTTCGGGTGCGGAGAGCCCGACGTCGGGGCGCATTGTCCGCAGGATGACAACCTCTTGGCCGCTGGCTTTTTCCGGCGGCTTTCAAAGTGCTCTGACCGGGTTGGACAATCTCCGTTTCATCTGTCGAATCTATGGCGTCTCGACGGAGGACAAGATCGCGCCTGTCGAAGAATTTGCCGAGTTGGGCCGTTATTTGCGGGAGCCTGTTCGGACATATTCGTCAGGCATGCGTGCCCGGCTCGCCTTTGCCATTTCGATGGTTATCGAGTTCGATTGCTTCCTGATCGATGAGGTGGTGGCGGTGGGAGACTCCCGTTTTCGGGCGAAATGCGAGGAAGAACTGTTCGGGAAGAGGGCTGACCGAGCCATGATCATTGTTTCCCATAACGCAAGCTATGTGCGGAAGCATTGTGATAGGGCCGCGGTTCTCAACCAGGGCGTTATGCACCATTTTGACGAAATTTCGCGGGCATATAAATATTACGACAAGTTAATGAAGTGATAGTCGCGAAGTTTGCATATTGAGGTGGATTTAGGGGTGCTATGAGGAAAAGATCAAATTATTCGATTAATAGAATCATTAGATTGAATCCTATTAAATCGAAATCAATTCGATCTTATTCGAAATTTAGATCTTTAGTCCATGATTCCGGATTGTTTGATGAGAAATTCTATCGGAATTCGTATCATGACAATGTTCCATCGGATATAGATGCTATCGATCATTATATCGAAGCAGGGGCCGCGCGTGGTTTCTTGCCTAATCCCTGGTTCGATTCACAATTATATCTAGCCAATAATCCCGACGTCAAAGACGCCGGTTTGAATCCTCTTCTCCATTTTGCGCAACATGGCTGGAAAGAATTAAGGGCACCGTCCCCTCAATATGATCTTGTCTGGCACTGGCTCGTTGATAACAAAGGGGATTTTGGGGCTCCGAACCCAATGGTCCGCCACTGCGCCCAATATGCGATTGCGCCGGAAGAGGTCGTTGTGCGGGCGACCGGGTTGTTGTCTGCCGATGAAAAAAACATATTCAGCGATGCGTGTCGCTCGGCGCTGTCTGAGCACGACCTTCCTGAAGGTGCGTTGTACCGCATTGCTGACTATGCCGCTCAAAATGAGCTGTGGACGACCGCGGAAGGGGCGCTTCATGCCTTGCTTCTGAAAAGGCCGGATCATCTCGATTGCAGGCAGTCTCTGGTCGATATTCTGGAGAGGCAGGGCCGCATCTGGCAGGCGATCAGCGTGTTGGAGAATGCTGTCGCGCAAGGGGTGACCAGCGCAGAGCTTCTGTTTCGCCTGGGTGAGATGGAAGAGAAGCGCAAGCGGTACCGGGAGGCTGCGTGGGCTTTCGGAAAGGCCGTGGCACTCAAGGGCGATGATGCATACTGGCATTATCGTCATGGCTACGCCCTGGAGCAGGCGGGCGAGGGCGCACTCGCCAAGCGGGCCTACGATGCTGCAATGCGAGGGGACGGCAAGCATGACGTTGCTCGCTTCGGTGTCGGAATTTTGCATCAGAATCGCGGATTGTGGAAGGAGGCTGCATCCGCCTATGCCGCCACGGCTGCGCAGCAACCCTCCGATGCCGATTTATGGTTCAAGCTCGGGTTCGCGCATGATCGCTGTTATCAGTGGGAGCAGGCGCAACGTGCCTATTTGGTTGGGCTGTCTCTGGAGCTGACACGGCCCTATTGGCACTACCGGCTGGGTCTCGTGCTCGAGCGACAAGAGAAGTGGCGGGAAGCGGCCGCCGCATATCGTACCGGCGCCGATATGGACGCCGAGCATCGTTCTTATTGGTATTATCGCTGCGGGTACGTTCTTGAGAAGGCCGAGGCATATGTCGAGGCATGCGCAGCCTATTTGCTGACCGACAAAGCCTTCTGGAGGGTCTTCAAGGCAAAGGGCCCGACCGCCTATTCGGAGTGGTTTCCGTACGACCGGGCTGGCGCGCGTGATCAGACGACCGCTACGGCTGGCGTGGGGACCGCGTTCATGGAGGCGTTGGCGGATATGGCCTGCGACCATCTGGAGACGGTTTCCAATGCGTCAGGTCATGCCTCAGATCGCGCGTATGTGTTGGCGCGAAAATTGGAGGCGCGTGGGCAATTGGAGTCCGCGGCTGAGGTCTATCAACGCGCTCTAGCCTTGAGCCCGAGGCACATGCCCGCATGGTATGAAGGATTGGGCAAAGCTCTCACGAAGTTAGGGCGGTATAGCGAGGCCTCTGAAGCATTCAGAAATTCTCGAATTTTTAAGCGTCCGTTCGGTGTTGATATTTCCAAATATGAATCCGACAGGAAAAACGGTATGTTTATGGAATATCGCGAATATTCCGAGACAATGCCGATTGCGGAAAAGACGGTATTTTACGAAACCTTCCTGGGTTCAAATGTAGGCTGTAATCCCTATGCGATTTTTAGATATATTGTCGATCATCCTGAATTTTCAGGATGGCGCCATATCTGGGTCGTAAACGATAAGAAGGAAATCCCTGAGGAGTATTCCGAGAGAGATAACGTAATATTCATCCCAAGGGGATGCGATGCCTATTACAGATATTTGGCAACATCTGAATATCTCATCAACAATGTTACTTTTCCGTATTGGTTTTCACGGAGGGATGGCCAGAAGTATCTGAATACATGGCATGGCACGCCGCTCAAGGGACTCGGCAAGGATATGAAGGACGAGTTCATGGTGCATGGCAATGTCACGAGAAATTTCCTGCATGCCACGCACCTGCTGAGCCCTAATGTGCATACCAGCGACGTCATGATGAACGGATATGATATTGCGGGGATATATGCCGGGAAATTTGCGGAAACGGGCTATCCGCGCATCGATCACCTGATTAACGCAGATTCCGAGAGAAAAGCGCGACTTTTTAGGGAGTTGGGGCTGAACCCCGAAAAGCCGGTCGTCCTTTATGCGCCGACATGGCGCGGGGTGCAGGGGAAACCTGAAGTCGATCGAAACAGGATTGTTTCCGATGTTTCCGCGATGATCGGCGAGGGTTACCAGTTGGTTTTCCGCGGCCATCATTTCATGGAATCGGCACTGGCTGAACTGGATATTCCAGTCTCCCTGGCTCCGCAGCGTATAGATACATGCGATTTGCTGTCGATCGTTGATGTTCTGGTGACGGATTATTCAAGCATATTGTTTGATTTTATTCCGAGTGGCCGGCCGATCATCTATTATGCCTATGATCTCGAAGACTATGCGAGGGGGCGCGGTTTCTATTTTGATATGAGCGAGTTGCCTGGCGCTCTCTGCAAGGAAATGAGCGAGGTCCGTGCTGCTATCGCCCAAGGCTTGGGCAAGTCCGTGAAGGATGACGCCGCTTATCGCCGGGCCATGGCGCGCTTCTGTCCTTTTGAGGATGGAAACTCCACAAGGCGTGCCGTCGAGTTCCTGTTCTTCGGATCCGAAGAGCGGGTGGTCAATCGCTATGATGATACGCGCAAGTCGATCATCATGTATAACGGCATGTTCCCAGCCAACGGCATTACAGCATCATTCCTTAATCTACTGCGCAGCCTGAAGACGGAAGATCTTCAGATTTCGGTCTTGGTGGACCCGGCCAGGATTAAGATCGATCCGGTGCGTGTGCAGAAATTCGAGGCGATGCCAGATTATGTCAAATGCCTCGCCCAGACCGGTAGTCCGGTCATGACGCCGGAGGAGCTCTGGATCGTCAATCGCTACAATACGCGAAACTCGCTGGAGTCTAGCGAGATGTGGGATATTCTGTGGCGAGCCTATCGTTGTGAATATCGGCGCCTGTTTGGTGACATGAAGCACGACGCCTTCGTGAATTTTGAAGGCTACAATGCCGCGGTTGCGGCCATTGGCGCGGCGGCTCCCGAACACGTCCGGAAGACGATATATCTGCACAACGATATGATTGGCGAAAGAGATATGAAACTTCCCTATCTTGATAGGGTTTTTGGAACATACAGCCGCTATGATCACCTGATTTCAGTCTCCAAGACCATGAATAAGGTAAATTTTGAAAAAATAAGCCAAGAACTTCACTTGAGCGAAGAGGCATTTATCAGCTGTGACAATACAGTTGATATCGATAGTATCGTTTCAATGGCGCAAGAGCGGCTGGATGAAGATTTGCGCCCTTGGTTTGGCGGAGGCAGGACATTTGTATGCCTGGGTAGAATGTCGCCTGAGAAGGACCACGCCAAGTTAATTCAGGCGTTTTCCGGTGTCTTGCGGCAATATCCGGATGCAAAATTAGTTATTCTCGGCGACGGCCCACTGCGGCAGGATCTGCGCCGGCTTGTGAACGAACTAGGCATAGGCAAGAGCGTAAAATTTGCGGGCTTACGCATGAATCCGTTCCCCGCGCTGAAAGCCGCCGATTGCTTTGTCTTGTCATCGAACCACGAAGGTCAGCCCATGGTTCTGTTAGAGGCCATGGTGCTGGCTAAGCCGATTGTCGCCACCGATATTGACGGCAATCGTGGTCTGCTCGGCGAGGATTATGGCCAGCTTGTCGAGAATAGCGCGGAAGGTTTACGACGGGGCATGCTCGCTTTTCTGGACGGAAGGCTCAGGCACTACACCTTCCATGCTGCCGACTATCAAAAGAATGCCGTGTCAACTTTTCGGAATATCATATCAGCCTGATGCAGCTTTGCTGGCAAGGCGCCAAGATGGATTTGATCTCAGGGAGGCTTCGTCAGCCGAAACTTCGAGGTCAAATCCATCTTGGCATCGTGCCGGAATGGGGCCGCATCACAAGAAAGTTGCTTAGTTTTTAGGCCGTAGACTCATAAGCGCGGAGCCACAGCCGCATTGAGGCGAGTTGGACCATGGCGAGGAAGTTGTCGGCAAGCTTGTCGTATCGCGTGGCGACGCGGCGGAAGTGCTTCAGCTTGGA